>Ga0194121_10000432_pt1 | contig 73916 bp, 50 predicted proteins | sample TA2MahCa50mmetaG_FD_148609 | JGI IMG/M metagenome (GOLD analysis project Ga0194121, IMG submission 148609) | Freshwater microbial communities from Lake Tanganyika, Tanzania - TA2015020 Mahale Deep Cast 50m | ecosystem: Environmental > Aquatic > Freshwater > Lake | place: Tanzania: Lake... | reverse complement strand
GAAGACGATGACGACGATCTTCCCGGCGTCGTGAACCACGTACTCGAGCAGGAACGTGTTGCGCAGCGGAAAGGCGCGCTCGATGGGATCGTAGAAGCGATCCGCGATCGCCGTGTCGAGCGGAGTCAGCTCGAACACGACGAGCAGCGCCGCCGCGAGGGCGAGGGGCAGGGCGAGGTGCAGAGCGAGGAAGCGCCCACGACTCACGCCTGCAGGGCTCCGGCGGCGCGTTCGACGGCCGACACGAGCGCGCCGGAGCGCAGCAGCTCGCGCGCGGCCGCGAGATCGGCGTGGAGGAAGCGGTCGTTTTGGAGCTTCGCCACCTGAGTGCGCAACAGAGCGAACGCCGCACGCGCGCCGATGCCGGGCTCGAGCGCGAGGTTGAACTCGCGCGCCTGCGCCGCGCACACCCACTCGATCGCCAGCACCTGCTCGGTGTTGTCGAGAATCGCGCGCGCCTTGCGCGCGGCCGTGACGCCCATCGACACGTGGTCCTCTTGATTGGCGCTCGTCGGCACGCTGTCGACACTCGCGGGATGCGAGAGCGACTTGTTCTCGCTCGCGAGCGAAGCGGCGGAGACCTGCGCGATCATCAAGCCCGAGTTGAGCCCCGGCTTGGGCGTGAGGAACGCGGGCAGGTGCGAGAGGTCAGGGTTGACGAGCTGCTCGACGCGGCGTTCGCTGATGTTCGCGAGCGTCGTCGTCGCAAGCGCGAGGTAGTCCTGCGTCATCGAGATCGGCTGGCCGTGGAACTGACCGGCGCTCACGACCTCGCCGGTGTCGGGGAACAGCACCGGGTTGTCGGTGACGGCGTTGAGCTCGTGGGCGAGGACGCTCTCGACATGCTCGAGCGCCGTCTTGAAGGCGCCGTGCACTTGCGGCACGCAGCGCAGCGAGTACGGATCCTGCACGCGGTCGCAGTCGGCGTGGTGCTCGAGCACGCGCGAGTCCGCCAGACAGCGCCGCACGTTCGCCGCGCAGCGCGCGTGACCCGAGTGGCCCTTGAGCACGGCGAAGCGCTCGTCGAACGGCTTGAGCGAGCCCTGCAACGCCTCGATCGAGAGCGCCGCGATCGCGTCCGCGGCCTTGGACAGATTGCGGGCGCGCAACAACGAGAGCGCGCCGATGGCTTTCATGATCTCGGTGCCGTTGATCAGCGCGAGCCCTTCCTTGGCCTCGAGCGTCACGGGCGCGAGACCGAGCTCCGCGAGCACCTGCGCGGCGCTCGCGCGACGGCGCGCCCCCGCGGGGCCGGTCCACGCCTCGCCGTGCCCCATCGCGGCCGCCGCCATGTGCGAGAGCGGCGCGAGATCTCCGCTCGCGCCGACGGAGCCCTGCTGCGGAACCACGGGCACGAAGCCCGCGTTGAACTGCGCGAGCAGCGCCTCGAACAGCTCGACGCGCACGCCCGAGTGACCGCGGGCGAGCCCGTTCAGGCGCAGGATCTGCGCCGCGCGCACCTCGGCTTCCGGCATCGGCTCGCCCACGCCGCAGCAATGCGACAGCACGAGGTTGCGCTGCAGCGTCACGAGATCCGCGCGCGGAATCGCGATGCTCTTGAGCTTCCCAAAGCCCGTCGTCAGCCCGTAGACGATGTTGCCGGCTTCGACATGGCGATCGACGAGCGCGCGCGCCGCAGCGACGGCCGAGCGCGCCGCAGGCGCGAGCTCGAGCCGCACGGGCTCGCCGTGCAAGAGCGGCAGGAAGTCGTCGAGGAGCAGGGAACGACCGTCGAGTTGGAGCAGCTTCAAGCGCCTGCGATGATACCGCCGCCGCGGCCCGCGCTTCAGCGTCCCTCGCCCGCGGGAGGCGCTAGGAACGAGGGGAGCGAACGCCCCGCCCGCAGGAGCGTGTCCGCATCCTGCCCCACCAGCGCACCCTCCGGCAGCGCGAGATCGAGCGTGCGGTCCTGCGCGAGCTCGAATTCCTCCTGACCGCCGCGCAGGAGCGCGCGTCCGTTCCATGTCGCGCGCGCGCGCCATGTGCCCGTCGCGAGCCCCGACACCACCAGCGGCTCGTCCACGCTCAGCACCACTTCCTCGCGCGGCCGAGCGCCGATCGACACCACGACCGGCAGGCCCTGCGTGCGCCCGGGAAACACGAGGCTCACGGCCGCGCGGCCCGTTTCCACCGGCGCGAGCACCAGCTCGACCTGCGTGTCGGCGCTCGTGACCGCGCGAGCGCCCCACAGCTTGCCATCCGCACTCTCGCCCCACAGGTAGCGCACATCGCCGAGCTTCGGCCAGCTCGCGAACACGAACTCGCCGTTGAAGTTGGTACGCGCCTCGCTCGCGCCCGGCGGAAAGCTCGGAACGATCTCTTCTTCGAGCAGGCGCGGCAGCTGCTCGAGGTACTGCAATGTCGCGGCCGTGCGGTCGGGCGCCTCGCACACGATGCGCGCACCCTCGAGTCGGCGACCTTGCGCGTCGATCGCAATGCCGGCGAACGCCGCTCCGGGCGAGAACGACACGCTCACCTGCTCGACCTTGCCCGGGTCGAGGAAAGCAATCGTCGACTCAGGCTCCGCCGTCGCGCCCTCGAGGAACACGCGCACGACCAGTCGCATCGGCGGCAGGTCGTCGAGGCGCAGCGTCGTGCCGGGCCGCACGCGCGCGGGGCTGACGCGATGCCACGGATAAGAGCGGTTGATGCCGCTCACCTCCGGCAGCAGGATCACGACCGCGTCCTCGCGCGAGCCCACGCGCGAGCCGAGCGTGACCTCGAGCGACGCCGCGGGCTGCATCGTGAATGTGTAGCGCCCGAGCTCCGTCACGCGGCCCGCCGCGACCGAGACGCGCGAGCACTGCGTGGCGAAGCCGTCCTTGCGCAGCACGAGCTGCACGACATCGCCGCCCGGCGTGGCACCGAAGTGCGCGATGCCCTGCTCGTTCGTGCGCATGTGCGAGCCGTCGAGCTCGACATCGACGGCCTCGAGTCCCTGGCCCTCGCGGTCGAACACTTGGCAGTAGAACTGGCCCGGAAAGTCGTAGCTGACATTGAGTTCCGCGCTGCGGCCCGCGCGCAGTTGCAGCTCGCGCACGGACTCGTAGCCACCGGCGGTGACGCGCACTTCCGCCAGCCCTGGGTAGAGGTCGAGCGCTCCAAACTCACCGCGTTCGTTGGTCGCGAGCACGCGGCCCGCGTTCGCGCCGCCGCTGAACGCCACGCGTCCTTGCACGCCCGTGTCGCCGACGAGCAGTCGCCCGAGCAGGCGCGCCGTGGCGCCGCTGCCCATCGCGGGCACGCCCTTCGCGCGCGGGATGTGCGCGGCGCGCACGAGCTCGAGCTCGACCTTCACGGGCCACGCGACGCTGGTCTCCGCCTCTCGGCCCTGCGTCCGCGCGGGCCCCGACAGCTCGACCTCGACCGGCGCGGAGAGCCCGCTCGGGCTCGGAGGCGCCGGAAAGGCCGCGCCGAGATCGACCGGCGCCTGTGCGCCGTCCCCGGAAGTCGGCTGCTCGGGCTCCGCGCGCAGCACGAACATCACGCACAGGGCGAGCGCGACCGCCGCGGCGCACAAACCGAGCAGCACTCTGGTGGATTGGGATTTCGCCATCGTGCGGTACCTGATGTGGGCGCGACGAGGATAGGGTCCTGCGCGCCCCTCCGCCCAGCATGGGACGACGCAGGCGCGCCCTTCCTCCGCTCGCCGCAGCTTGAACGACCTGCGGCAGCGGCTCGGGAGAGCCCGCGGGACACTCGGGGGAGCAACTCGGGGTTGCGGCCCCGCGCGTGGTTCCTATCCTGCCCGCGCTACGAGGTTCCGTCGCGAGCCCCGCGAAAAGCGGTCGGTGCGACAGATTCCCTTGCCCCAAGCCCGCGCTCCATGAAGTCCTACAAGGTGGTCGAACTGCTCGGAGACGGCATCTCCGTCGAGCTCTCCAAGGCTGTCCACGCGCTCTCCGCGACGCTCCCCTGCAAGCTCGAGTTCGTGCAGGTGGACCTCTCCGAGGCCGCGCGGTCCAAGGAGGGCGCCGCGGTCTACGACGAGGCCGAGCGCGCGCTGCGCGCGCACAAGGTCGCGCTCAAGTATCCGACCACGACCACGACCGAGGACCTCTCGCCCAACAAGGTGTTGCGCGAGCGCTGCCACTTTTCGGTGATCCATCGCCCCGTGGTCACGATTCCGGGCATCGGCACGAACTTCACCAAGTCGATCGACATCGATGTGGTGCGCGTCGGTATCGGTGGCACCTACGACGACGCCGGCCGACGCCTCGGGCCGGACACCGCCGTGAGCCTGCGCGTGATCGAGCGCTTGCCGTCCCGCCATGCGGCGCGCTTCGCGTTCGAGCTGGCGATGCTGCGCAATTGCAGCGTCGTCTCGAGCTCGAAGTACACGATCCAGAAGGGCACCGACGGACTGTTCGAGGAAGCCTGCGGCAATGTCGCGCAGGACTACCCGGGCATCCCCTACCGTCGCGAGCTGTTCGACTCGATGCTCGCGGGCATCATCCTGCACCCCGAGCGCTACCAAGTGATCGTCACGCCCAACGAGTACGGCGACTTCCTGTCCGACATGCTGTGCGGCCTGATCGGCTCCGTGGGGCTGGGCGACAGCGCGAGCTACGCCTTCGCCGACAACGGCACGATCACGCTCGCGATGTTCGATCCCGCGGGCGGCACCGCCCCCGACATCGCCGGCAAGGGGCTGTGCAACCCGACGGCGGCGCTGCTCGCGCTCGCCTCGCTGCTGCGCCACCTAGGCGAATTCGACGCCGGCAAGGCCGTGCGCGCGGCGCTGCTCGACTCGATCGCGCACGGCGAGAAGACCGGCGACATCGGCGGCAAGTTGGGCACCGTGGACTTCACGGCGGCCGTCTCGCGCCGCGTCGGGGCTCACTTGCGCTCGCCGTGAGCGCGCGCGGCGCCGCTCACGCGTGCACGAGGATGAGCCACGCCGTCCCGAGCGCGGTCGTGAGCAGCGCGAGCGGGAAGCCGACCTTCAGATAGGCGAAAAAGCCCATGCCGCCGAGTTCGCGGCCGCGCTCGGCCACGATCACATTGGCGACGCTGCCGAGCAGCGTGAGATTGCCGGCGAAGGTCGAGGCCATCGCGAGCAACTCCCACGCGAGCTCGCGATTCTCGAAGCGCGCGAGCTCATCTTGCACGACGAGGATGAAGGGGACATTCGAGACCAAGTTCGATCCGACGAGGAAGATCCCGCTCGCGCGCCACGCAGCTCCCTGCGCCCCGTCCGCCGCGAGGAGCGGATAGCGCTCGAAGAACCACGCCGTGGCGCCGCTGCGCGCCAGACCCTCGACGGCGATGAATAGGCCCGCGAAGAAGAGCAGCACCGACCAGTCGATGCGCTCCCACAATCGGCTCGTGTCGGCGCGGTGGACGAACATCAGCGCCGTGAAGCCACCGGCTGCAGTCCAGGCGAGGTCCGCCCCGCAGAGATAGGCCACCACCGTCAACGCCAGCACCGCGAGTGTGATCGAGCTTTGCACATCGAGCACGGCCCTCGGCAGCGTGCGCGGGAGCTCCATCGCAAGTTCGCGGCGAAACATCCTCGCGAGCAGCGCATGGTTGAGCGCGAGCCCGACCACGGCGACCGGCGCGAGGTGCAGCAGGTAGCGCGAGTACTCGAGGCCGCCGAGCTGGCCGCACAGCATGTTCTGCGGGTTCCCGACGAGCGTCGCCACCGACCCCGTGTTGGCGGCCGTGGCGAGCGCGAGCAGGAACGGCAGCGCCGGGAGCCGCAGGCGCTTCACCCACACTACGACGAGCGGCGCACCGAGCACGCACACGGCGTCGTTCGTCAGCAGCGCCGAGAGGATCCCGGCGCCCCACACGAGCGCGCCGAGCAGGCGCGACGCATTCCCGCAGCGCGCAGCGAGCGAGTCCGCTGCGCGTTCGAGAAAGCCATCCGCCGCGAGAAAACCGCCGATGCCCATCAGTCCGAAGAGCAGGAGCAGCGTCTCGCCATGGATGGCGTCGATGGCCTCGCGCGGCGCGAGCACGCCGAACGCGACCATCGCCACGGCGCCCGCGAGCGCGCCCGCCGGTCGATCGAACGGCAGCCACGCGAGCCTGCGACCGGCGATCAGCAGGTACATGACGGTGAAGATCGAGACTCCGAGCCACATGTTCGCGACTCAGCGCGTCGAGAGTGCCGCACGCACGAGCGCGACGACGAGGAACAGCGCGCCGACGGGAACCAGCGCGACGCCCAGCGAGGGATCGCCCTCGCTGTTCAGGACACCGCCGAGAAAGAAGCCCGCGGGCATGAGCACCGCCCCGACGCGCAGGTCGCGCGCGATCGCGGCGTGGCGCTCGCTCGCCAGATGGCGCTCGGCCACCGCGGCGAAGCCGATCAAGAGCAGTGCGAGCAGCGTTCCGTGCGCGTGCGCGAGTCGCCACATCTCGCGTCGCACCGCACTCTCCAGAAAGCCGCGCACCTTGAACGCGTGCAGCGCCTCCAGCGCAAGCCCGAGCGGCAGGCTCATGGCAAGGAGGATCCAGCCGGTGCGCAACGCCTTCGCGACGCTCGTGAGGGAAGTGTCGTTCATTCGCCGATCGAGATCACGTGGTCCGATTGCAGTTCCAGCATCTGCACGATGCGCTCCAAGTCGGCCGCGAAGCGCGCGTCCAGCAAATCGCCCGGACGAGGCGGAGCGCAGCGCGCGGCCGCACGCTCGCGAAAGAGCTCGAGCAGCCGCAAGCTCGCATCGCGCCGCTCCTCGCTCGTGCCGAATGTGTCGAATGCAGCGAGCTCGCGCTCGAGCCCGAGGCCCAGCTCGGAATCGAGCGCCACAAGCGAGCGCCGTGAGAGCGTGCGAATGCTCGGGTAGCCGTCGCCGAGTGCCACGGCGAGATGCGCGAAGGCGAATGCGCGCTCGCGCGCAGGCTCGGCCGCGTCCTCTCGACCGAGCGCCCGCGCGTACACGGCGCGCTGCACCGCATCGCCAGCATGCAGCGACGCCAAGGCCTCCGGTATGTCGAGCGCAGCACCATCCGGACGCGAGCGCGGCGCCGAGTAGCGCTCGCCCCACCACGCGCGCATGGCCTGCGCCGCCCACATCGCGGTCTCGCGGGTGTGGCAGCTCGTACAGGCATTCGGGCGACCGCCTTCGACATCGCGCCGCACATCGGGGACTTCGATGCGGTGGCTGCGATGAACATCGAGAATTCCATACACCATGCGCGGCATGTGGCACTCGAGGCAGCGCGAGCCGCTGCTCTCTGGCGCGTGGTGCGTGTGAGCCCGCACATCGCGCGCGATCTCCGCGTGACACTGCGTGCACGCCTGATCGCCCCGCATCTGCGGCTCGAGCTGGCCATGCACGCCGCCGGAGTGCATCGAGTGGCACGAGTTGCAGGTGAGCTCGCCGCCCTCCAAGCACGGAGACTGGGTGATGCCGAGATACTCGTAGGCCGTGAGACGCGCCGTGCCGTCGCTCCAGAAACGCTCGCGGAAGAGCTCCGGTCGCTGCGCGGAGACGCTCACGGTGTCGCGCGTCACGGGCGTGACATGGCCGCGCAGCTCCTGCCCCGGCCGAAACGAGGGCCCGCGCTGCAGGAACTCCGTCAGGCGCTCGAGTGGGTCGGGCAGGCGCTGCGAGTGGCACTGGCCGCACAGAGCGAGCGACTCGGCCTGCTCGAGCTCGAGCGGATGCACGATCGCGAGCTCCTCTCCGCTGGCCGCATGGCGCGCGAACGGCGAGCTCATGCGACGCACATGCTCCTCACCGGGTCCGTGGCAGGCTTCGCAGGCGATGCCGAGGTCGGCGACGCGCGTCGCGAAGCTGCGGCGCTCGAGCTCCATGCGCGGTTCGACGCCGGTGTTGTGGCAGAACACGCAGTTGTCGTTCCAACTCGCGGCGTGAGCGTCCCAGTGCGTGTTGTCCGGCTCGAGGAACACGCCGTTGAGGTGCATCCAGCGCGCCTCGCCGACATGCCAGAGGATGGGAAGACGCCGCAACTCGCCGCCATCGCCGGCGCCGACTCGCTCGAAGTACTGCTGGTAGCGGTTCGACCCGACGCACAGCGACACCTGAGCCTCCCGCTCGCCCGCACCGTCGGGGATGCGCATCCAGAACGCGCCGTCGCGCTCGAACGGCACCGCGCTGCGTCCGTAGAACTCGATCGCTCGACCGTCGAACTGCCCCAGCACGCTCGCGCACTCGGGAAGCTGCGTCATCGAGGCGTGGAAGGTGCGCGCCCAGCTCGCGTGATGGTCCGGGTGGCAGCTCGCGCAGCTCGAGGCACCGTCGTAGTCGCCCGCGCGCTCGCGCAGCGGCTGGTGGGCCGCGATCGCGACCGGATCGGGACCCCACGCCAAGACGATCCCGACCGCAAGGGGTGCGACTGCGAAAGCCGCGAACAGCAAGAAAAATCTGCGCACGCGGACATCCTAGGAAGTGATCTTCCCGAGTCGAAGCGGCTCTCGCCCGAGAACAGCGTCGTAGCCTTGGGAGCGGGGTTCGCCCTCGGAGCGAATCGCGCGTCCTATGTCCCGCGCCCGGCCCACGAAGCGGTCCCTCCTCGCACTCGCCTCCGCCGCTCTCGCTCTCGCGGCGAGCGCGCAGGAGCCCGCGCCTCGCGATCCCCGCCGCACGCCGTCCACCGCGCCGCGCACAGCGGCGGCGACATTCCCCGACACGCCCACCGTTCCGCGCACGCTACCCCTCGGCGTAGCGGCTTCGCCCGGCGAGCCGCGCAAGCACACTCTTGATCCTGCTCTGCCGCGCGACCGCGAGCACACGGCAGTGCAGTCGTTCGACGGCGCACTGTGGGCACGCGGAGCGAACTGGAAGATGAGCTTCGAGCGCGGGACGGCGACCTTCTTTCCCTTCCTGTCGTCCGCTGCTCCGCGCACCGAGGGCATCGCATTTGCGCTGCGCGATGTGCGCATCGACGAGCAACCGCTCTCGTTCGATACGCTCGCGCCCGCGGACGGCGACTCGCAGCGCATCGAGTTCGACCGCGGCGCCTTGGTCGAGCGCTACGAGCTCGCCCCGCGCTTGGTCGAGCAGTCCTTCCACTTCGCCGCTCTGCCCGAGCGCGGCGAGCTCGTGCTCTCGCTCGATGTGACCTCGGAGCTCGCGCCGCGGAGCGCGGACGACGGCTGGCGCTTCGAATCCGAGTGGGGCCACGCGTTGTATGGCCACGCGCTCGCGTTGGATGCAGCGGGTCGCAAGCTGCCGCTCGTCACGACGCTGGAGGACGGCGTGCTCTCCCTGCGCGTCCCCTCGAGCTTCGTGCGCGAGGCTGTCCTGCCGCTGGTGATCGACCCCGTGCTCGCCTCGTTCGGCATCGAGGGCACGCCCACCGATGCGCTCGCGCCCGATGTCAGCTACGACGCCACCGGTGGCGCCGTGCTGCATTGTTGGGAAGAGATCTTCAGCGCCGCCGACCACGATGTCTGGGCCGATGCCTACGACCCCGCGGGGAATCCGCTCTACCGCGGCGACTGGATCGACGCCACCGCCGCCTACTGGGGCCATCCCCGCAGTGCGAGCGTCGGCTCCAACGATCGCTTCCTGGTCGTCGCGCATGTCGTCAATGCGACCACTGGCCGCGTCGAGGTCTGGGGCCGCCTGCGCTCGCGCAACACGCCCCTGCTCGCGGCGCCCTTCAAGATCACCGGCGCATCGGGCTACGACGCGCTCTATCCCGATGTCGGCGGAGATCCCTACCCGACGGGGCCGAGCCACTTCCTCGTCACCTACGAGCGCGTGTGGAGCTTCGGAGCGGACCACGATGTGCACGCGCGGCTGGTGAGCGAGGCGGGCGCGCTCGCGAGCGCCCCGATCCAAGTCGACGGCACGATCCACACGCTCGACACCGCGATCTCCATCTCGAAGAGCAACTGCGGCGACGCGTGGAACCTCGCGTGGCAGCGCCGCAGTCCGGTGGGCGGCAACGACATCCTCGGCGCGCGCGTCGCGTGGGACGGCGTCGTGATCGCACCGACCTTCCCCATCGCCGTCGGACCGCTCGACCACACCTCGCCTTCGGCGAGCTCGTGCGCGCAGGGCTCGTCGCGCTGGCTGTGCGTCTACGAAGAGGACTTCGGCACGGACCACGACATCGTCGCGAGCGGCCTCGACGGCGCGAGCGTGCGGCGCAGCGCGAACCTGAGTGTGTACGACGGCAACTTCATGGGACAGGACCAGCGCTCGCCGTGCGTCGACTCCGACGGCACGCACTTCGCGCTCGCGTACAGCGAGCTGTATGGCAGCTCGACCGTCGACTACGATGTGTATGTGAGCGAGGTTCTGTTCAACGGCCCGTCGCTCGCCGTGCTCGCGGCGCACCAGCCCGTGTTCCAGACCAACGGCGCCGAGTTCGAGCCCGCGCTCGCCGCGCGCGAGTCGAGCCAGCAGTCGCAGACGACTCACGACTACGCGCTCGCCTGGCATCGTGCGCCCAACGGGCTGCAACTCGCAAGTCACGATATCGTCGGCGCCGCCTATCGCGGCGCGAGCGGCGGTCTCGTGGCGAGCTACTGCGACGGTGCGACCGTGACCTGTCCGTGCGGCAACGGCACCTCCACGGTCGGCGGCTGCCCCAACTCGGTCACTTCCGCGGGCGCACGCCTCACATGGAGCGGAGAGCCCTCGACCACGCAGGACACGCTGCAGCTGTTCGTCGCGGGGATGCCGGGCGGCACGACCGCACTCTTCTTTCAGGGCACGGCCATGAACGGTGCGCTCGGCTCGGTCACGGGCGACGGCGTGCGCTGCGTGAGCGCTCCCGCCACGCGCCTCGCCATGCGCACCGCGAGCGTCACCGGAGGCGCGCTGTTCCCCGGAGTCGGCGACGCGAGCATCTCCGTCACGGGCTCGGTGCCCACCACCGGAACGACGCTCGTCTACCAAGTCTGGTACCGCAACTCCGCGCCGCACTGCGGCCCGAGCACGACGAACCTTTCCAACGCGCTCGTCATCGCGTGGACGCCCTGAGCGCGCGCTACATCGAGAGATAGCCGCTGACCTTCAGCGCGATCACGCCGACCCCCATCAGGCTCTCGCCCGCGATCAGACCCGAGGCGACCGGCACGATGAAGCGCTCGCCGAGCGCGCGCCACTGGCGGCGCACGAGCTCCGCGAGCGCGCCGCCGAGGAACATCGCGAGCCCGTTGCTGCCGGGAATCACCATCGCGATGCCGAGGCCCGAGGGCGACGGCACGAACGGCTTGACGCCCTTGGGCGCGAGCTTCTCGAGCAACGCGAGTGCGAGACCGAGCGTCGCGCCGACGAGGATGCCCACGCGCGCCTCGCTCCCCAGCGCCGCGAAGCCGTTGACGAAAATCTCCGAGACGCCGGCCCACACGAGGCAGCCCGGCGCGGGCCACTCGTCGGTGCCCAGTGCCGCGGGATCGGGGATCAGCAGGTTGAACGCGGGCACGATCAGCGCCGCTCCCGCGGCGACGCCGAAGAGCTGCGCGTAGAACTGCACGCGCGGGTTGCCGCCGAGCAGCCAGCCGGTCTTGAGCGTCGTCAGCAGGTCCGCCGCGTGCAAGCCGATGCCGCCCGTCACATTGGCGCTCATGATGTTGCCCGCGAGATTGCCCGGCACGAGCGCGCCGAACACGCCCTGCGTCACCGGCCCGAGCGCCTTGGTCGGCGTCACGTCCGTGTCGCCCGTGACGCGCGCCGCGATGAAGCCCATCACCACCGCGAGCGGCACCGCGATCACTCCGGCCCACCACGGGATCGCGAACAGGTAGCCCATCAGGAATACCACGATGGGCGCGAGCACGACGAAACCCGCGGGGAACCACCACGCGGGGCACTCGACCTCGTCCATCGGATCCCGCGCTCCGCCGCCGCGGCCGAAGATGCGCGCGAGTCCGCTGAACGAGCGCACCACGCTGCGATAGTCGAACAAGAACGACGCGAGGCCCGAGGCCACGAGCATCGACGCGCCCGGCCACACGGTCCACTCGACGATCTTCTTGTACGAGACGGTCGTGATGACGCCGTCGGCGACGAGCGAGGGCGCGAGCAGGCCATAGGTGAGCACGCTGCCCAAGAGCAGCGACCATGCCGTGCGGAAGCTCATCAGCGCGCCCGCGCCGAGCAGCACGACCTCGCTTTTGAGCTCCAGCGTCCACTCCGCCGCCTTGCGACCGGCGATCGAGAAACCCAGCGGAATCTTGGCCGGCATGTTGAACGGCATCCACACCGCCTTGGCCTCGCGCAACCATGTGAGCAGCGCCGCTCCCGCCGCCGCGAGCGCCAGCGCGCGCGCCTTGAGCGCGCCTTCGCCCGCGGAACCGCCGTGCAGCGTCTCGAGCGTCTCCGCCGTCGCCGTGCCCGTGGGGAACGCGAGCTGCTCCTTGTTGATCAGCTGGCGCTTGATCGGAATCGCCGCGAACACGCCGAGCGCCGCGATCAGCGCGAACCAGCCGATCATCGGCAGCGTCGCCGGTCGCTCCAGCCCTTGGTGCGTGACCACCATCATCAGGAGCGCGCCGTAGGCCGCCATGTTGCCGCCGCCCGTCATGTAGCCCGCGCCCGACGCGACCGTCGTGAGCGCGTTGTTCTCGAGCGCCGTCAGCGGCTGCTTCACCACGCGCAGCGCCTGCAGGCCGCGGAACAGCGAGAACGCGAGGATGCCTGCGGTGATCGTGACGCCCATCGACCAGCCCGTCTTGAAGAAGACATACAGGTTCGAGAGGCACATCACGCAGCCGAGCGCCATGCCGACGATGACCGCGCGCGCGGTGAGCTGGGGGACGCCCACTTTTCGAATGTGGCGCAGCCAGTGCGCCTCGGGATCGAGCTGCTCGGGTTCGTGCATGGCCGTTGCTTGGGGAGGGGTCGTGTGCGAGCCGGTGTGCGAGCCGCCGAGCGGCGTCGTGAGGGCCTCGTGGGGCGAGCCTACGCCAACGCCCCGCCGCCCGTCACGCGCGATCCACCCCCACAACCGCCGCGGCGTGCTACATTCGGAGAGTTCCGAACTATCCCGCTGATCCTCTCCGACGCCTCCCCCATGAACGCCGCCCGCATCGCCCTCGCGCTCGCCCTCCTGACGCTGCCCGCCCTCGCTGGAACCCGCTATGTCGACGCGGGCCTCACCACGGGCCTGAACGACGGCACGAGCTGGGCCGACGCCCACCGCGGTCCCCAAGGGTTGCAGGCGGCGCTCACGGCCTCGGTCGCGGGCGACGAGATCTGGGTCGCCGACGGTCTCTACACGCCGAGCGCCGCCACGCGCACGGTCTCGTTCCAGTTGAAGAACGGCGTGACGATCTACGGCGGCTTCGCCGGCGGCGAAGCGAGCGTCGCCGAGCGCAACCCGCTGCTCAATGTCGCGATCCTCTCCGGCGACCTCGCCGGCAACGACACGAGCCTCGTCTTCACCGACAACAGCTACCATGTCCTGAACGGCAACAGCACGAACGCGACCGCCGTGATCGACGGCTTCACGGTCACGGGTGGCAACGCCAATGGTGCGGCCAACGACGACCGCGGCGGCGGCATCCTGTGCACCGTCGGTGCCGGTCCGACCGTGCGCCGCTGCCTGTTCCTCGCCAACCGCTGCACCTTCGGCGGCGGCGCTGGTTACCTGAACTCGTCGAGCCCCAGCTTCAGCGACTGCACCTTCGAGTCCAATCAAGGCGGCAGCTTCGGCGGCGCGTTCGACATGGCGACGAGCGTCGGCGCGACCTTTGATCGCTGCGTGTTCCGCAACAACCGCGCGGCGCGCGCCGGTGCAATCGAGATCTTCGGCTCGAGCCCCGTCAAGGTCTACAACTCGCTCTTCATCGCCAACCAGTGCACGGGCACGGGCGGCGGCGGAGCGATCTATGTCTCGAGCTCCGCCGCGCAGATCCGCAACTGCACCGTGATCGGCAACAGCGCGACCGTGACGGCTGCGGGCGGACTGCTCGTCAGCGGCGGCTCGCCGACCGTGACGAACTGCATCTTCTCGGGCAACTTCGGCACCGCAGGCAACACCGTGGGCGCGCAAGTGAGCGCGGGCGTCACCGTCACCTACACGCTCATGCCCTTCGCCTACGCGGGTACGGGCAACCTCAACGCGACTCCGGTCTTCGCGCCCTGCGGCCTCTTGCCTTACCGCCTCGCTCCGACGAGCCCGGGCGTCGACGCCGGCAACAATGCGGGCCTCCCGGCCGGCACGAACGCGGATCTGAGCGGCTTCCCGCGCTTCGTCGATGTCCCGACCGTCGCCAACACGGGCGCGGGCACGGCGCCGATCGTCGACATGGGTTGCATGGAGACCGATGTCGACTGCAACGGCAACGGCATCCCCGACCCCTGCGACATCACCAGCGGAGCCTCGCTCGATGTCAACGCCAACCGTGTGCCCGACGAGTGCGAGTGCCAAGGCGGCGTCACGCCGACCGCGTACTGCACCTCCAAGCTCAACTCGCTGTTCTGCACGCCACTGATCGGCTTCTCGGGCTACGCGAGCGCCTCGAACAACGCCGGCTTCGTCATCACCGCAGCCAGCATCATCAACCAGAAATCGGGCCTGCTCTTCTACGGCTACATGTCGGCCAACACTCCCTTCCTCGGAGGCACGCTGTGCATCGCGTCGCCCATCCGTCGCACGGCGACGCAGCTCTCCGGTGGCGCGACCACGGGCACGAACTGCACGGGCAGCTACACCTTCGACTTCAACGCATTCATCGCGAGCGGCGCGGATCCCCTGCTCCAGACGGTCGGCCAGACCGTGCGCGCGCAGTGGTGGAGCCGCGATCCGCAGGACCAGTACACGACCAGCCTGACGAACGCGCTGCAGTTCGCGATCTGCCAGTGAGCGAACGCACGCCGAGCGCGCGCCGCGGATCGGATGGACGCTGAGCCATGCGCACGGCGGTGGTGCTCCATCAAGACCAGATGGGTCACGGTGATCGCGCGCTCGGTCAGCGCATCCTCGCGACCTTCCTGCGCAAGGCGCTCGCGCTGCGCGAACTCGACGCGATCGTCCTGTTCAACTCCGGCGTGCGGCTCGTGGCGGCCGACTCGCCCGTGCTGGCGGAGCTGACCTTGCTGCACGAGCGCGGCGTCGATCTCGTGCCCTGCGGAACATGCCTCGAGCACTACGGCGTTCAGCCGGCCGCCGGACGCATTTCCGACATGGACACGATCCTGCGCGAGCTCGACGCGGCCGCGAAGGTCATCACGCTCTGAGCGCAGACGACAGGGAACGAGGGCGAGCGCCCTTGAACGGCGCGAGGGTGGGAACGAAGCTCCTCGGCCCATGAACCACGCCCAGAACTTCGCCAACCATCGCGCGATGCCGCCCTTGTCCTACCTCGCGGCGGGCCTCGTGCTGCTCGTCTTCACGGGTCGCTCCATCTGGCGCGCGGCAGCGGAGTTCAACTTCGACTCGCTGCTGCTCGCGCTGGTCGCGCTGGCCCTGCTGGTCGTGTGGAATGCCTCGCGCAGCCGTGCGATGGTCGTCCAAGATCGCCTCATTCGCAACGAGACGCGCCTGCGACTCCAGCGCGTGCTCGGAGCCCATCGGGGCGCGGACATCGAGCGACTCGGGCTCAAGCAGGTGATCGCGCTGCGCTTCGCGAGCGATGCGGAGCTGCCTGCCCTCGTCGATGCGGTGCTCGCGGGCAAACTCGAGAAGCCCGTCGACATCAAGCGCGCGGTGCGCGACTGGCAAGGCGACACCTTGCGCGTATGAAGCCCGCCGCCGCCAGCGAGAAGAAGCCCAAGCCCAGCCTCGCCTCGAGCTGGCGCGAGATGCGCCGACTCCTGCACGAGCACCGGCATCGCCTCGCGCTCGGCCTCGCTCTGCTGCTGATGAACCGGCTCGTCGGGCTCGTGCTGCCCGCGACGAGCAAGCTCTTGATCGACGATGTGATCGGCAAGGGCCAGGTCGAGCTGCTCGTGCCCCTCGCCATCGCGGGCGGCATCGCCACGCTCGTCCAAGCCGCGAGCGGCTACTCGCTCTCTCAGGTGCTCGGCGTCGCCGCCCAGCGCGCGATCAACGACATGCGCAAGGAAGTGCAGGCCCATGTCGGGCGTCTGCCGGTGCGCTACTACGACTCGACGCAGACCGGTGTGCTGATCGCACGCATCATGAACGACGCCGAGGGCCTGCGAAATCTCGTCGGCACGGGCATCGTGCAGCTCATCGGCGGGTTCGTGAGCGCCGCGATCGGCATCGGCGTGCTCTTCTGGCTCAACTGGCGCCTGACGCTCGCGATCCTCGTCGCGCTGGCGCTGTTTGGGCTCGCGATGGGCTGGGCCTTCAAGGTGCTGCGCCCGCTGTTCCGCGAGCGCGGCAAGATCCAAGGCGAGATCACGGGGCGCCTCAACCAGACGCTCGGCGGCGTGCGCGTCGTCAAGGCCTACACGGCCGAGCGCCAAGAAGAGCGCGTGTTCGCGGGCAATGTCGACCGGCTGTTCGACAATGTGCGGCGCTCGATGACCGGCGTGTCGGCGACCACCGCCTTCTCGACCGCGATCGTCGGCCTGATCGGCGTGCTGCTCACGATCTACGGCGGCCGCGCGATCCTCGACGGCAGGATGACGCTCGGCGACTTCGTGATGTACCTCGTGTTCATCGGGCTCGTCGTCGGTCCCGTGGTGCAGATCGCCTCGATCGGCACGCAGATCACCGAGGCCTTCGCTGGCCTCGACCGCATCCGCGAGCTGCGCGAGGTGGCCGCGGAGGACGAGGGCGACGAGCAGCGCGCGGCTTGCCCGGAGCTGCGCGGCGACTACGAATTCGACGACATTTCCTTCGAGTACGACGCGGGCAAGCCGGTGCTCTCGCAGGTCAGCTTCCGCGCGCGAGCGGGCTCGACCACTGCGCTCGTGGGCTCGAGCGGGTCGGGCAAGAGCACGCTGGCGAGCCTCGTGATGGCCTTCAACCGGCCGCAGTCAGGGCGCGTGCTCGTCGACGGCCGCGACCTCGCCTCGCTGCGTCTGCGCGACTACCGCTCGCACCTCGGCGTCGTGCTGCAGGACAACTTCCTATTCGACGGGACGATCGCGGAGAACATCGCCTTCTCGCGGCCGAGTGCGACCCGCGCCGAAATCGAAGCTGCAGCGAAGCTCGCGCACTGCAACGAGTTCGTCGCACGCTTCGAACAAGGCTTCGACACGGTGGTCGGAGAGCGCGGCATCAAGCTCTCCGGCGGCCAGCGCCAGCGCGTCGCGATCGCGCGCGCGCTGCTGGCGCAGCCCCGCGTGCTCGTACTCGACGAGGCGACCTCGAGCCTCGACAGCGAGAGCGAGGCGCTGATCCAAGACGCGCTCGCGAGCCTGCGCAAGCAGCGCACGACCTTCGTGATCGCGCACCGGCTCTCCACGATCCGCTCCGCGGACCAGATCCTCGTGCTCGAGGGCGGTCGCATCGTCGAGCAGGGCTCTCACCGCGAGTTGCTCGCGCGCGGCGGCCGCTACCGCGAGCTCCACGACCGGCAGTACCGCTTCGAGGCCGAGCGCTTCGTCAATCCGGGCGAGGAGCTCTCCCCCACGCAGGCCTAGAGGCCGCTGGTGCTTCAGGGCTGGTAGGTGAGCGTTGCCGCCGGCGAGAGGAAAGTCGTCTTGCACGCGGTCGGGTCGTGGAAGCAGCCCTGCACCTCGACGGTCGAGCCGCTGCCGAAGGGGTTGCCGAGCGCGGTCGGGTTGGCGAGCTGGAAGGCATTCCAGTCGAGAGTGAACGACCCGTTGCACATGAGGGATGTGCCGAGGGAGTCAGACGACAGCGCGCGCTGCGTCGGCGGACGCACGCACAGGAAGCTCTGGCCTTGAGCATTGCACCAACTCTGCAGCTGCGAGCCGTTGATGCCGTAGAAGAAGATGCCCGCGCGCTGGCCCTCGACCTGCGACAGCGTGAGCACGCAGGTGCCGCTGTGCGCGAGGTTGGGATTTCCGGGCGCCGAGAGCTGCGGGATGCAACCGCTCGACGATCCGGGCGCGAGCGGCGTGCAGTACACCTGCGGCAGCGCGACCGCGCAGGTCTCGACGATCAGATCCCAGCGCACGAGCGTGCCGACATCGAGCGCGTGGTCGTCGTGCGCCTCGAGCACCCAGCTGCCGTCGGGTTCTGGCCGAGGACATTGTCGAACGAACCTTCCGGCGCGAGCAACGGCACGGCCACGAGGTTCGTGAGGCTCGCGCCGAGCCCGCTCGCCTGCAGCGAGAACTCGACGAGTGAGGTCGTCGGAATCGGGCCGACGGTGCCCGCGAAGGTGGCCGTCGCGACGCTCGCGCCACCGCAGGCCGGTCCGACCTGAAAGTGCGGGCCGATATCGGACTGCACGCTCGGAGCGTGCGGGCTGCCCCAGCTCGCGTTGGCAGGATCGTCGCCGCCGACGCGTCGCGACAGTTCGGAGTACATCGACTGAAGTTCGTCGAGACGCGCCTGCGCCGCGCCCGCGGAGCGCGCGGCATCGAGCTCCGCCGCGATCGCCGGCATGCGCTGGTGAACTGCCGCCGCATCCTGCGCGCGTGCACCTGAGCCGAGGAGGAGCGCCGAACCGAGGATCGGGTACGCCTGCTCCATGGTCCGGGCATGGTCGGTAACCGCCCCGGAAGCGCTATCCTCGCGCCCCATGAAGGCCGCCAGAAACCGCCCCACATCGCCCGCTCGTCTCATGGAACTCTTCCCGGAGATCGAGCCCTACCGCGAGGGCATGCTGAAGGTCTCCGAGTTGCACACGATTCATTGGGAGGAGTGCGGCAACCCCAAGGGCAAGCCGTTGGTCTTCCTGCACGGCGGGCCCGGCGGCGGCATCGATCCCGTCTACCGCCGCTACTTCGACCCGCGCAAGTGGCGCATCGTGCTGTTCAGCCAGCGCGGCTGCGGCAAGAGCACGCCGCACGCGGAGCTACGCGAGAACACCACCTGGGACCTCGTCGCCGACATCGAGAAGCTGCGCGCGCACCTTGGCATCGACAAGTGGGTCGTGTTCGGCGGCAGCTGGGGCAGCACCCTCAGCCTCGCCTACGCGCAGACCCACACGCGCCGCGTGCTCGGACTCGTCCTGCGCGGCATCTTCCTCCTGCGTCGCAGCGAACTCTTGTGGTTCTATCAGGAGGGCGCGAGCCACATCTTCCCCGACGCGTGGGAGCGCTACCTCGAGCCGATCCCCGTGCGCGAGCGCGGCGACATGATGGCCGCCTACTACAAGCGGCTCACGAGCAAGAACAAGGCCGTGCGCGCGCGCGCCGCCAAGGCTTGGTCGATCTGGGAAGGCACGACGAGCAAGCTGTTCGTCGACCCCAAGCTCATCGAACGCTTCGGCGGCGATGAGTTCGCCGATGCGTTCGCGCGCATCGAGGCGCACTACTTCGTCAACAAGGGCTTCCTCGCGAGCGACGATCAGTTGCTCGTGGGCGCCAAGAAGCTGCGCAAGGTCCCCGCCGTGATCGTGCAGGGACGCTACGATGTGGTGTGCCCGATGCGCTCGGCCTGGGACCTGCACAGGGTCTGGCCCGAGGCCAAGTTCATCGTCGTCAACGACGCCGGACACTCGATGACCGAAGTCGGGATCCGCGCCGCGCTGATCCGCGAGACCGACGCGCTGGCGTGAGCGGCCCCGACTAGGCGAGCGCGGCCGCGGCGAGCACCTCGGCGTAGCCTGCGCGCCGGAACTCGACGGCGCGCGCGAGCGCCTCGGCGGGAGCGACCCACTCGAACGCATCGAATTCGATGCCGTCGGGGCACGGCGTGATCCCCGCGCGCAAGCGCGCGACGAACCAGCGCTGCACCTGCCCGAGCCCGACCTTCGCGTTGCGCAGCTCGCGCGGCAGCTCGTAGGCGATCCAGCGCGGATGCTCGCTCACGATCTCGAGCGCCGCGCTTCCCAGCCCCGCTTCCTCGGCGAGTTCGCGCACGAGCGCCGCGCGCGGCTCCTCGCCCTCCTCGATCCCGCCCTGCGGGAACTGCCAACTGCCCGCGCCGCGTCCACGGCGGCGCAGCATGAGCACGCGCCCCGCGCCGTCCGTGACGACACAGCCCACGCTGGCTCGAAAAAAGGCGCTCGGCATGGCGGGCGCAGAGCCTACCGCCGAGCGAGCGCGAGCGCGCTAATGTAGTCGCCCCGATGAGCCTCCCCCACGCCCTGCCCGCGTCGTGGCGCGCGGAACTCGGCCTCGAGATCGAGCAGCCCTACTTCGCTGCGCTCGAGCGCTTCGTGGACGCGGAGCGCGCGAGCAAAGTCGTGTTTCCGCCGCCGCACGATGTCTTCGCGGCGTTCGCGCTCACGCCGCTCGAGCGCGTGCGCGCGGTCATCGTCGGACAGGATCCCTACCACGGCGACGCCCAGGCGCACGGCCTGTGCTTCAGCGTGAAGTCGGGCGTCGCGATCCCGCCTTCCCTGCGCAACATCTTCAAGGAACTCGAGAGCGACCTCGGACTCGCGCGGCCGGCGCACGGCGATCTCGCGAGCTGGGCGGCCCAAGGCGTGTTGCTCTTGAACACCGTGCTCACCGTGCGCAAGGACGAGGCCAACTCGCATGCGGGCCGCGGTTGGGAGCGCTTCACCGATGCCGCGCTGCGCGCTGTCTCGCGCCGCGAGCATGTGGTGTTCCTCCTGTGGGGCAACTCCGCGCGCGCGAAGGCCGAGCTCCTCGACGCGCGCCACACGCGCATCGAGTGCGCCCACCCTTCGCCACTTTCCGCGCGCAAGTTCTTGGGCTCGCGCCCGTTTTCGCGCGCCAATGCGGCGCTCGCGGCGCACGGGCAAGGCACGATCGACTGGTCGCTCTCCGACGGACTGTCCGCGTGAGCGACTTCGACCCGCCGCTGGCGTGCAGCGTGCGCGACTGCGCGGCTGCGCTGCGCCCCCAAGCCCAAGCGTTGGCCGTGCGAGCGCGGCCACAGCTTCGACGCCGCGCGCGGTGGCTACCTGCGTCTGTTACAGCCGCAGGATCGACGCGCGCGCGAACGAGAGCGTCTGGCGATGCCCGAGATCCACGACATCACGGCCAGCCACGACCTGCTGCTGTGACGACGCCGCGTGCGCTGATGCGCCGCGACCCAAATTCCGCGCTCCGCGCTGGCATCTGGCCGCTCGTGTGCGACACTCCCGCGTCTGGCTTCGCCTCGCTCGCCGGTTACGCTCGGTTCGAATCCCGAAGCCGCCTCCGCAAGCAGGACTGCAATGAAGATTTCTGACCACAGCGTCGTCTCGATCGACTACACGCTGACCGACGATTCGGGCACGGAGCTCGACAGCTCGCGCGGCGGCGATCCGCTGACCTACATCCACGGCGTCGGCGACCTGATCCCGGGCCTCGAGCGAGCGCTCTTGGGCAAGGGCATCGGAGCGGCCATCAAGGTCCGCATCGCTCCCGAGGACGGCTACGGCCTGCGCGACGAGAACATGGTCGCGCGCGTTCCGCGCTCGCACATGCCCAAAGGCGCGCCCCTCGATGTGGGCACGCAGTTTCAGGCCTCGGGCCCCGAGGGCGAGCAGGTCGTGAGGCTGGTCAAGGTCGAGGACGATGCGGTGTGGCTCGACGCCAACCACGAGCTCGCGGGCGTGCACCTCAACTTCGAGGTGACGGTGGTCGCCGTTCGCGCCGCCACGGACGAGGAGCCCGAGCACGGCCACGTGCACGGACCCGGCGTTCACCACCACTGAGCGCGAATTCGCGAGCCGCGCCCCGTCGCGCTCGCTCGGTCACGAGCCGTCGACCGCCTGCGCGCGAGATCGTCGGCAAGACCACTCGCGCCGAGGCGGCACGCACCGCCTGCTCGTGGTCGAGGCGCGCGAGCGGCGGCTGGTAGGCTTGCGCGGCATGAGCGCGCCGTTTCCCGTCGACCGCCCCGTGCGGCTGCTCGAGTTCCTGCGCTCCGTCCTGCCCGACTGGAAGCGCTCGACCCTCGAGCAGCGCATCCGCTCGGGTGCGGTGCGGGTCAACGGCATCGCCGTCCGACGCAACGAGCTGCTCGCCCCGGGCGACACGGTCGAAGTCGGAGAGCGCACCGGCGTTCCTGCGAGCGGCGCCAAGCTCGCGCTGCTGCACGAGGACGAGTGGCTCGTCGCCATCCACAAGCCCGCGGGGTTGCTCTCCGTCTCCACCGACAGCGAGCGCGAGAAGACCGCGCTGGCGCTCGTGAAGGAGCACATCGGCCGACCGGGGCACCCCGCTCGCGCATGGCCCGTGCACCGGCTCGATCGCGACACCTCCGGCGTGCTGCTGTTCGCGCTCTCCCGCGATGTGCAACAGATCGTGCAGGCGCGCTGGAGCGCGGCTCGCAAGACCTACCTCGCCTGGGTCGAGGGTCGGCCCGTGCCGCCCGAGGGCACGATCGACGCGCCGCTGTGGGAAGACGCGAGCCTGTTCGTGCGCGTCGGCAACCGCGAGGGAGCACGCGATGCGCGCACGCGCTACCGCACGCTCGAGACGCGCGAGCACCAGTCGCTCCTCGAAGTCGAGCTCGACACCGGCCGTCGACACCAGATCCGCGCCCACCTCGCGTGGATCGGCCACCCGATCGTCGGAGACGAGCGCTACGGAATGAGCGCCTCGCGCATGGCCCTGCACGCTCTGCGACTCGAGCTCCCCCACCCGGTCACCGGCGCGCCCCTCGTGCTCGAAGCCCCGCCTCCGCGGGCCTTCCAGCGCTAACCCGAGCTCAGGCGAGCGCGGTGTAGATGCGGTGGCAGTCGTCGTGGTCGTCGATGGCCTCGAGGAAGCTCTCGACCTCGCCGCGCTGCTCAGGCGAGAGCGTGACCTTGTCCTTGGGGCGGTAGCCCATCTCGGAGGTCGTCACGCGCCAGCCGGCGGCCTTGAGCGCGCGCAACACGGCGTCGAGGTCCGCGGGCTCCGTGAAAAAGCGCGCGCCGATCTGGCCTTCCGGCGTGTCCTCCAGCGGCTCGACATCCTGGGCGCCCGCCTCGATGGCCGCGCCATCGCGGTCGAGCGCGACATCTTCATGCGTGGCCTCGATCGTGCCCACATGGTCGAAGAGGAACATGACCTTGGCACCGAACTGCGCCTCGCGGAACAGCGAGCGCATGTCGGGCGCAGTGCGGTTGCGGTTGTCCGTCAGGCACTCGACGATCACGGGCACCTTGTGCGGCGTCATGCCCTCGAAGGTGACGAGCTCGAGCTGTGCGGCGCCATCGCCTCCACCCGCGGCCTTCTTGATCGCGCGCGTGATCACATCGTTCGAGACCGACTGCTTGCGCGCCGCTTCCACGGCCACTTCGAGGCGCGCGTTCATGGCCGGATCGGGCGCGCCGAGCTTCGCGGCGACCGTGATCTCGCGCACGAGCTTGGTGGTGATCTTGGCACGCTTGTTGGCGTTGATCTCGCGCTTCTTCTGGAGCCACTGACGGCCCATGCCGACTTCTCCCCTGTCCTCGAACCTGCGGGCGCCGACCCCTGCGACCGGCGCTGTGGACAACACGATAGCGAGGCCACCTCAGGGTCGCTCGAAAACGTCCTTGTCGATGCCCAGCCCCTGCGCGCGTCGCGCCGCCGCGGTCGAGCGCGAGCAGCTCCGCAAGCACCCAAGTGCCATCGACCTCGGGGCACATCCTCGGGCCGTGCGTCGAGGTTCCACGCGCCGAGGTTCCCCGCGGGAACGCACCCAAGCGCGACCTCCACGCGCTCCATCTGGCACGCTCCGCCGTGTGCGCAGTACGCTCATCTGCATGGACAAGCGTGAGTTCCTGCGCGGTGCGGGTGCGTGTTCGCTCTCGGCGTTGCTGGGCGAGAGCGCGTGGGCGCGCTGGGCCGCGCTCGAGCCCGCACAGCTGGCGCGCTCGCCAGATTTCTGGGCCGAATTGCGCGCGCGCTATCGACTGCGGAGCGACTTCATCAACCTCGAGAACGGCTACTACTCGATCATGGCGCAGCCTGTGCTCGAGGCGCTCGTCGAGCACATGCGCACGGTGAACTTCGAGGGCGCGCACTACATGCGCACGCGCTCTGCGGACGAACGCATGGCAGCGCGCGCGGCGCTCGCGCGCGTCGCGCGCTGCTCCGTCGAGGAGCTCGCGATCACGCGCAACACCACCGAGTCCCTCGACATGGTGATCTCCGGCCACGACTGGAAGGCCGGCGACGAGGTCGTGATGGCCGAGCAGGACTACGGCACGATGCTCGAGATGTTCGAGCAAGTCGGCCGCCGCCACGGCGTGCTCTGCAAGCGCGTGTCCGTGCCGCTCGATCCGCGCTCCGATGACGAGCTGGTCGAGCTCTACGCACGCGCGCTCACGCCGCGCACTCGCCTGCTCCTCGTCTCGCACATGATCAACATCACCGGCCAAGTCCTGCCGGTGCGCAAGCTGTGCGACATGGCGCACGAGCGCGGCGTCGCGGTCTTGGTCGACGGCGCGCATTCCTTCGCGCACCTCGACTTCGCGCTGCCCGACCTCGGCTGCGACTACTACGGGGCGAGCCTGCACAAGTGGCTCGGCTGCCCGCTCGGCGCTGGGTTGCTGTATGTGCGTCGCGAGCGCGTCGCGGGCCTGTGGCCGCTCCTCGCGCCCCCGCCCAAGCCCGCCGACGACATCGCGCGTCTCGCCCACAGCGGCACCTACCCCGCGCACATCGACCTCGCGCTGCGCGACGCGATCGCGTTCCACGAGTCGATCGGGATCGAGCGCAAGTCCGCGCGCCTGCGCCACCTCCAGCGCTCGTGGTCCGAACGCGTCCGCGGCCGCCCGCGCATCCGCCTCAACACGCCCTCCGACCCTGCGCGTTCCTGCGCCATCGCCAATGTCGGCATCGAAGGCCTCGCCCCCGCCGATCTCGCGCGCCGCCTGCTCGACGAGCATCGCATCTACACCGTCGCCATCGATGTCGCCAATGTGCAAGGCGTGCGCATCACCCCGCACCTCTACACCAGCGAAGCCGAACTCGACACGCTCGTTTCCGCGCTGCTCGCGCTCTCCGCCTGACGCCCGCGGAAGGGCGGCACGCCAAGCCTCGGCGGAGCGCGCCGCCATGCATGAGCAGCAGGTCCGCTACAGCGGGATGTTGCCGTGCTTGCGCAGCGGGCGCTGTTCGTGCTTGGTCTTCAAGAGCTCGAGGGAGCGGATCAGGTAGGGACGCGTCAGATGCGGCTCGATGACATCGTCGAGGTAGCCGCGCGCGGCCGCCTTGTAGGGGTTGTTGAAGGTGGCCTCGTACTCGGCGGTCTTCTCGCGCTCGAACGCCGGCGGATCCTTGGCCTTGTCGATCTCGCGGCGGTAGAGGATCTTCGTCGCGCCCGCGGCGCCCATGACGGCCACGGTGGCCGCGGGCCAGCCGAGGTTGACATCGCCGCGAATGTGCTTGGAGCTCATCACGTCGTAGGCGCCGCCATAGGCCTTGCGCGTGATGACGGTGAGCTTCGGCACCGTCGCCTCGCAGTAGGCGTACAGGAGCTTCGCGCCGTGGCGGATGATGCCGTTCCACTCCTGCACGGTGCCCGGCAGGAAGCCTGGGACATCCTCGAAGGTGACGAGCGGGATGTTGAAAGCGTCGCAGAAGCGAATGAAGCGCGCGCCCTTGACGCTCGCATCGATGTCGAGACAGCCCGCGAGCACGCTCGGCTGGTTGGCGACGATGCCGACGACGCGGCCGCCTAGCCGCGCGAAACCGACGAGAATGTTCATCGCATATTCTGCGTGCACTTCGAGGAACGAGCCGCGGTCGACGACGCGCGAGATCACTTGGTGCATGTCGTAGGGCTTCGACGGATCCTCGGGGCAGAGCGTGTCGAGCTCGCGATCCATGCGGTCGTGCGGATCGTCGGTCGGGACGAAGGGCGCATCCTCCGCGTTGTTGAGCGGCAGATAGCCGAACACTCTGCGCAAAAGCGCGATGCAGTTCTTGCCATCGCTCGAGCGGAAGTGCGCCGAGCCCGACTTGGTCGTGTGCACCTCCGAGCCTCCGAGCTCCTCGCTCGTCACGAGCTCGTGCGTCACGCTCTTCACCACATCCGGGCCGGTGATGTGCATGTACGAGGTCTGGTCGACCATGAAGATGAAGTCGGTGATCGCCGGGCTGTACACCGCGCCACCGGCACAGGGCCCCATGATCGCCGAGAGCTGCGGCACGACTCCGGAAGCCTGCGTGTTGCGCCAGAAGATCTCCGCGTAGCCGCCGAGCGAGCTCACGCCCTCCTGAATGCGCGCGCCGCCCGAGTCATTGAGCCCGATCACGGGCACACCGACCTTGAGCGCCATGTCCATGACCTTGCAGATCTTCTGGGCGTGGGTTTCCGAGAGCGATCCGCCGAAGACCGTGAAGTCCTGCGCGTAGACGTACATCGGTCGCCCATCGATCAGACCGTGGCCCGTGACCACGCCGTCGCCGAGGATCTGTTGCTCCTGCATCCCGAAGTCGGTGCAGCGGTGCGTCACGAAGCGGTCGAGCTCGGTGAACGAGCCCTCGTCGAGCAAGAGGTCGATCCGCTCGCGAGCCGTCAGCTTGCCCTTCTTGTGCTGGGCCGCGATGCGCTCGGGGCCGCCGCCTTGGAGGGTGAGCTCGCGCATGCGGCGCAAGCGTTCGAGGAAAGTCTCTTGGGTCATCGCTTGGTTCCGAAGGCTGTCCCGGAGCATCTTGGCAGGCCGGATTCTAGTGACCAACGGGGCAGTCGGCATCCCCCGCCGATGCGCACCGACATTCCATGTCGAGCGCGCGCGGCTCAAGTCCGGCTCCGCTCTGCCTTGCCGCGCGGGCGCTGTCGTTCGCGAGCGCTGCGCTGGATTCGGCGGCAACGCCCCAGGGGCGGATGTGCTCTCTGTACCGCGAGGTCGCCCCTGCGAGGCACGGACACCAGGCAAAGTGGCGGGTGCGCGAGAGTACCTGGTATGATCGGCTCGTGCCCAGATCTCGCCCTTCGCGCGAGCAGCTCGAGAGCGAGCTGCGTTTCCTGCGCGAACAGGTCGCGCGACTCGAGGCCGCCGCGACCGGCGACGCGCGCGACCTCGCCGCCAGCGAGAGCGACACGCGCCGCGCCGCGATCCTCCACAGCGCGCTCGACTGCATCGTCACCGCCGACGAGAAGGGACGCATCGTCGAGTTCAATCCGGCGGCGGAAGCGACCTTCGGCCATGCGGCGAGCGCCGTGATCGGCCGCTCCATCGGCGAGGTGCTCGTGCCGCACGCGCTGCGCCCCGCGCACGAAGCGGGCTTTGCGAGATACCTCGCCACGGGTCACGGTCCCGTCCTCAATCAGCGCATCGAGATCACGGCGCTGCGCGCCGACGGTCGCGAATTTCCCGTCGAGCTCGCGATCACGCCCTACATCGTCGGCGGTCGGCGCTACTTCACCGCGTACCTGCGCGACATCTCGGCCCGCAAGGCCGCCGAAGAAGCCGTGCGCGCCAGCGCGGTGGCGCTGCTGCAAGCGCAGAAGCTGGAAGCCATCGGCAAGCTCGCCGGCGGCATCGCCCACGACTTCAACAACCTGCTCACCGTGATCGTGGGCTACTGCGAGATTCTCGAGCTCGACTCCGAGTCCAACCTCACCGTTCGCTCCACCGCAGGCGAGATTCGCCGCGCGGGAGAGCGCGCGGCCACGCTGACACGTCAGTTGCTCGCCTTCAGTCGCCAGCAGCACATGGAGCTCGTGCCGCTCGATCTCAACAAAGTCGTCGCCGAGACTGCGGCGCTCTTGAGGCACCTGATCGGCACGACCATCGACCTGCGCCTGGAGTTGGCTTCGGAGCCGTGCAGGGTGAAAGCCGACGCGATCCAGATCGAGCAGGTGCTGATCAACCTCGCGGTCAACGCAAAGGACGCCATGCCACGCGGCGGCCGCATCACGGTGCGCACGCGCTCGACGCTGCTCGGCCCCGAGCGCTCGGGCGCGGCACTCGACCTGCCCGAGGGACGTTGCGCGATGCTCGAGGTCATCGACACGGGCAGCGGCATAGACCCCCATGTGCGCGCGCACATGTTCGAACCGTTCTTCACCACCAAGGGCGTGGGCCAAGGCACCGGACTCGGACTCGCCACCGTCTACGGCATCGTGCGTCAGTCGGCCGGAGCGATCGAAGTGGAGAGCGACCTTGGCGAGGGAACGACATTGCGCATCTACTTGCCAGCCACGGACGAACCGAGCGCGCCGTGCGTCGAGCGTGGCCAGAGCGCGCCCTCGACGCGCGGGTCCGAGACGATCCTGGTCGTCGAAGATGAGGACCGCGTGCGCGACCTCGTGCGAGAGGTACTCGAAGGGCAGGGTTACCGGGTGCTCGAAGCCGTCCACGGCCCGGCCGCGCTGGCGCTCGAGCGCACGCACGCGCGCGACCAGCTGCACTTGCTCGTCACCGACATGGTGATGCCGCAGATGGACGGTCCGACGCTGGCGCTGGCCCTGCGCGCTCACCGCGCGGCCCTGCCGGTGCTGTTCATGTCCGGGCACTCCGACACCGACCTGCGCAGCGCCGCCACGGACTTGCCGCGCTCCAGCTTCCTACAGAAGCCCTTTGCGCCCGCCCAGTTCGCCCGCGCGGTCCGCGAAGCCCTCGACTGGACCCGACGACCGAAGAGTGATAGTCTGTCCTAGGAGGTTTCCCGAGCGTTTGCCGAACCTCTTGGGCCGCGCTGGGGGTCAGAAGAGTTCATGGCGTCCCCGTTCTCCCGTTGCGTCCCCCTGCTCGCGGCCGGCGCGCTCAGCGCCTCGCCGCTGCTCGCGCAGGCGCCGAGCGGCTACTACAACTCGGTCGACCCCACGAGCCCCACGACGCTGCGCGACACCCTGCACGAGCTCATCGACGACCATCTGCGCATCGCCTACACGGCGAGCGGCACCGACACTTGGGATGTGCTCAACGCGGCCTGTGAGGACCCGACCAACGCGACGCGCGTGCTCGACCTCTACAAGAACACCTCGCTCGCCAAGCAGAGCGGCGGCAACAATTTCTACAACCGCGAGCACACCTGGCCGAACAGCTACGGCTTTCCGGTCGATGGCGGGTGCAACTACCCGTACACCGACTGCCACATGCTGTTCCTGTGCGACATCCAGTACAACACCGACCGCGGCAACGCTCCCTACCGCGCCTGCTCGGGCTGTCAGGAGTTCACCACGGTCGCCAACGCGGGCGTCGGCGGCGGGTCCGGCGCGTACCCGGGCAACTCGAACTGGGGCAGCGGCACGACGGTCACCAACGGTTGGGAAGTGTGGAGCGCGCGCCGCGGCGATGTGGCGCGCGCAATCCTGTACGCCGACGTGCGCTACAACGGCGGTTCCCACGGCGGCACGGGCTGCCCCGAGCCCGACCTGATCGTCACCGACACGCAGTCCCTGATCGCGAACTCCTCCACGGGCAACAATGTCTCGGTCGCCTACATGGGCATGAAGTCCGTGTTGCTGCAGTGGCACCAGCAGGACCCACCGGATGCGTGGGAGCGACGCAAGAACGACATCGTCTACTCCTTCCAAGGCAACCGCAATCCGTTCATCGATCACCCCGAGTGGGTCGCGTGCCTGTTCAGCAACTCGTGCGCGGTCGCCACGACCTACTGCACCGCGGGCACGACCACCAACGGCTGCCTGCCGACGATGAGCGCGAGCGGCAACCCGAGCGTCGCCGCGAGCTCTGGCTTCACGCTCTCGACGGGCAATGTCGAAGGCCAGAAGACCGGCCTGATCTTCTACGGCATCAGCGCGCCGCACGCCGCCGTCTGGGCGCCGGGCAGCACGAGCTTCTTGTGCGTGAAGTCGCCCACGCAGCGTCTCAACTCCCTGAATTCCGGCGGCACGACCAATCTCTGCAACGGCTCGTTCTCGGTCGACTGGCTCAACTTCCTCTCGACGCGCCCGGGAGCCCTCGGCCAGCCTTTCTCCGCTGGACAGGTCGTCTACGCGCAAGCATGGCTGCGCGACCCGCCCGCTCCGGGCACCACCAACCTCTCCAACGGGCTGCAGTTCACGACGCGCCCTTGATTCCGCGCGCGCTGGGCCGCGAGGCGATCGCGCTCTCTGCCGCCGCTAGTGGCCGTGCTCGGCGTCCTGCACGAGCTCGGTCAGCACGCCTCCGGTGGCGGCGGGATGCACGAAGGCGATGGTCGTGCCGTGCGCGCCCTTGCGCGGAGTCTCGTCGATCAGGCGTAGGCCCGCGGTCTTGAGCACCGCGAGCGCCGCAGCGATGTCGTCGACCTTGTAGGCGACATGGTGCAGGCCGCCGCCGGTCTTGGCGAGGAACTTCGACACCGGCGAATCGCTCGACGCCGGCTCGACGAGCTCGATGCGCTGCGTCCCCGCGTATGTGACGAGCACATTGACCGTCTGGTCCGCCACGAACTCCGGCTCGCTCGCCGCCAGCCCGAGCACTCCCTCGTAGATCTTGCGGGCCTCTGCGATCGACGGCACGACGATCGCGATGTGGTGGACGCCGCGAACGAGCGGCGCAAGCTGGGACGGAACGCTCATGGTTGCAGGATACCTCGCGCGAACGCTGTCGATGCGGGCTAGAGCACTTCGGGAGTCTGGTAGACGCCGAAGCGCTTCTCGAGCACGGCGCAGATCTCGCCCAAGGTGGCGTAGCACTCGACGGCGGGCAGGATGGCCTCGAGCAGGTTGGTGGAGCCGAGTGCGGTGCGGTCGACGGCCTCGAGCGCAGCGGCGACCTTGAGCGAGTCGCGCGAGGCGCGCACGCGCGCGAGGTCCTGCAAGACCGCTTCGCGCGCCGAGGGGTCGGGGCGGAAGATGCGCGGCGCGGGCTCGGCCAGGTTGAACTCGTTCACGCCCACGATCGTGCGCCCCTTCGACTCGACATCGCGCTGCCACGCCATGGCGCTCTTGTGGATCTCGCGCTGCACGAAGCCCTGCTCGATCGCCTGCACGGCTCCGCCGCGGCGCTCGACCTCGGCCATGAGCTCGAGCGCGCGCCGCTCGAGCTCGTCGGTGAGCGCCTCGATGTACGGCGCGCCGCCGAGCGGATCGATCACATCCGCGACGCCCGACTCGTGGGCGAGCACCTGCTGCGTGCGCAGCGCGAGCCGCGCGGACTCCTCGCTCGGCAGTGAGAGTGCCTCGTCGCGCGAGTTGGTGTGCAGCGACTGCGTTCCGCCGAAGATCGCAGCGAGCGCCTGCACGGTCACGCGCACGATGTTGTTGTCGGGCTGCTGGCTCGTCAGCATCGAGCCCGCCGTCTGCGTGTGAAAGCGCAGCATCCAGCTCTCGGGATCCTTCGCGCCGAACTCCTCGCGCATCATGCGCGCCCACATGCGCCGCGCCGCACGGAACTTCGCGACCTCTTCGAACAAGTGGTTGTGCGCGTTGAAGAAGAACGAGAGCCGCGGCGCAAACTCATCGAGCGGAAGCCCCGCCTCGAGCGCGGCCTTCACATAGGCGCGACCGTTGGCGAGCGTGAAGGCCACCTCCTGCACCGCCGTCGAGCCAGCCTCGCGAATGTGGTAGCCCGAGATCGAGATCGTGTTCCAGGCCGGCGCGTGCGTGCGCGCGAAGCTCATCAGGTCGGTCACGAGCCGCATCGACGGGCTCGCCGGGAAGCGGTAATTCCCGCGCGCCGCGTACTCTTTGAGGATGTCGTTCTGCACCGTGCCGCGGATCTTCTCGGCCGGCATGTTCGCGCGACGGCAGAGCGCGACATACATGCAGAGCAGGATCGGCGCCGTGGCGTTGATCGTCATCGAGGTCGACACGTCGCCGAGCGGGATCGAGTCGAACAGGAGCTCCATGTCCGCGAGCGAGTTGATCGGCACGCCGACGAGGCCCACTTCCGGCGCGGCGAGCGGATGGTCGGAGTCGTAGCCGATCTGCGTCGGCAGGTCGAAGGCCGTCGAGAGCCCCGTCTGGCCGCTGGCGAGCAGCACGCGGAAGCGCTGGTTGGTGTCGCGCGCGCTCGAGAAGCCCGCGTACTGGCGCATGGTCCACAGCCGCCCGCGGTACATGGTCGCGCGCACGCCGCGCGTGTAGGGGTACTCGCCGGGAAAGCCGCCGTCGGCGGCACCGCCGTAGAGCGGCTGCGGCTCGAGCCCGGACGGCGTGGCGAAGCTCGTGCGGCGCTCGCCCTTCTTGGCCTTCGTCCAGACATCCGACTTCCAGCGCTGCAGGCCCGGGTCGGGGCGGGGATCTTCGCTCGAGCTCATGGGGCGCCGGATTCTAGCGGCAGCGCCGGAACGCTAGGCTCCGCGAGCGGTTTCGAGCGCACAGACCTCCACGCACAAGGATCCAATGTCATGCAGAAGAAGCTCCTCGCCCTCGCCCTCCTCGGCGCCACCGGCTTCGGCCTCGCCGCCGCACTGCCCGCGCCGGCCGACATCCCGGCTTCCCGCCCGGTCGCTCCCCGTCCGGCCGCCGACGATGTGCTCGAAGAGTCGATGGAGAGCATGAACGGCGCGCTCAAGACGCTGCTCAAGGGCGGCATCACCGCCGAGACCAAGGACAAGTCGCTCGAGGCCGTCGTGCGCATGCAGAGTGGCATCGTCGCCGCCAAGTCGAGCAAGCCCCACGACCTCAACGCCGAAGAACTCGTCGGCTACCGCAGGATGATGGCCGACCTGCTCGCGACCACGGCCAAGCTCGAAGTCGCGATCCTCGACGGCAAGTTCGAAGACGCCACCAAGATCGCCAAGGACGAGCTGACGCGCTTCAAGAAGGAAGGCCACGACAAGTACCAGAAGGAAGAGGAGCACTAGCCTCTCCCCCGCCCCGCGATGCCGCGGGCGACGCTCGCCCGACACTCCGGGCCGCGCTCCTCGAACGAGGAACGCGGCCCGGACGCTTGTCGACGAGACAGCCCCGTCGCTCGACGGGGGAAGCTCTCAGGCGAGCTTCACATACTCGTAGTCGATGCCCTTCTCGTCGATGCCCTTGGCGGGCGCGGCGATCCACGAGGCGTACTTGCCCTGCTCGTAGACGGGCTTCATCAGCGACTTGACATAGGCCTTGTCCGCGGCGGTCGGCAGCCATGTGTCGACATTGGCGAGCCAAGTGGACTCGTCGAGCAGTTCGCCCGTCACCGGGTGGAAGTGCGCGCCGGCGTAGCAGCCGATCTTGCGGTGGAAGCGGCGGTGCGGGAGCGTGAAGCGCACGGGCGAGTCGAGGCGCTCGCAGATGCGGTTCCAGAAGTCGATGCCGCGCAGGTTGTCCTTGACATACTCGTCGCGCAGGACCTCGTTCATCGCGTTGCGCAGCGGCACCTCTTCCTTCGAGATGCGACCGTCGACGAAGTTCTCGAACAGATAGGACTGCTCGAGCGCGAGATGGTCCTTCTGCTTCTCCTCGTAGGCGCGGCCCTTGAGGCCCGAGCGGAAGAAGTTGGCGGAGTTAGAGCTGATCTCGGCGCCGTAGAGGTCGGTCGAGGAGCTCGCCCAGAAGTTGATGTACTTCTGGATGATGTCGACCGGGATCGCGCCGAAGTCGCGCACATCGCGATCGGGGTGATCGCGCATGACGGTCAGCGACTTCTCGATCACGCGGCCCACGCCCGTCTGGCCGACGAACATGTGGTGCGCCTCCTCGGTCAGCATGAAGCGGCAGGTGCGCGCGAGCGGATCGAAGCCCGACTCGGCGAGCGCGAGCAGCTGGAACTTGCCGTCCCGGTCCGTGAACATCGTGAAGCACAGGAACGACAGCCAGTCCTCGCAGGGCTCGTTGAATGTGCCGAGGATGCGCGGGTGGTCGGCGTTACCCGAGCGGCGGTGCAGCAGCTCCTCGGCTTCCTCGCGCCCGTCCTTACCGAAGTAGGTGTGCAGCAGGTAGACCATCGCCCACAGGTGACGGCCTTCCTCGACATTCACTTGGAACAGGTTGCGCAGGTCGTAGAGCGACGGTGCAGTGTGCCCGAGCAGGCGCTGCTGCTCGACGCTTGCGGGCTCGGTGTCGGCCTGCGTCACGATCAGGCGGCGCAGCCAGTTGCGGTACTCGCCCGGAACCTGCTGCCACGCCGGCTGCCCGAAGTGATCGCCGAAGCCGATCGTGCGGCCCGCTTCCGCCGGAGCGAGGAAGATGCCCCAGCGATACTCGGGCATCTTCACATAGCCGAAGTGCGCCCAGCCCTCGGCGCCAACATTGATCGCCGTGCGCAGGTAGACATCCTTGGTGTTGAAATCCGTCGGACCCATCTGCGCCCACCACTCGAGGTAGTTGGGCAGCCAAGCCTCGAGCGCGCGCTGCAGTCGCTTGTCGCTCGCGAGATCGACATTGTTGGGGATCTTCTGCGAATAGTCGATGCCGGTCATGGTCGTGCTTTTCTCTCCAAGGAATCAGGTGCGAAGGACGTCGAACTCAGGACGGTTGGGTGTGCCGTAGCAGGTGAGCGCGCCGCGCTCCCCCACTGCGTTCGGGCGCTGGAAGATCCAGTTCTGCCAGGCGGAGAGCCGCCCGAAGATCTTGGTCTCCATCGTCTCGGGGCCGGCGAAGCGCAGGTTGGCTTCCATGCCGGTCATGGCGTCGGGCGAGAACGCGGTGCGCTCCTCGATCGCGAGGCGCAGCTCGTCGTCCCAGTCGATCGCGTCGGGCGCGTAGGTCGCGAGGCCGAGCTCGCTGGCTTCCACCGCGCCGAAGGTCGCGTCCGCCGCGAGGACTTCGTCGGTCTTCTCCGGCGTACCGAGGAAGCGCGTCGCGAGGCGCGAGAGGCCGTTCGCCATGGGGAACATCCCCTTGTTCGCCGCGCTCGTGCCGAAGGTCAGCGGACGCTCTTCGTCGTCGAGCACATAGGTGCGGTCGCAGGCGAGCGCGAGCTCGAGTCCCGTGCCGACCCACTTCGTGCCTTCGTCACAGATCGCGTAGAGGCTCTTGGCGGTGTTGTCGAGGCGCTTGAGCACGCGCTTCACGAAGTGGCGCGTCTCGGTGGCGAACCAGTTGCCGCCGAGGGAGAGCAGCGCGTCCATCTGCTGCCACGAGGACACGGGGCCCTTCGCGCGCAGCAGTACGAGCGTGATCTCCGGCTCGTTGAAGCGCAGGTGGCAGAGCGCGTCGTCGAGCTCGCGGAAGGCGCGCAGCACCCACCACGCGTTGCCCTGCGCGAGCGCCTCGGCCGCGTCCTTGGCGCCGCTCTCGGGCGCGGTGAGCGTGAGCTCGACACAGCGCTGGGCGCGGTCGAACTTCAGCGCCACATATTTGTAGATGCGCGCGTCGGCGTTCGACTCGCAGCGGATCTCGTCGAGCTCGACGCCCTTCGCCGCGCGCACGGGCTGCGCGTCGGCGAGCTTGCGCGCCCACTCCTTGACGGTCTCGTTCCACTTCGAGAGCGGCGCGATGCCGTCGACCAAGTTCCACTCGACCGCGCGCTTGCCCTTGATGCCTTCGGCGACCGTCGAGAACGCGTCACAATGGTCGCGGCGCAGCTTGCGCTTGTCGGTGATGCGCGTGAGCCCGCCGGTGCCGGGCAGCACGCCGAGCAGCGGCACTTCGGGATAGCTCACCGCGCTGTTGCGGTCGTCGGCGAGCAGGATCTTGTCGCAGGCGATGGCGAGCTCGTACCCGCCGCCCGAGGCCGTGCCGTTGAGCGCGGCGAGGAACTTCACGCCGGAGTTCGCGCTGGCGTCCTCGAGGTACAGGCGCGTCTCGTTGGTGTACTTGCAGAAGTTCACCTTGAAGCCGTGCGTGCTCGTGCGCAGCATCACGATGTTCGCGCCGGCGCAGAACACGCGGTCGAGGCCGCCGGTGACGATCACCGAGCGCACTTCCGGGTGCTCGAAGCGGATGCGCTGCACGGCGTCCGCGAGCTCGACATCGACGCCGATGTCGTAGCTGTTGAGCTTGAGCTCGTAGCCCTCGCGTTGGCCCCCGAGCGGGTTCACATTCATCACCAAGGTGGCGACATCGCCCTCGATACTCAGCTTCCAGTGCTTGTAGCGGGAGGGATGCGTCTGGAAGACGACGGGAACACAGGGGTGTGCGGTCGCGGCCACGGGCGTCTCGGCGGGTTGGGGTGGGTGCTTGCACGGATCGGGAATGGGCAGTATACTTCCCACTCCACGAGCGACCAAGGAAGCATAGTTCCCATCCCATGGATCGACAAGACCTGTTTCGAGAGTTGGGCCGAAAGCTGCGCAGCGCGCGCGAGGGTGCCGGAATGAGCGTCACGGAGCTCGCCCGCCAGTCCGGCCTGAGCCGCAGGCATGTCACCGAGGCCGAGGCCGGCCGGGCCAACCTGTCCGTCGGCAAGCTGTTCGATCTCTCCGTGGCGCTCGGCGTTCCGCTGCGACGCCTGTTCGACCTCGAACCGGCGAAACCGGCCCGCGTCGCGCTCGTCGGCCTGCGCGGCGCCGGCAAGTCGAGCCTCGGCCGCGCCCTCGCGCTCGCCCTCGAAGTGCCCTTCGTCGAGCTCGACGCACGCGTCGAGGAGCTCGCGGGCCTGTCGCTGGCCGCGATCTTCGAGCTGCACGGCAGCTCCGGCTTCCGCCGCTTCGAGGCCGAGGCGCTCGAAAAGGTGCTGTCCGAAGGCGAGCGCTGCGTGCTCGCCACCGGCGGCTCGATCGTCCACTCGCCTGAAACCTACGCGCGCCTGCGCTCGACCTGCCACACCGTCTGGCTCAAGGCCACGCCGGAGGACCACTACGCGCGCGTCGTAGCCCAAGGCGACCTGCGCCCCATGAGCGGCCGCCCGCGCGCGATCGAGGAGCTGCGCGCGCTGCTCGAGACGCGCGAGCCGCTCTACGCACAGTGCGAGCACACCGTCTTCACCTCCGGCTCCACCCCCGCCCGCATCGTCGCCGACCTCGCCACCCGCTTCGCGGACGCCTGACCGCCGCGCGCGGGCGCTGCAGGCACGCGTGGGCGGAAGTTGCTCAGGCGCGACGCGGACGGCGCGCACTACGCCCCATGGAAAGCTGGCACGGGTTTCGTTGAGGATGCCGCCATGCGCAACAAGGTCGCGTGGTGGCTGTTCGGACTGTCGCTGCTGTTCTCGCTGGGTTCCTACTTCTGGATCGCGCACCGACCGGGTGCGGAGGCGGTCGAGACTGCCGCAGAGGCGACGGCGACGCGTGCGGAGACGAGCGACGGCTCCCGCGGAGCTCAGGACGGAGCGCTCGAGGCGCCTGCAACGGACGAGAGGGCTGCGCCGGAGCGCGTGGCCCAGGAGGTTCGCGCTGAGAACGCGGTGGTCGAGCTCGCGGGGCGCGTGCTCTGGCCGGTGGGCACCCCGGCGGACGAGAGCGCGGAAGTGCTCGTGCTCGGACGGGAAGCTCGCCGGAACGACGAGCTGCGCGATGCCAACGAGGACGAGCTCGCGGACGACGCGCGCATCCTCGCTCGCGCCGCAGTGGATCCTGACGGATCGTTTCGCCTGCCCTGGCGCGACCTCGCCGACGGAACGTGGCTGCACCTGCGCGGACGCTATGTGTTCCTCGCCGAGCCGCGACGGCTGCAGGCCGAGGACGCGCGAGTCGGGCTCGAACTCGCGCCGGAGCTCGGCGCCTGGGTCACGGGGCGTGTCCTCGTCGCAGCGGGCGTCGATGCGAGCGGCCTCGATGTGCGAGCCTGCGAGCTCGAGCTCATGTTCGACGCACTCGCGCTCGCGGGCGGCGCGCATCCGCCCGTCGGGCTGCGCGCTCCCACGACGCATCCGCGCTCGGATGGCAGCTACGAGTTTCGCGGCGTGGCTTCGCGCCTCGCGCGCGACCTGCGCGTGCGGTGCGAGACGCTGGCGGCGTTCAAGGGCGAGCGCGTCGACATTCGGCCGGGGCTGCACATCGCGCTCGATGCGGTGCTCACGCGCGGCGGCGAGCTCGCCGGACGCGTGGTCGATGCCGACGGCGTTGCGATCGCCGACGCCACGCTGGCGGCCTCCGTCGATCCGCTCGTCTTCGGACAGGGCGGCTTCGAGGTGCGCAAGGGCTCGAGCGACGCGGAAGGTCGCTTCGTGCTCGGCGCCGTGCTCGCCGGTGAAGTGGACCTCGCCTTCGCAGGTCGCGGCGTGCTCGAGCGCACGCTCGCCTGCACGGTGCGCGACGGCGAACGCACGGAGCTCGGCGACGTCGTGCTGAAACGCGGTGCGACTCTCAGCGGCGTGGTGCGCTGGCCCGATGGAAGCCCCGCGGCGAACGCGACCGTACGCGCTGACTTCGATCCAGCCGCGCTCGGCGGCATGAGCGCGCTCAACGCCATGCAGGGCGCGCGCGGCGAGGCGGTGGCGGATACGGAGGGTCGCTTCACCATCGTCGGACTGGGCAAGGGACCCTTCCTCGTGAGCGCGAGCGCTGCGCCCGAGCCCGGAGCGAGCAAGCACCGCGCGAGCGAAGGCGGCGTGACTCCCGGCGGACGCACGCTCGAGCTCGTGCTCGCGGCGCCGCTCGCCTTGGACCTGCGCGTCGTCGATGCCAGCGGCATGGCCGTGGCGAAGGCCAAGGTGCGCGCCATGGAAAATGTGGGCGGCGTCGTCCGCGGACTCGGCGGGCGCACGGAGATCGCGCGCGAGGGTGCCGAGCCCGGCCGCTTCCGCTTCGACGACCTTGAGCGCGGCCAGTGGGATCTCTCGGCCACTGCGGATGGCTTCACGCGCGCGGACCTGTCCGTGGCGCTGCCGGGCGAACCGTCGGCTCCCGAGGTCGTGATCGTGCTCCAGCGCGGCGGCAGCGTCAGCGGACTCGTGGTCGACCTCGCCGGCGTGCCGGTCGCGGGCGCGAGCGTGCAGGTCGCGGCCAACTTGCAGAATGTCGTGAGCCAAGCGGAACAAAGCACGACGCAGCCTGTCGTCGCGAGCTCACTCGCGGATGGCAGCTTCCGCCTTTCCAACTTGGCGGCTGGACAGCACAAGCTCGTCGCGCGCGCCGACGGCACGGCCGGCAGCGAGGCGGTCGAAGTCGAGGTGCGAAGCGGTGAAGAGACTTCCAGCGTGCTGCTCACGCTCCGGCTCGGCGGCACGCTCACGGGCGAGGTGTACGCGAAAGACGGCACGCCGGCCGCGGGCGCGCAGGTGTTGCTGCAACTCGCGTCCGACCCGCTCTCGCAGCGCTTCGTGAACAGCGACCGTGACGGTCGCTTCCGCGTCGAGCACTTGACGGCCGGAAGCTACAACGTGATGCACTTTCCGGGCTCTCGCGCCAAGTCGCGCAGCGGCACCGAGAGCGAGCCCGATGCGGCGGCGATGCTCACGGGCATGCTGCTCGCGAGCGCAGTCGTCGTCGAGTCGGAGACCGTGCACGTCGTGCTGGGCGCGCCCGCGAAGGACGCGGTCGAGCTCGCGGGACGCGTCACCTGCGACGGACGCGGCGTCGGCGGAGTCGTGATCTCGATTCTGCGGGATCGGCGCGCCGGGGAAAGCGCGGCGCAGAGCGCGTTCAAGTTCGCCACCAGCGACGAGGACGGTCGCTTCGCGGTCACGCTCGACAGCCCCGGGTCCTACTTCGCCTCGCTGCAGAAGCCGGGGAGCGCGGGACAGCAGCAGACGATCACGCAGCGCTTCGTCGCGCCGGAAACAGCGTCGTTCCAGCAGGAATTCGAGCTGCCCGTGGGCGCGATCGCGGGCCGCGTGCGCGCGAGCGATGGCTCGGGGGCGGCGCGCGTGCGCGTGACGCTCACGAACGACGGCCCCATGCCCTTGGGCTCGCTGTTCGGCGACAACTACGCGGAAGTCGAGACCGATGGCGACGGTCGCTACGAGCTCGTATGGCTCGCGCCCGGCCGCTACACCGTCGCGATCGGCGGCGCGCCGCTCGGCGGCCTGCTCGGAGGCAGCGCGCGCGGTGGACGCCAGCTGCGCGAGGGCATCGCGGTCAGCGAAGGCGCGCGGACGGAGGGCGTCGACTTCGAGCTGCACGCGGCGGGCAGCGTGAGCGGCATCGTGCGAGGCGCCGATGGTGCTCCGATTGCGGAAGCGGCGCTGTTCGTCCGCGATGCCGCGGGTCGTCCGCTCGAGCGCCTGTCGATGCTCGCGACGGACTCCGCGGGTCGCTTCACCTACGACGGACTCGCAGCCGGCGAGTACACGCTCTCCGCCCGCAAGAGCGGGCTCGCGAGCGACGGTCGCGCGCGCGTGCTCGTCCGCGCGGGCGAAGCCGCGAACGTGGAGCTCGTGCTCGGCGCGGCGACCCTGCTGCTCGTCACCGTCAGCAACGAGGACGGCAGTCAAGTCGAGGCTGCGTTGAGCGTGCTCGACGACGCGGGCCGCGAGGTTCACGGCGTCGTTTCGATCGCGGAGATCATGGAGGCCATGTCGGCCGGCGAGTTGTCGAGCCGCGAACAGCGCGTGGGCCCGCTCTCGCCCGGCAAGTATCGGGTGATCGTGAGCGCGCCGGACGGCCGCAAGGAAACCAAGCCGGTCACGCTCTCGGGCCAGCCGGAGCGCAAGCTCAATGTGCGGCTGTAGCGACGAGGAATGCGCGGCGCGCCGCGCGAGGTGCACTCACTTCGTCCCTGAAGACTTCGCCCCAACAGACTGCGTCCCAGTGGATTTTCCCGCGGGTGCAGGCTCGGGGTACCAGTCCGCGAGCACCTCGGCGAGGGCGCGCGCGACCTGCGCGGCAGTCTCGGCCCGGTGCTCGCGCGCGCGGGCCGCAGGGGGGAACTCGAGCTGCACGGCGCGCAGCGTGGCATCGCGATGGCGGCGCACGATGTAGCCGCCGTTGAAGTAGGGCTTGCCGTCGGGATGCGGGCGCGTCGGACACGGGAGCGCGGGGAGCCCCGCCTCCGCGAGCCGTGCGCCGAGCGAGCGCGCTCCACGCACCCACGGAACATCGACGCGCTCCTCGCCAAACCAGCGCTCGCGGGCCAGGGTCTCGTCGTCGAGCGCGAGTTGCTGCGCGTCGAGCGCGAAGCCGAGCTCGACCAGCGGCTCCTCGTGCGCATGTCCGTGCACATCGATCACGAGCGCGCGCCCGTCTCGCAGCTTGCGCGCCGCCTTCGTCGCGCGTTCCAACGCCGCGTGGTACTCGCGCCACACTTGCGCGCCCAGGCCGTCCACTTCCGTCGCATCCGCCTCGGCGCGGTTGAGGTCGACCTTCGAGCGGTGGATCGAGGTCGCGACCACGAACGGACGCGCGTGCAGCAGGCGCTCGAGCTCGTCGGCGACGCACAGCGAGAGCTCGCGCGTGCCGCCGTCGAGCGTCGTGACGCCCCGCGTCCGCCCGGGCGCCGTCGCGGGCTTGTGCGTGCCTCCGTGAGGCGCGCTCAAGACCAGCGGCAGCGTCCCCTCTTGCAGCACGACGAACTCCGCCGCGCGGGGCGGAGTCTCGGCCACGGGCCCCTGCGTCAGGGACCATGCCAGAACGAGCAAGGTGGTTCGCATCGGGATACGCGAGCACGCTAGCATGGGGCCATGGCCGTGACACTCGCTCAGGCTGTCTCCGCGCTGCGTCGGCGAACGTTCGGCGTGGCATGGGTGCGGCGCGCGGGACCGCTGTGCGGCTGGACGCTCGGAAGCTGCGCGGCCGCAGCCCTACTCGCGCGTGGCGGACTGAACTGGGAGCGCGCTCAGGCGGCGTGGCTGCTCGCTCCGGCGCTGCTCGCCCCCATCGCCGCGCTCGTGCTCGCGCGCCGCGAACGCCCCAGTGCCGCACACGCCGCGACGTGGCTCGACGTGCGCTCCGGAGGCAGCGGCTTCGTCGTCACCGAGCAGGAGCTCGGCTCGACGGCGTGGAGCCCGCGCACCGAGGTCGCGGTGGCGGCCGCGCTGGCAAGACTGCCGCCCGTCGAGTTTTCGGCGCTCGCTCGTCCGCTCGGACTTGCGCTGGCGTTTGCCGCGCTCGCGCTGTGGATCGAATTGCCGCGCGAGGCCGTCGGGCCGCCGCCCGCGGTGTCCGCCGCGGCGCTCGAGCGCGTCGAGGAGCGACTTGAGACGCTGCAGGACGCGCTGGCACTCGATCCGGAGCTCGAACGCGAGCTCGAAGAGCGCCTCGAAGCCGCCAAGGCGGACTCCGAAGCAGGCCATCCCGAGAGCACCTACGAGGCGCTCGACCAGCTCGATGAGCGCATCGAGCAAGCCGCGCAGGAAGCGGAGCTCGCCGCGCAGCAGGCGCTCGCGCAGCTCGAGTCGGCGGCCAACGAGGCGCAGCTCGCCAAGGCCCAGCAGGCTCTGCAGGACGCGGCGCAGACCATGGGCGCGGCGGGACTTGCGAAGGACCTGCCCGAGGAGCTCGAGCGCGAGCTCGCACAGGCCGCTCAATCGCTCGCGGGCGAGCCGCTCTCATCGGCGGAGCTCGCGCGCCTCGCGCAGGAACTCAAGGGCGCGCTCGACGGCCGCATGGGCAAGCTGGCAGGCGGACGACTGATCGACCCCTCCAAGCTCGGCAAGCTCGGCGAGAAGCTGTCGCTCGAGGACTTCGACGACGAGCACGAGTGCGACGAGGAGTGCAAGCAGCCCGGCGGGACATGAAAGGGCCGGGGCAAGGGTCACGCCGTGAGCGTGGCGGGCACTCCTGGATCGGGCGGCGTGACGCGCGGGCGCGGCGACGCGGACCTCGCGTTCTCTGGCGAAACGAAGGGACGCACCGACGAGTTCGAGTCGCGCTCGCTGCCCGAGGCGAGCGCGCTCGACCCGGATTCGACGGGCTTGGTCGGCGTCGGCGCGGCCGCTCCCGAGGCGGCGCCGCGAGGTTCGGGCGCGGGACTCGTCGAAGGCGAGGTTTCGACCGGGCGCGGCGCATGGAAGCGTCGGCTCGCGCCGGCTCACCGCGAGGCCGTGCGCGATTTCTTCGGACAGGATGAACCCAAGCGATGACGACTGCGCAAGCGTCCCTGCTTTCTCCCGCTGAAGTCGAGCGCGCGCAGGCGAGCGCGAAGGCGGTGCTCGACGGCCTCGATCGCACGCTGATCGGCCAGTCCGCGCTGACGCGCAGCGTGCTCGTCGGCTGCCTCGCGCGCGGCCACGTGCTGCTCGAAGGCCTGCCCGGACTCGGCAAGACCGAGCTCGTCAAGGGACTCGCCGCGCTCATCGGACTGCGCTTCCGGCGCCTGCAGTTCACGCCCGACCTGATGCCGGGCGACATCACCGGCGGCCACGTGCTCGAGACGGACAGCCGCGGCGAGCGGCGCTTCGTGTTCCATGAAGGTCCCGTGTTCACGAATGTGCTGCTCGCCGACGAGATCAACCGCGCGAGCCCGAAGACGCAGTCCGCGCTGCTCGAGGCGATGGCCGAGCGACGCGTGACCGTGCTCGGCGAGACGCGCGCTCTACCGAGCCCGTTCTTCGTGCTCGCCACGCAAAACCCGATCGAGCTCGAGGGCACATATCCGCTCCCGGAGGCGCAGCTCGATCGCTTTCTGTTCAAGGTCGAGGTTCCGCCGGTGTCGAGCGAGACGCTCGAGACGATTCTCACCACGCGCCGCGCGGGGCGTCCGCCCGAGCACACGGCGGTCCTCGACGAAGAGCGCCTCGCGGCGATCTACGCGGCCATCGAGCGCGTGCACTTGGCGCCGGCCGTCGCCAACGCGATCGCTCGGCTCGTCGCAGCCACGCACCCGGGCGCGAGCGGCGCACCGGACAAGGTGAAGCAGTATGTGCGCCACGGCGCGAGCCCGCGCGGCGCGATCGCGATCGGCGAGGCCGCGCGCGCCCACGCGCTGCTCGCGGGCAAGCCGGCTGTCGGCTTTCAGGATGTGCACGCGGTCGCGGTGCCTGCGCTTGTCCACCGGCTCGTGCTCGACTACCGCGCGCGGCTCGACGGCGTGCGCGGAACAGATCTCGTGCGGGCCGTGCTCGCGAGCCTGCCCGAGACCGCGGAGCTGGGCTAGCACGCATGCGAGCGCTCCTGTTCGGATGCTTGGCGCTCCTCGGATCGGCGCCGCCTGCGAGCGCGGGCGATGTGACGGCGCGGCTCGAACGCGCGGACATCGAGGTTCGCGCGCGCAGTGCGTGGCCCGCGAAACTCAACAAGGGCTGGGCACCGCTGCGGCTCGAGCTCCGCAATTGCTCCAGCGAACCGGCGCGCGTGCGGCTCGACGCCAATGCCCCGGAGTGGCAGCTCCAGCGCGTGTTCGAGCGCTCGTTCGAGCTCGCCCCGGGCGAGAGCATCGAGACCGAGGTCCTGCTGCCCGCGGGTGGCCAGTGGCAGCAGGACTGGAACTTGCGCCTGCGCAGCCAGCGCGGCGACGACTGGAATTCCGCTGGTGTCCTGAGCGGCGGCTGCGAGCTCGACTACCTCGCGATCCTCGCCGTCAGCGACGAGGTCGTGAGCGCGAGCCGCATTGCGGAGTGGGGCGAGACGACTTCGCGCCTTAAGGTCAACCCCGGCGGCTATGTGCCGCCGGGCACGACGACGACGCCCGACGACGCGCAGATCGCCCTCGCGCGCTACGACGACTTGCCGCGCGCGTGGAATGGCTACTCGAGCCTCGATCTCGTCGTCCTCGATGCACGCCGCGAGCTGCCGCCCGAGAAGGAACTCGAGTCGCTGGTCGCGTGGGTGCGCGCCGGTGGCGTGGCGCTCATCGCGGGCCCGCGCGCGCGCGAGCTGGCCGCCGAGCGCGGCTCGCTCGCGCCGTGGCTGGAAGAACGCTTCCGTGTGACCAAAGACGCCGGCGACCTTCAGACCTGCGGACTGGGAGTGCTCGCGCTTCACACAAGCGAGCAATGGTTCGACGATCCGGACTTGCGCGAGAGCGTGCATCGACTCGCGAGCGAGAAATGGGACATCGCGCCGCGCGCGGACGGCACCTCGCGCGCGCGCCGGACCGACCTGGCGATCCCCGGCCTCGGAGCGATCCCCCATCACATCTTCGCGCTGCTGCTGATCGCCTTCGGACTGCTGATCGGGCCCGTGAACTTCCTGTGGATCGCGCGCAAGGGTCGGCCCGTGCTGCTGCTCCTCACGATTCCGATGATCGCGCTCGCCACCACGCTGACGCTGCTCGTGTACGGAACGCTGGTGCAGGGGCTCGACGTCAAGGTCGCCTCGCAGTCCATTGCACTGCTCGACGAGCGCCTCCATCGCTCCGCCTGCGTCGAGCGACGCCTGATCTACGCCGGACTCTCACCCGGCGAAGGACTGCGACCGGAAGCCTCGACCGCGCTGCACTTCCTGCGCGAGGGCTCCGGGCGCTTTGGATCCGTCGGTCGCAACCTGCTGCGGATCGAGCAAGACCCCGACCTGCTGCTCGCCGGTGACTACCTGCCCACCCGCATCGCCGTGCAGCACATACTGCAGAACGAGCGCGCCGCGCGCGGTCGGCTCGAGGTGAGTCGCTCCCCCGAGGGGCTCGTCGTGCGCAACGGACTCGGCGCGCGCATCGCTTCCGTGCTCGCGCGCGACGAACGCGGCGCTTGGTACGCGAGCAGCAGCGCCATCGCCGAGGGCGCGACGGCAACGCTCGCGCCCTGCGAGCCGCCGACGCGAGACGACCTCGCCACCGAGCCGATCGAGATTCAAATCGGATCGTGGGCCCGCTCTCCCGAGGAACTGATTCCGCACGCGACCTACCTCGCGCGGATCGAACGCTCGCCATTCCGAGACGGCTGCGGCATCGAGACGACCGAGCTCGCGAGCGACCACCGCCTGCTCGGAATCTGGGACCTGCAGTCGGAGGTCTGGAAATGAAGGGTGCGCTCGAAGTTCGCGCGATCACCAAGCGCTTCGGGGCCCTAACGGCCGTCGACGCGGTGAGCTTCACCGTCGCCCCCGGCGAGATCATGGGCTTCATCGGGCCCAACGGCGCCGGCAAGACCACCACGATGCGCATCTGCTCGACACTCGAGCTGCCCGACTCGGGCGACGTGCGCGTCGACGGCATCAGCGTGACGGAGCATCCGCGCGAGGCACGCGCGCGCATCGGCTTCATGCCGGATTCCTACGGCGCCTACGCCAATACGACCATCCACGAGTACCTCGACTTCTTCGCGCGCGCCTACGGCATCCGCGGCGACGCGCGCCGCAGCGTGCTCGAGCGCGTGATCGAGTTCACCTCGCTCGGCGACCTGCGCGAGAAGCACATCGACGCGCTCTCCAAGGGCATGAAGCAGCGCCTGTGCCTCGCCAAGACGCTGCTGCACGATCCCGCGGTGCTGATCCTCGACGAGCCCGCGGCGGGTCTCGACCCGCGCGCGCGCGTCGAGCTGCGCGAGCTCGTGAAAGCTCTCGCGGGCATGGGCAAGTCGATCCTGATTTCGTCGCACATCCTCACCGAGCTCGCGGAAATGTGCACGACCGTCACGGTGATCGAGCGTGGCACGGTGCGCGGGTCGGGCTCGGTCGAGTCGATCGCGCGCGGTGTGAGCGGCATCCAGCGCATTTACGCGCGGTCGATCGCCGGCGCGGAGCGACTCGAGCGCGCCTTGCTCGAGCTGCCGTTCGTGAAGAACGCGCACATCGAGCGCGAGGGCGTGGCCTTTGACTTCGAAGGAGACGAAGCGGCCGCCGCGAGTCTGCTCGCGACTCTCGCAGGCGCGGGGCTCGGTCTGTGCGAGTTCGCGCCCAAGACCGTCGACCTCGAGGACGTGTTCCTGTCGCTCACGGAAGGTCGACTGCAATGAACGCTCCCGCCACGACCGGAGTGCGCCTCGAGGACCGGGTCAACCCGATTCTCGTCAAGGAAGTGCGCCAAGCCCTGCGCGGCAAGTACTTCCGCGTGCTGTTCTGGATCACGCTGCTCGTCGGAACCCTGATCGGCGTGGGCATCGTGTCCGCCATCGACGAGATCTCCTTCGTCGAAACTGGGCGCGTGTTCTTCATGGCGATCTTCGGCGTGCTATCAGCCGCCGTGCACTGCTTCGTGCCCTTCTCGGCCTTCCTCGCGACGAGCGCGGAGTGGGACGAGAACACCTACGACCTGCTGATCATCTCGAACCTGCGCCCGCGCCAAATCGTGCAGGGCAAGCTGCTCTCCGCGCTGATCCAAGCGCTGCTCTACTACTCGGCCTTCGGCCCGTTCCTCGTCTTCGCGTTCCTGCTGAACGGCATCGATTTGGGCTCCGTCGGAGTGATCCTCGCCGGGTCCGTGGCGACGTCGGTCGCGCTGACGTTCGTCGGCATCGCGGCCTCGAGCCTCGCCACGAACAAGGTCATGCGCGTCGTGCTCATGGCACTCTTCGGCGCCGGACTGATCGCCGCGTGGGGCATGTCGATGGGACTCGCCGCGGGCATCACCTTTGAGCCGCAGGTGTTGAGCTCGATCGAGGGGCAAGTCGCATTCGTCGCCTACCTGACGGTCGCGGTCGTCGTCGCGCTGCTCGCGCAGTCAATCGCACTCGGCCGCTTCGCACACGAGGAAGAGAACCGTTCCACGCCGCTGCGCGTGATGAGCACCGTGCTCGTGCTGTTCGCCAGCGCCTGGGGTGCGTGGCTCGTCCAACAGTTCGGCGATTCCGAGTCCATTTTTGCCTGCCATTCCGGCGCGGCGGCGCTGCTCTTCTTCCCGTGGCTGATCTCCTCGACGGAGCCGGAAGAGCTCGGTCGACGCGCGAGCGCGGTGGGCCCCAAGGGCACACTCGCGACTCTGCTCTCGGCTCCGTTCCTGCCCGGTGGTGGGCGCGCCGCGACGCTGTGCTTCCTGCAAGCGCTGCTCGCTGTGGTCACGTCGCAGATCGCGCTCGGGTTCACGGCTTCCAGAGCACTGCGCCTCGACAACTCGGTGCTCGCCGTGGCCGCCCTGTATGCGTACTTGCTCGCCTACACCGTGCTACCCGCCGGCGTGGCGGCGTACTTCGTGCAGCGACGTTCGGCACGCGTGCTGCTGCGCATCCTGATGGTCGTGGCGATTCCAGTCGGCATCGTGATTCCAGCGATGCTGTCGATGTTCTTTGGGAGTGGTCCCGGCAGCGCGCTCTCGCACCCGCTCAATCCGTTCTCGACGCTCTACGACATCCAGTTCGGCGCACCGTCTCCGTTCACGTATGCAGTGCTCGGGCTCGCGCTGCTGCTCGCGCTCCTCGTGAATGCCCCGCGCGTGTTCGCCGGTCTGCGGGAGGTCCTTCGCGCTCGCGCCTCTCGCGTGCAGCAGGCCGAAGATGCGCCCCGCGCCTGACGCTTTCGCCCTCGGCGAGTCGTGGAAGCTCGGCTTCGCGCACGTGCCTCCGCGGGGGCCTGCGGGCGAACGCGTAGGTCGCGGCACGGGCTCCAGCCTCGAGTTCCACGATCGGCGCAGCTACGAGCCCGGCGACGACGTGCGGCACCTCGACTGGCGCGCCTATGCGCGCACGGACACTCTGCTCGTGCGACAGTGGCGTGAAGAAGTGCTCGCGCGCTGCGAGATCCTCGTCGATGGCTCGCGCTCGATGGCGATCGATGAGCGCAAGGCCCAGCTCGCGCTCGATCTCGCCGCGTTGTTTTCGCGCGCTGCGGTGGAGTCCGGCGCGGAGCCCGCGCTCGTATGCCTCGAGGATGTGCCGCGCCCGGTGTCGATTGCGGAGTTCGGCCGCGATGGCATGTCCTTCGAGAGCCGCAGCGGGATCGCCGAGGCGCTGCGAGCAGCGAGCGGATTGTGCCGCCGCGGGGCCATGACCGTCGTGATCAGCGACTTCCTCGCGCCCCACGAGCCGCGCGAGCTCGTCACCTCGCTGTCCACGCGCTCCGGGGCGCTCGCGTTCGTGCAGCTGCTCTCCGAGGAAGAAGCGGCCCCGCCCATCGGCAGCGCGCGGCGCATGATCGACTGCGAGAGCGGCGAGACTCTCGACCTCGTGCTCGATGAATCCACGGTGCGCCGCTATCTCGAGCGACTCGCACGGCTCACGGACGCTCTGGCGGCGGAAGCACGCCGCGCTGGCGCGCTGTTCGTCACGCTGCAAGCGACCGAGCCGCTCGAGCGCCTGTGCCGCGAACGGCTCGCTCCCGCCGGCCTGCTGGTGCCGTCGAGCTAGCGATCGAGCTCGCGACGCGCGCTGCGGCGCGCCTTTGAGAGGGCATCGTCGAGGTTCGCGCCTTCTGCCTGCGCCCTTGGCGACGGCGCGCTCGGCGGCGCTTCGCTCCGTGCAACGCTCGGTTCCGTGCTGCCCCCACCCGCGGACTCCGGCGTCCAACTGGCAGCCCGCACCCGTCGCCAGCGACCGAGCAGTCGCTGGAGGAGCGCTTCGAATCCGCCCCAGAGCTGCAAGCGTCGCGCGGCGATCTCGAGCAGGAGCAACAACAGGGCCGCGAGCACGAGCTCGCGCCGCACGACGCGCCAGATGCGCGCCTCGCGCTCGCCGCGCAGCAGGGTCCCGAGCGGCGGCGACACCTCGCCTCCGGACTCGCGCGCAATCGCACGCATGAGCCGCTCGCCGCGGCGCGGATCCGCGCTGCGCTCGAACTCAGGGCTGTAGGGCAGCGCGAGCGGCGGCAGCGCAAGCATGCGCTCCTCGCCGCGCTCATCGCGCCCGAGCACGACCGAGCCGAGCAACACGCCCGCGCGCGCGAGTGGAGCGCGCGCCTCGTAGCGGTTCTCTCCCACGCGCTCGAGCGGAATCGAGCTCGTCGCCCCGTCGGCACCCGTGATGCGCACGCGCGCGCGGGACAGATCCGGTGGCTGTGCCGCACTCGGATCGACCTCGACCGAGATCACGCCGTCGCGGCCGTCGCGCACCGCATTGGCGAAGATCTCCCCTGGCTCCTCCTGACCGGAGAGCCAGCGCGCGACCGTGACGAAGAAGCTCGGGAAACCGGGCCATGCGGCGACATCCGCTCCGAAGCGACCACCGAGCTCGCCGGCGAACGCCGCGCTGCGGCCGAGCCCGCGATACGCAAAGGCGAAGGCCGGGGTGGAGAACTCACCTTGCACAAGTGCGCCCACGGTCGCTTCGGGGCGCAGCCACACGACATTGTGGCCACCCAAGCTCGGAAAACCGGCCGAGGGATCGAGCTCGCCCAGACCGTAGAGGTCCGGCAGCACGCGCGTCGCCGCGGGCTCGTCGACGAATGTCGAGCGCGCGATGCGCATCGTGTCCTGCGCGAAGAGCCGCGGCAGCTCGTTGGGATCGAGCGTGAAGTAGCACTCCCCGCTCCCCGCGCGCGCAATGCTGCGCAGGAACTCCGCGTCCGCGTCGCTCGGCGTTCCGAGCGCGACCACGGACACGGTGATGTTCATCTGCGCGAAGCGCGAGAGCAGCTCGGGCACGCGCTCCGGTTCTTCCGCGTCGGCTGCATCCGCGAACAGGATGATGTGACGATTGCGCTGCTCGGACTTCTCGAGCTCGCGACCCGCGGCAAGCAGCGCCGTGTACGTGAAGATGCCGCCGCCCATGCTCTCGATGCTGCGCACGCGCGCGAGAATCGGGCCCTTGTCCTCGACGCGCACGAGCGGCTGCACGGTGTGCGCGGAGGAATCGACGGCGATCACGGCCACCGAATCGAGGCCCGAGAGTTGCTCGATCGCGGCGCAGGTGCCGAGATTGGCGAGCTGCATCTTCGCGACGCCCGGCGACGCCTCCGCCGCCATCGAACCCGAGCGGTCGAGCGCGACGCACAGTGCGACGCCGATCTTGCGCGTCTCTTGACGCATCTCCATCGACACGGGCAACACCTCGTCGACCGGCGAGAGGTGCCAGCCTCCGATGCCGAAGCTCGCTTCCCCGCCCGTCATCAGGACGCCGCCACCGCGCTCGAGCACGAACTCACGCAGCGCGCGCATACCGTCGCCGCCGACGCGGTCCGCCGCGACATTTTCCAGGATCACCGCGCGATGGCGCGTGAGTCCGATGCGATCGAGACCCGCGCTCTCTGGCGCAGCCACGACGACCGGAATGGCGGCTCGGCGCAGAGCCCGCGCGAGAGTGTCTTCCGCGCCGTCGTGGTTCACGACGAGCACCGAGCGCTGCCCGGCCACGCGCACGGCGCCGAGTCCCGTGTCGTTCTCCGGCGCACGGTCCGCGTGGCCCGAGAGCCGCAGTCGATACTGCGCGACGCCGGCCTTCGCGAGGCGATCGCGGAACGGAATGCGGGTCAGCCCTGCCTCGAAACGCCGTCGGCCGCGCGCGAGCACTTCGCCGTCGCGGACGAGCTCGTAGTCCGCCTCGATGGCTGCATCCGCGCGCACCCACGCGCTCGCCTGGAACGGCTCGCCGGCACCGACCTCGGGCGGCAATTCGATGCGATCGACAGCGAGATCCGGCTCCGCGCCGCGCACCAGCGGACGCACATCGATGCGCACGCCGCGCGCAAACGCCGAGCGCGCCACGGCGATCGGGTCGCGACCATTGGACTCCCCATCGGAAACGAGCAGCAGCGAACCTTCGCGCTCGCGCGGAACGAGAGCCAGCGCCGCGTCCAGCGCACCGCCGACATCGGACGCATCGATGTCGAGCGCGCGCTGGAAGTCCTGAAAGCGCGCGTCACGCTGCGGCAATTGCTCGATCGCGGCGTTGCCGCCGAAGGTGACGACTCCGACGCGGTCGCCTTCGCTGCGCAGCTCTTCGGCGAGTCGCAGGATCTCGCGCACGGTCGCGTCCGTCTCGCTCGGCATCGAGCGCGAGCGGTCGACCACGACGACGAGGTCGCGACCCGACTCTCCGAGGCGCAGATACGGTGATCCGGCCGCGAGCACGAGCGCGGCGAGCGCGAGCGCGCGCACGAATTGCGTGCCGACGCCTCGCCCGCGCAGCTTCCACCACGCGAAAGCAGCCGGAAGCGCGAGCAACAGGAGCTCGGGATGGACGAAGCCCATCGCTCAACTCACTCCCGGAAGGGCGCGCGTCGAGCGCCGCAGGAACCACCAGTCGAGGAGCAGCGCGAGCGCCGCCAGCGCGACGAGTGCGAGCTCGGCACCGGAGAGCCCTGTGTCGAGTTCCGCGCTGCCGCCCTCGGCCGCGCGTGCGCCGGGCAGTGCCGTCGAGAGGTCCGACTCCGCTGCGTCGACATACGACAGCGCGAAGTCGGCCACCGGCCGACCTTGGTGCGACAGCCGATACAGCCCGGGCTCCTCGAGCCCGTCGACCACGACTTCTTCGAGCGCCGCGACCTCGCGTTTCGTCGAAGCACTCGCTCCGAGCGGCCCTTCGAGCTCGTAGCGCGCGAGCTCTTCGCCGCCCGCACGAACGAGCTCCGCTCCGGGCCGATAGCGCACGCTCTCGCCGATGTGCAGGTTCGGACGCACCGCACCCGGCAGCTCCGCGCGCCGCAGCTCCGCGAGATTCGCGAGCAGGATCGGCCAGTCAGGGGAGCGCTGCAGCGACGAGCGCGCCGGATCGAGGTTGATGCGCCACAGGACGCGCGCGCCGCTGCGCTCCTCCGTGAGGATCGCCTGATTTCCCGCCGAAACGAGCGGAACGCCCGGCAGCACGAGCTCCGGATCGATGCTCCACACCAGCCCCTCGAGCGTCACGCCGGCCAGCAGCGGATGCCCGCGCTCGACGAGGAACGGCCCGATGAGATCGCGCCGCGCGCTCCCCTGCGGCTCGAGCGACAGATTCCAGCTCGCCGGCCCCGACAGTGGACCGCGGGAGAGTACGAGATGCGCTCCCGCGAGCGATCCCGCCGCGATCGACTGCGGCACGAGCGCGGTCCAACGCGCGATGTTGCGTTCCCCAGGCCCTGCGAGCCCGAGCGCGCGCTCGTCCGCCTCCGGCAACTCGGAGTGCAGGGCGATCGTGCGCGCCGTCGGAGGCACGAGCAGCGCCACATTGTCGCAGGCGAGCCCGTCCGACGGCAGGAGCACCTTGAGTGCGCCGACGCCAGCCGGAACCTCGAACGAAAAATGCGCGCGCTCGCGCGCTCCGAGCGACACCTCCTGCCGCGCAATCTCCGTGTCGCCCGCGCGAATCACCACCGGCAGCCGCCGCGGCGCACGCGCGAAGCTCGCGACGGAGAGGAACACCTTCTCCGCGCTGCCGCCTTCCTTGCGCGCCTCGCGCGAGCGCACCGCGTGCACGATGGCCCAGTTGTCGAGCGGCTCGCCTACCGACACGAGCTCGACACTCGGCGGGAAGGCCTCGGGCTCGAACTGGTCGCTGACGACGAGCACGCGCGCTCCGCCGGCGAGCTCGAGCCCGAGCGCGAGCGAGGGATGCAGGTCGTGGCGCGCGGCGAGCGGCTTCCACTCGTCGAGCCGAGTGCGCGCCTCGTCGGGGAAGGCTGCGGGTCCCGCCAGCAAGGCCGGGCGCGGGCCGCTGCGCACGAGTGTGACGCGCGAGCCTCGCGACAGTGAGTCGATGCGCTTGCGCACGAGCTCGACAGTGGCCTGCGCCGTGCTGCGCTCGTCGCGCACCGCGCCCATCGAGGCGGAGGAGTCGAGCACGACGACGAGGTGCTCGGACTTGGCGGCCACGCAGCTCGCGCGCGGTCCCGCGAAGCACAGTGCGAGCGCGAGCGCCGCCGCGATCTCGCACCACAGCGATGCGCTCTGCACGAGCCGCTCGCGCTTGCGACCCGCCACGGGCTCGCGGTCGTCGACGCGCCATAGAAAGAGCGCGCTGACCGCCCGCGGCTCGAACCGGCGCCGGAAGAGGTGCAACGCCACGACCATCGGTACGGCGAGCAGGGCGAGCAGTCCGAGCGGGTGGACGAACATGTGGGAACCCGTGGATTCCGGAGTCTAGGCACTGTCCGCGGGCCCGCGCGCCTCGATTTTCCATCCCTGCGACACCGTGCGGCTTCAGTTGGCGGGCGTTTCGCCGTAGCCTGCCCCCCGCCGTGATGGACACTCTCCTGAACCAGCCGCTCCTCACCATCGAGCGCGAGCGCCTGCTCGAGCTCGACTTCGCCCTGACTCGCGAATGGCTCGAGACCGATGGCCTCGGCGGCTACGCGTCGTCGACGGTCCTGCAGTGTCCCACGCGCCGCTACCACGGGCTCTTGGTCTCGACTTTTCCGGGCACGGACAAGCGCCACGTGTTCCTCTCGCGCCTCGAGGAGAGCGTGCACGCGCTCGACAAGACGCCGCTCGGGCCGGCGGGCGAGGGCCACTTCCCGCTCTCGATGGCGCGCTATCCCGGCACTTGGCATCCGCGCGGCCACGCGACGCTCGAGCGCTTCGAGCTCGCGCCGTTCCCCGTGTCGACGCACCGCTTCGGCGAGGCGCGCGTCACGCGCGCGATCCAGATGACGCGCGGCTCCCCCACCGTGCTCGTGCGCTACACGCTCGAAGGCGGCGAGGACGAGCTCGAGCTGCGCGTGCGACCGCTGCTCGCCTTCCGCGAGGCCGATGCCCTCACGGTCGAGAATGTCGACCTGCATTCGGAAGTGCGCTACGCCACGGCGACGCGTCGCTCGATCGTCGTGCGCCCCTACCCCGGCCTGCCCGCGATGGCGGTCGCGCTCGATGCCCGCGAAGGCGCGTTCGAAGCCGATCCGGTGTGGTATCGCGACATCGAGTACAAGGCCGACCGCGAGCGCGGCTACGACGACCGCGAGGACAACTTCAGCCCGGGCCAGTTCCGCATCCGCCTGCGCCCCGGCGAGAGCGTCGTGCTGTGCGCTTCGCTCGATTTTCCGCCCGACGACCTCGCGGCCCTGTGGGACGAACACGCCCGCCGCCGCGTCGAGAGCCTCGAAGCCGCGCGCGCCACCGGCGCCGCTGGACTCGAACTCGGCGCCGAGGATTTCCTGTTCCGCACGCGCACGGGGCGCCTCGGCGTGATCGCGGGCTACCCGTGGTTCACCGAGTGGGGCCGCGACCTGTTCCTCGCGCTGCCGGGCCTGCTGCTCGCGCGCGGCCGCGTCGCGGAGTGCGGGGAAGCGCTCTTGGGCGTGCTGCCGTTCCTCAAGGACGGCCTGTTGCCCAACATCTTCGGCTCGAGCGTCGCAGCGAGCCACTACGGCTCCGTCGATGCATCGCTGTGGTTCGCGCGCGCCGTGCGGCTGTACGAACACTCGGGCGGTGACGCCGCGACGGTCGAGGGGCCGCTGCGCGCGGCGCTGGTCGAGATCGCGACGCGCTACGCCGAGGGCACGGGTCTGGGCCTGCGAGCGGACGAGGCCGGGCTGCTGCTCGCGGGCGACGGCAAGCTCAACGCGACTTGGATGGACGCCGTCGCCGACGGAGTCGCCGTCACGCCGCGCGACGGGCTCGCGGTCGAGTTGAACGCGCTGTGGTACTTCCTGCTCGCGTACCTCGAGGAGCTCGCCACGCGAGCGCACGACAAGGACCAGGCGCAGCACTGGAAGGCGTGCAAGGAGCGCGCGGGCAAGGCGTTCCTCGAGCGCTTCTGGCTCCCGCGAGCGCGCTATCTCGCGGACACATGGAAGGACGGCGTCGCCGACACGCGCGTGCGGCCCAACATGGTGCTCGCCGCCGCGCTCGAGTTCTCGCCCCTCTCCGAAGCGCAGCGCGCGGACATCGTCGTGCGCTCCGAGCTCGAACTCGTCACCCCGCGCGGCCTGCGCACGCTCGGCCCCCGCGATCGGGCGTACCAAGGTCGCTACGCGGGCGGTCCGCTCGAACGCGACCGCGCCTACCATCAGGGCACCGCCTGGCCGTGGCTGCTCGGCTTCCACTGCGAGGCCTACGTGCGCTGCCATCCGCGCAATCGCCGCACGGCGGAGCACCTGCGCGCGCTGCTCGCGGGCCTCGAGCAAGAGACGCGCTCGCACGGGCTGAACCACGTGAGCGAGGTGTACGACGGAGATCCGCCGCATCGTCCGGGCGGTTCCTTCGCTCAGGCGTGGAGCACTTCGGAGATCCTGCGCGCACGCGCCCTCGCCGCCGAGATCGAGAGCCGCAGGCGATGAGAGTCCTGATGCTGGGGTGGGAATTCCCACCGCACATCACCGGCGGACTGGCGACGGCCTGCGCGGGATTGTGCGAGGGCCTGCACCGTCACGGCGTCGATGTGACGTTCGTGATCCCGCGCGCCCACGGGGACGAGGATCAGAGCCTCGTGCGCGTGGTCGGCTGCAACGAGATCGAAGTCGACGACGAGTGGAGCGAGCGCGAGACGGTCGGCGTGCGCGAGCGCGTGCACGGCCGCTGCGCCGAGAGCGCGCAACTCGAAACGAGAGAGTTCGCGCATGCCGAGCCGGGAGAACGGCCGAGCTTCGTGCTGCCGCCCGCCGACGCGCCGCAGCCCTCGGCATACGCCACCCCCGCGACGCTCGACGGGTGGCTCGCGACGCTCGCTCCGCACGCGCGCACGGGTGTGCGAAGCACGAGCGCGCGTCGAACCCCCGAGCGCGATGTCACGATCGAGCGCTCGAGCGGCGAGGACTCCGAGATCGAACGACTCCTTCAGGTCGAAGTGCGCCGCCACGCGCGTCGCACGCTCGAATTCACCGGCCGCTACGGCGGTGAGCTGTTCGGCGAGGTCGAGCGCTTCGCGCGCTGCGTTGCCGCGCTCGCGCGCCGCGAGCACTTCGACCTCGTGCACGCGCACGACTGGATGACATTTCCCGCGGGGATCGCGGCCGCGCGCGCACTCGGCCGCCCGCTCGCCTGCCATGTGCACGCCTGCGAGTACGACCGCTCCGGGGACCATCCCGACACGCGCATCCGCGACCTCGAGCAGCTCGGCCTCGATCACGCCGACCGCGTCGTGTGCGTCAGCCACTACACCGCGCAGCAGCTCGCGCGCCGCTACCGCGTCGACGAATCGAAGCTGCGCGTCGTGCACAACGCCGTCAACAAGAGCGATCAGGCCCGCGCCACGGGCAGCCAGCGGCACATCCCCGAGCCGGTGGTGCTGTTCCTCGGCCGCGTCACATTCCAAAAGGGCCCCGACTACTTCCTCGAGGCCGCCGCGCGCGTCGTGGCCGTCGAGCCGCGCGTCAAGTTCGTGATGGTCGGCTCCGGCGACATGCTGCCCAAGATGATCGAGCGCGCCGCGCGCATGGGACTCGCGCGCAACATGCACTTCACCGGCTTCCTCAAGGGCGCCGATGTCGAGCGCATCTACTCGCTCGCCGACATCTATGTGATGCCGTCGGTGTCCGAGCCGTTCGGGATCTCGCCGCTCGAGGCGCTCGCCCTCGATGTGCCCGTGATCGTGTCGCGCCAGAGCGGCGTGTCGGAAGTGCTGCGCAACGCGCTCAAGGTCGATTTCTGGGACGTGCAGGACATCGCCAACAAGATCCTCGCGCTGCTGCGCTATCCCGCCCTGCGCGAGCACCTGCTCGACGCCGGCCGCGAGGAAGTGCGCGCCATGAGCTGGGAAGAGCGCGCGGGGGTTCTCGAGTGCGTCTACCGCGAGGTCGCACACGCCTGAGCCCCGCTCGCGCCCGCTTTTCGCGCGCCTGCTGAACTCGGGCTGCGCAGTCCCTATCCTCACGGCCATGCGCTCGATCGTGTTCTACTTCCAGGTGCACCAGCCCTGGCGACTGAGGCACTACACCTTCTTCGACATCGGATCGGGCAAGGAGTGGTTCGACGACGCCGAGAACGCGCGCATCGTGCGCCGCGTCGCGGAGAAGTGCTACCTGCCGATGAACGCGCAGGTGCTCGAGCAAGTCGAGCGCCACGCAGGCCGCTTCCGTGTGTCGTACTCGATCTCGGGTGCCGCGCTCGACCAATTCGAGCGCTGGGTACCCGAGGCGATCGAGAGCTTCCAAAAACTCGCGGCCACGGGCTGCGTCGAATTTATCGGCGAGACCTCGCACCACTCGCTCGCGGCGCTCGCCTCCGTAAAGGAGTTTGACGCGCAGGTGCTCGATCAGGCTGCGCGCATCGAGCAGCTCTTCGGCCGCCGTCCGACGACCTTCCGCAACACCGAGCTCGTGATCACCAACGAGATCGCGCGCCGCGCGGAGGGACTGGGCTTCCGCGCGATCCTCGGGGAAGGCGCCGACCAGCTGCTCGGCTGGCGCAGCCCGCATCGCGTCTACCGCCCCGAGGGTTGCGAGCGCATCAAGCTGCTCCTGCGCTCGTATCGCTACAGCGACGACATCGCCTTCCGCTTCTCCAACAAGAGCTGGCCCGAGTACCCGCTGCCCGCCGAGCGCTTCGCGCGCTGGCTCGCCGGCCTCGGCGAGAATGAGCGCTTCGTGGGCCTGTTCATGGACTACGAGACCTTCGGCGAGCATCAGTGGGAGGAAACGGGCATCTTCCGCTTCATGTGCGAACTTCCGGCCGCCTGCCTTTCCACGGGCGCACTTGAATTCCGCACGCCCTCCGAGGTCGCCGAGGCCCTCGACCCCGTGGCGCGCCTCGACATCCCGCGTCCCATCAGTTGGGCCGACGCCGAGCGCGACCTGACCGCATGGCTGGGCAACCCCATGCAGAAGGCCGCCCACGAGGCGCTCTACGGCCTGCTGGGCGAAGTCCAGAAACTTGCCGAGCACGGAGTGGAAGGACCGTACCAGAAGTGGCGGCGGCTCTCGACCTCCGACCACGTCTACTACATGTGTACGAAGTGGTTCTCCGATGGGGATGTACACAAGTACTTCAGCCCGTACGCCACCCCCCACGACGCGTTCATCTCGTTCATGAATGTCTTCGAGGACCTGTCCCGGGAGGTGCGCAACGGGCTCGAGGCGCTTGCGGCCACTCCCAGCCCCTTCACGCTCGTCCCACCCAACGGACCCCGGACGCAGGCGTCCGCGGGCTCCCCCGCCCCCGCGCCCAACCTCGCACCCAACAGGCATCCGTGAGCTTCACCCTCTTCGAAGTCAGTTGGGAAGTCTGCAACAAGGTCGGCGGCATCCACACCGTCATCTCGACCAAGGCCAAGACGCTCGTCGCGCGCTTGAGCGACGAATATGTCGTCATCGGGCCGTGGCTGCTCGGCAAGCGCGAGTCGAGCGATGTGTTCGTGGAAGAGCCGGGCCACGAGGGCTTCGCGCAGGCCTGTCGCGAGATGGGCGTGCCCGTGCGCATCGGCCGCTGGCAGATCCCCGGTCGGCCGCTGACGATCTTGGTCGAGTTCACCGGCCTGTACGCGCGCAAGAACGACATCCTCGCCGACCTGTGGACGAGCCACGGGGTCGATTCGCTCACCGGCGGCTGGGACTACGACGAACCGGTGATGTTCGGCTGGGCCGCCGCGATGGTGATCGAGCGCTGGTGCCAAGAGCGCGTCTCGCGCACGACCGGCCACGCCGTCGCCCAGTTCCACGAGTGGATGACGGGCTCGGGCCTGCTCTACCTGCAGTCCAAGCTGCCCGCTGTCGGCACGGTCTTCACCACCCACGCGACGATCCTCGGCCGCAGCCTCGGCCACGGCGGCAAGGAACCGGCCGAAGGCCTCGCGGGCCGCACTCCCGAGCAGGCCGCCACCGACTGCGGCGTGCGCTCCAAGCACTCGATGGAGTCGACCTGCGCGCGCAAGGCCGATGTGTTCACGACGGTGAGCGAGATCACCGCGCGCGAGACCGAGTTGCTGCTCGGACGCCGCGCCGATCCGCTGCTCCCCAACGGCATCGACCTCGCCGTGATCGACGAGCTCGCCGGCCCCGTGCTGCGCCCCGAGGCGCGCCGCCGCCTGTCCGCGCTCGCCTCGCGCTTCCTCGGCCGCGATGTCTCCAACGCCGCCTTCCTGCTGGCCTCGGGCCGCTACGAGTTCCACAACAAGGGCCTCGACCTCCTGATGGAGTCGCTCGCCCAAGTCAACGCGCGCCCCGGCCGCGAGGTGGTCGCGTTCTTCGCCGTGCCCGCCGGGCAGACGGGCCTCTCGCAGGCCCTGCGCGAGCGCCTCGCGCACCCCGATGCGCCGGCCAGCGATGCGCTCGGCCTCTCCACGCACAACCTGATCGATCCGGAGAACGACCCGATCCAGAAAAACGCCCTGCGGCTGGGCCTCACCAACTCGGTCGGCGCGCGCGTGACGCTGATCCAAGTCCCGATCTACTTGCACAAGTCCGACGGCTTCCTCGACCTGCCCTACGAGGCGGTCCTGCGCGCCGTCGACCTGTCGCTGTTCCCGTCGTTCTACGAGCCCTGGGGCTACACGCCCGAGGAGAGCCTCACGGTCGGCGTGCCGACCGTCACCACCGATCTCGCGGGCTTCGGCCTGTGGGCCAAGGGCGAGAAGCTCGGGCCGGGCGACGGCGTGTGGCTGCTCGAGCGCAGCAAGATCGACGACATGGCCGCGGCGACCGAGCTCGGCCGCTGGATCGAGCGCTTCGTAGCCGAGGAAATCGGTCGCGCGGGCGTGGTCGAGGCCTGTCGCCAGACGGCCCAGCGCACGGCGTGGTCGGGCTTGGTCGAGCGCTACTACACCGCCTTCGAACGCTCGCTGGCGGCCGTCGCGGCGCGCATCGAGGGCCGGCCCATGGCTCGCTTCCGCCCGCGCGTCGCCATGACGGTCGCGGCGAGTGTCGAAGGCGCGCGGCCGCGCCTGTACTCGTTCGAGGTCTCGGCGACGCTGCCGGAAGCGCTCACCGGGCTCGAGCGCCTCTCGCGCAACCTGTACTGGTGCTGGGATCCCGAGGGTCCCTCGCTGTTCGAGGAGATCTCGCAAGTCGGCTGGGACTCCGCCGGTCACAACCCGGTGCTGTTCCTGCGCATGGCGTTCCCCGAGGACATCGCCGCGCGCGCCAAGGACTCCGGCTATGTGGCCAAGCTGCGCCGCGTGCTCGCGCGCTTCGACGCCTACATGGCGCCCAAGTCCACGCAGCGCTTCGGCGCGCTCACGCCCGACCATCCCGTGGCCTACTTCTGCGCCGAGTTCGGCATCCACGAGTCGCTCAAGGTCTACTCGGGAGGCTTGGGCATCCTCGCCGGCGACCACTTGAAGTCCGCCAGCGATCTCGCGCTGCCGCTCGTGGGCATCGGCCTGTTCTACCGCGCGGGCTACCTGCGCCAGAAGATCAGCGCCGACGGCGATCAGCTCGCGCTCGAAGCCGACAACGACCCGCGCAACCTGGCGCTCGAGCTCGTGCGCGACGCCGAGGGCAAGCAACTCGAAGTTCAATTGCCGCTGCCGTCCGCGACCCTGCACCTGCGCGCGTGGCGCGCGCGCGTCGGCCGCGTCGACCTGTACCTGCTCGACGCGGACTTCGACAAGAACCGCCCCGAGGACCGCCGCATCACGCAGCAGCTCTACGGCGGCGACCACGAGCAGCGCCTGCGCCAAGAGCTCGTGCTCGGCCGCGGCGGCGTCAAGCTGCTCGGCGCCATGGGCGTCGTGCCCGGCGTGTTCCACATCAACGAAGGACACGCGGCCTTCCTCGTGATCTCGCGCACGGCGCGCCTGATCCGCGACCACGGCCTGACATTCGAGGAGGCGCGCGAGGTCGTGCGCTCGACGACGGTCTTCACGACGCACACGCCCGTCCCCGCTGGCCACGACCGCTTCGGCGAGGACCTGATGCGGCGTTACTTCAGCGACATCGAGGGCTGGCTCGGCGTCACATGGGAGCGCTTCATGGCGCTCGGCAGCACATCCGACGATCGCAGCAACTTCAACATGACCTACCTCGCGATGAGCTTCGCCGGGTTCGTCAACGGCGTGAGCAAGCTGCACGGGGAAGTCTCGAAGGACTTGCTGCGTCCGTTCTGGCCGCGCCTGCTGCGCACCGAGTTGCCGGTGACGTCGGTCACCAACGGCGTGCACCTCGCGTCTTGGATGCACCCACAGATCCAACGCCTGTGCGGCGGCGGCGCCCATCCCGTGAGCGGCGCGGAATTCGGCGAGCGCGCGCGCGTGCTCGAGCCCGCGGCCCTGTGGGCCGTGCGCAAGGCGTTGCGCCAGCGCCTGCTCGACCACGCGCGCGTCAACATCGAGCGCTCGTTCCTCGAACGCTACGACAGCCCGGCGATGATGCAGACCGTGCTCGCGGGCCTCGACCCCGACGCACTCCTGATCGGCTTCGCGCGCCGCTTCGCGCCCTACAAGCGCGCCGATCTCTTGTTCCGCGACCTCGAGCGACTGAAGTCGATCGTGTCGAACGCGCAGCGCCCCGTGCGCATCTTCTTCGCCGGCAAGGCGCACCCGCGCGACGGCGAGGGTCAGAAGATCCTGCACCGCGTGGTCGAGTACACGCGCCGCCCCGAGTTCGCGGGGAAGATCTACTTCCTCGAGGACTACGACATCGAACTCGCGCGCGCGCTCGTGCAGGGCGTCGATGTGTGGCTCAACAACCCCGTCCGCACGCTTGAAGCGAGCGGCACCTCGGGCATGAAGGTGGCGGCCAACGGCGGCTTGAACCTCTCGATCGCCGACGGCTGGTGGATCGAGGGCTTCGACGGCCACAACGGCTGGACCGTCGGCGAGGAGCGCGTGTGGCCCAATCCGGTGCTGCAGGACGAGACCGACGGGCGCAGCATCATCGACTTGATCGAGCGCGAGCTCGTGCCGCTCTACTTCGAGCGCGACGGTGAAGGCGTGCCGCGCCGCTGGCTCGAGCGCTCGCTGCGCTCGCTCGCCACGCTGCCCGCGGAGTTCAACACCGACCGCATGGTGAGCGAATATCGCGACCGCGCCTATGCACCCATGGCGCTTGCTTCGGTCGAGCTCGCGCGCGAGCGTTTCGCTGCGGCGCGCGACATCGCCAGCTCGCGCACGCGCTTGCGCAAGGCCTTCCACGAGGTCGCGATCCGCGAGGCGCAGGTCTCCGATCTCAGCGGCCTGCGCGTCGGCGACACCGTCGAAGCGCGCGTCAAGGTCGATCTCGCGGGGCTCGCGCCCGCGGATGTGAATGTCGAGCTCGTGCTCGGCCACTCGAAGCAGCCCGGCGAGCTGCGCAATCCGATCGCGGTGCGCCTGTGCGCCGAGGGTGCGCCCGAGGGACGCACGCAGGTCTTCAGCGGCACCCACACGCTCGCTCGTTCGGGCAACTTCGCCTACGGCCTGCGCGTGCGCGCCCACCCCGGCAAGGGCATCGACGACGGCTTCTCGGACCTCGTGGTCTGGGCCTAGTCGTCCCCGGGGCTCCCTCCACTCGGCCCGTCGCGTCCCCTCGAAGGCGGGCGCGGCGGGCCGAGCCCTTTTGGGCGCGCGCGCCAACCATTGCGGGCCGTTCCTTGCGTAGAGCTTGCGTGCGCGGCGCCGCACGCCTCGGGCGGGACCCTATCCTGTCCGGCAGGGCACGGGGTTTGCCCTCGCCCATCCGCATGGGAGGGCTCCCCTCTCCGCCGCGGCCCCCGCCGCCCTGTCCCACAGCCATGAACCAGCGAAAACTGCTCCTCGGGTCAATTCCGCTCCTCGTGCTCGCCGCGCTCGCCGTGCTCTGGCCGCGGCACGAGCCTGTTCAGCCGACGGAAGCCGTCGCCGAGGTCGCCGTTGCCTCGCCGGGGATGGCGGTCGCCGCGCCGGACGAACTCGCCGCCGCGGCGCCCGACGCGCCGGCCTCCGAGCAGCGTTCCGATGTCGCCGAGACCAACCTGCGAGCCGAGCGCGAGGCGAGCCTGCGCGCCGACTCCAACATGGTGCCGGTGACGCTGCTCTTCCCCGCGGGCGTCCCCACAGACGAACTCGCCGAGCTCGTCGCCACGAGCTTCCCGCTCTCCACCTACAAGGACGAAGCCTCCGCGCGCCGCGCCGCGTCGAGCTGGAATCCGTCCGGCGTCGACATGGGTCAGATGTTCCGCAACTTCTCCGGCGACCGCACCCGGGCGGCGAAGGACGAGCGCGCGCTGTCGATGCGCTGCGAGCCCGACGGCCGCGGCGGATACCTCGCGCGCTTCGCCAAGGACTCGCCCGTGGGGGTGATCGAGCTGCGCGCGCGCTACTGCTACCTCCAGAAGCCCATCGAAGTGAAAGTGCCCGCCGAGGCCGCGCCGGTCTCGCTCGAGCCCAAGCTCGGCGGCTGGCTCACGGGCAATGTCGTGCTGCCCGCGCGGCTGCCCCAGGGCTTCGACCCCGCGGCACTCGCCGAAGTGGACGCGGTGCTCGTCGGCTGGTCCATGGGCGGCGGCAACCACACCACGAGTGCACGCCTCGCGCCGGACCTCTCGTTCTCCGCGGGCGGCCTGCGCGCGGGCTTGAACTACTTCCTCACGATCGACCCGCAGGTGATGGTGCCCGTGATCGATGCCGAGCTCACGGCACGCGAGGGCGAGCATGTCGAAAAGACCTACAGCCTCGCCGCGGGCGCGCGCGTGCGCGGGATCGTGACGCTGCCGGACGGAACGCCCGCCAAGGGCGCGCAGGTGCGCACGAGCGGCGGCGGCGGTGGTGGCGGCATGGACTGGATCCGCGGAGCGCTGGGTCGCACGCAGGTCACCGGAGCGGATGGCACCTTCGACCTCACCGGCATCACGCCGGGCAAGCCGGATCTGACTGCGGCCCTCGACGGCTATGTCGACCATGTGCGCGAGGACTTCGAGCTCGCCGAGAGCGAGCTCGTCGAGAACGTGGTGCTCGCGCTCGGTGCTGGCCACACCGTGAGCGGCGTGGTGCTGTGGCCCGATCGCACGCCGGTCGCCGACGCCACGGTGCGCATCGCGCCCGCCCAGCAGGAGGACCCGCAGCAGTCGATGCGCAGCGCCATGCGTGGCGGTTTCCGCGGCGCGATGCGCGCCATGGGCGGCGAAGGCGAGCGCGTGAAGACCGACGAACAAGGGCGCTTCTCCTGCGGCGGCATCTCCGCGGACTCGGTGCTCGTGACGGCCTCGCAGGGCAAGGCCATCGGTGAGTTCCCGGCGGAGTGGCGCGCCAAGGCGGGCCCCGTCGAAGCCGCGGCGCCGCTCGAGCTGGTGCTGCAAGAGCCCGCTCCGATCCGCGGGGTCGTGCTCGATGCCGCCGGCAAGCCGCTCGAGACATTCCGCGTGACGGTCGCCACCGCTGGAAGCGCGAGCAACGGGCGCGGCGGACCGCCGATGGGCGGCGACTTCGCCGCGATGTTCCGTCAGGACGGCGACGCCAAGAGCTTCAGCGGCCGCAGCGACGGCTCGTTCACGGTGTTCGTCGAGCCCGGCAACTACGACCTGCGCGCCGAGGCGGAGAGCTTCACGCGCTCCGACGCGCGCCGCGCGGTCGCACCGTCCGCGGATGTGCTCGAGTTCCGGCTCGCGCGCACCTGCGAGATCACGGGCGTCGTGCTCGCTCCGACCGGAACGCCGGTCGCGGGCGCCAAGGTGACCCACTCGCAGGAGAGCGGCCGCGGCATGTTCGGCCGCATGGGCGGCAAGAGCGCGACGACGGACTCCGAGGGTCGCTTCACGATCGCCGATGTGCCGCCCGGCATGGCGGCGCTCACGGCGACGAGCGAAGCGTGGGCTCCGAGTGCGGAGCTCGAGGTCACGGTCGACGCCGTGCTCGGCGCGCGCGACATCACGCTCAGCCTGCGCATGGGCGGACGCCTCGAAGGCGAGATCTACGACTCGACCGGGCGCCCCGACCCCGATCGCCAGATCATGGTCGGCAACTTCGGTCCCGGCGGCGGCGACATGGGCGGCAACACCAAGTCCGATGCGAGCGGGCGCTTCGTGGCCGAGCGCATCGCGCCGGGCAAGTACAATGTGATGGCGATGCCGCGCATGAACACGCTGGCGAACTCGGCGGGTTCGGACGGAGAGTTCGATGTCGCGGGCATGATGTCGCAGCTCAAGATGACGCCGGTCGAGATCGTCGACGGGCAGACGACGCGCGTCGTGCTCGGCGCGCCGCCCGCGAACCCGGTGCGCCTCGTCGGCCGCGTGCTGCAGGGCGAGCGCGGGCTCGAGAAAGGCCTCGTGATGGCCTTCGCCGACGGCAACACGATGCTCTCATCGATGAAGACGGCCAAGATCGGGCCGGACGGCAGCTACTCGCTGGTGCTCGACTCCGCCGGCGACTACTCGATCGTGGTCGGCGCTCGCTTGGGTGATCCGGACTCGACCGAGTTCCAGGAGTCGATCCCCGAAGTGCCCGAGCACCGCCTCGATCTAGAATTGCCCGCGGGCGCGATCCGCGGCCGCGTGCTCGGTCCCGATGGCGCCCCGGCCGCCAATGTCTCGCTCTCATCCGAGCGCGAAGGACGCGCGACGATCTTCGCCTTCGACATGGGGCGCAGCCAGCAGACCGCCGAGGATGGCAGCTTCCAGCTGCTGAACCTGCGCCCGGGCACCTACACGCTGCGCGTCGGCAACTCCGGCTTCGCGGGCGCCTTCGGACAGAGCGCACGCTTTGGCACCGCGGTCGTGACCGGGATCGAGCTCGCCGAGGGCCAGTCCCGCGACGACATCGTCGTGCGACTCGAGGCACCCTGTGCAATCGAGGGCATCGTGCGCGCGGGCGACGGCAAGCCGATCAGCGGCGCGGCCGTGTTCGTGCGCGACTCCGCGGGCCGCGTGATCAACCCGCTCTCGAGCTGCATGACCAACACCGACGGTCGCTTCAAGTTCGACGGCGCCTCGCCGGGCACCTACACCTTGAGCGCGCGCCGCGAACAGCAGACGACGCGCGAGAGCGGACCCGTGCGCGCGAGCAGCGGCGAAACGAACTCGGTCGAGCTCGTGATGCAAGGCGGCACGATGCTGAAAGTTGCGGTCGAGGATGCCGAGGGCAAGCCCGTGCGGGCCTCGATTCGCGTCGTCGACGACGCCGGCCGCGAGTACGGCAACATGATGAGCGCCGAGAGCTTCCGCACGATGTTCTCCGAGGGCTTCTCCTCGACCGAGCAGAAGCTGGGGCCGCTGCCGCCGGGCAAGTACCGCGTGACGGCCACCGATGACGCGGGCTCGAGCGACTCCAAGCCGCTCTCGCTCTCGGGCCAGCCCGAGCGCAACCTGCGCATCAAGCTCGACTGAGTCGCGGCACTGCGCGCGATCCCGGACACGCTCAGGGCGCGAGCTCGCGCTCGGTCCACGCCAGCATCGCGGCAAAGTCCGATGCGAGCGGCGCCGCGTAGCTCACCGGCTCGAGCGTGAGCGGATGCACGAAGCGCATCTCCGCTGCGTGCAGACACTGCCGCGACGGCACCGGCGCGCTCGGCGGCAGGCGCAGCGAAGGTCCGCCCTTGCGGCGGTAGAGCTTGTCGCCGACGAGCGGCATCCCCGCGTGCGTCAGGTGTACGCGAATTTGGTGCGTGCGACCGGTCTTGGGCTGGGCCGCGACGAGCGATAGGCCGCGGAAGCGCCGCTCGACCACATAGTAGGTCTGGGCCTCGCGGCCTTCGCCGGGGCGCGCGACGACCATGCGGCTCGAGTCGCCGCTGTCGCGCTCGAGCGGTGCATCGATCCAGCCCGTGTCGAAGCGCGGCGTGCCGTACACGAGCGCGCGGTAGGTCTTGCGCACTTCGCGCGCGCGAAACTGGTTCATCAAGTGCTCGAAGGCGCTCTCCGTGCGCGCGAGCACCATCACGCCGCTCGTGCCCGCATCGAGCCGGTGCACGATGCCGGGTCGGTCCTCGCCCTGCAGCGTCGGCAGCGCCCCGTAGCGCGCCGCCGCGAGGTCGGAAATCGTCGCGCCGCTGCGCGTGTCGGTGGGATGCGCGAGCACGCCGGGCGGCTTGTCGATCACGACCAGCGCCTCGTCCTCGTGCAGCACCACGAGCTGCCGCGGATCCGGCGCCTCCGCGCGGTGCTTGGCCCGCCCCGCCACGGTGAACTCCACCCGGCTGCCGGGGACGACCTCGGTGCTCGGCCGCTCGCAGGCCAAGCCGTCGACGCGCACCAGCCCAGCCGCGAAGAGCTCCTTCCAGTGCGAGCGAGAGAGCTGCGGCACCAGCTCCGCCAGCACGCGGTCGAGGCGCCGCCCCGCCTGCTCCTCGGGTAGGGTCAAGGCATGGGAGCTGCCGACGGCGAGCGGTTCTTCAGGCGTGGTCATGGCGGGAGGCGGCGAGCATCATGGGCCCACGCACCGAGGACGCAAGCTCGAACCCTCGGACGACGCCGCTCTCGCCCGCGCGCCCCCTCACGCCCCCCCCGCCCGCGCGAGCGCCCACGGCCATCGGGGAATGCCAGCTACCTTTGCAGATCCGAGGCCCTGCGGTTCTACTGACGGGTGTCCTTGCCATGGTTGGGCGACCCCGAATCCTGATCGTCGACGACGAACCGCGGACCCTCGAGCTGCTCGGTCGCGCGCTCGCGGTCGGGGACTTCGAATTAGAGCTCGCGTCCAGCGCCCGTTCCGCGCTCGAGGCCCTGCGCCGCATGCGCTTCGAAGCCGTCGTGACCGATGTGTACTTCGAGGGCTCCAACGATGGCGAAGAGATCCTGCGCGCCTCGCGCGAGCTGCAGCCGCACGCAGCCGTGGTGCTGATGACCGGCCAGCCGGCGCTCGAGACCGCCGTGCAGGCGATCAAGGGTGGCGCCTACGACTACCTGCAGAAGCCCATCGACCCGGTCGTGCTCGTTGCGAAGCTGCAGCGCGCCTTGCGCGAGCGCTCCCTCGACCGCGCCGGTCTCGCCTTCAACGAGCTGGTCGAGATCCTTTCCGGCATGGTGGCGAACACCATCGAGCGCGTCGACCCCTACACGGCCGGCCACGGCGAGCGCACCCGGCGCTACTGTGACCTGCTCGCCGCCCGCTGCGGCGTCGATGCCGCCGCGCGAGAGAAGCTCGAGCTCGCCGCCATCACGCACGACTACGGGAAGATCTTCCTCGACGACTTGTGCTTCCTGACCAAGCCCGGCCCGCTGACCCCGGCCGAGTACCTCGCGGTCCAGCGCCACCCCGCGCTCGGCGCCGAGAGGCTCGGCCGACACAGGCGGCTGCGCGAAGTCTGCCAGTGGATCGAGGAACACCACGAGCGCTGGGACGGCACCGGCTACCCCCACCGCAAGCGCGGCACGGCCATCTCGCTGCCCGGCCGCGTCCTGTGCGTGGTCGAGGTCTTCGACAGCCTCGCGACCAAGCGCTCCTACAAGGACGCCTGGGGTCTCCAGAAGGTGCTCGACTTCTTCGAGACCCAGCGCGAGCAGGCCTTCGACCCCGACATACTCGACCAGTTTCTGCCGCTCCTGCAGGCCCACGGCGAGGAGTGGATGGCTCGTCCGAGCTCGGATCGCAGCAAGCGTCGGTCGAGCGCGAACGCCGAGGGGGCGGCGGTCTCGTAAGCCGCACGCGCGGGCTGGGTACGGATCGCGTTGCGGGACGCGTGAGTCCGTGTAACATCTTTGCCCCCGTGATCTAGGAAGTCGCCGTCGTGGACGGCCGCCCTCCGCCCTCGTCCCATCCAAGAGTCCCTAGGCCGAACGCATGCTTCACGCGCTCCTGCCCCTCGCGACGACCGTCGCGATCATCCCGCCCCCCGCACCTGCCGTGCAGCACAAGGGCAAGCTCCAGCCGCCGCCGGGCCTGATTTCCATCGAGGGCGGTCCGACCAAGATCGGCTCGACTGTCAAGTATGTCGAGGAGGAGGGCAAGAAGAACGAGACCCTGTTCGGCAACATCGTGCGCGAGACGCCGCAGCACGAGGTGCGGCTCGACGACTTCTTCCTGATGGCGACCGAGGTCACCAACGAGCAGTACGCGGCCTACGTCAAGGCGACGGGCGCGCGCCCGCCCGAGCACTGGGCCGCCAAGATCATCGACGAGGCCAGCCTCGAGTTCGTGCGCAAGCAGGGCGAGGAGGCCGAGAAGGCCAAGGCCGAGGGCCGACCGGTGCCCGAGCGCCAGAAGTTCGTGCGTTCCGAGTGGTGGCGCAAGAACTGGGAAGGCAAGGCCTGGCAGATCCCCAAGGGCAAGGAGACCCATCCGGTCGTGTACATCGACTACCGCGATGCGGTGGCGTACTCGCGCTGGGCCGGCCTGCGCCTGATGAGCGAGTTCGAGTTCCAGCGTGCCGGTCGCGGCCGCGGCGACACGCTCTACCCCTGGGGCGACGACGCCGACGCCACGCGCTCGGTGACGCTCGAGCTGAAGGTGGGCGGCCGCGAAGTGCGCCCGGCCGAGCCCTACCGCGTCGCGAGCCTGCAGGGCAATCGCACGCCCGCGGGGCTCTACGACCTGTGCGGCAATGTGTGGGAGTGGACCTCGTCCCCCTACTCGCCCTACCCCGGCTACAAGGATCTGCAGATCACGGTCGGCAACGGCAAACAAGAGCGCAAGATCGACGGCCTGACGCGCTGGGACGCCAACCAACGCGTGGTGGTCGGCGGCTGCTTCCAGCTCGGGCTGGTCGCCGCGCGCCTGACGACCCGCCGCGGGCTGGAGCGCTACGAGTCGACCGACAGCGTCGGCTTCCGCTGCGCCTCGAGCGGCGCGGCCGGCGTCGACCTCGCCAACCTGATCCTGCGCGACGACCTGCCGATCGAGAAGCGCCCCGCGGGCTCGCAGTTCGACGGCACCAAGACCTTTGCCATCGACCGCTGGACATCCGAGCCCGGCACCGCGCAGACGATCCTCGAAGACGGCAAGCCGCCCGTGGCCATCCCCGGCTACGCGGTGATCACGGGCTACGACCATGTGACCTTCGTGCCGTCGATCGAGCTCGAAGCGACCTCGGTGCTCGGGCTGGGGGAACTCTCCCTGAAGATGGGACCGCAGCCGATCGGCATCCTTGCGACCACCAAGGCGTTCGTGCAGCCCTCGCTCGAGCGCGGCACCTACATCGTCAGCTACCGCGGGAAGGGCGAGCTCGAAAAGCCCGCCACGGCGCCGGAGGAGGGCAAGCCCGAGACCGCCAAGAACATCGCGGCTCAGGACGCCGAGAAGCAGGCCCCCGAAAAACAAGTCACCGACGTCAAGCTGCCGGAGGGCTTCGACACCTCGGTCGATACCCTGATCTTCTACTCGACGGACGGCGAGCCGAAGGCGTGGATGCCCGCGCCGAACTTCGACTACGCGCGCCCGGTCGAGCCCAAGGCGACCGTGATCGCCGCCAAGCGTCCGTACACCGTCGAGAAGGGCCGCGGCATGACCGAGCGCAAGGAGGAAGACGCGACGCTGCTCACACTGTCGCTCAACTGCTGGGTGCGCGTCTCGAACAAGGGCTTCACCTTCCAGCTCCCGCTGTACGCCAAGCCCGGCGAGATCGGCAGCGACTGGCGCATGCGCTAGGCGCTCGAAGATCCACTCGGCTGCAAGCACGCGAGGCCGGCGAACCGCACGGGGTCCGCCGGCCTCGCTCGCTTGAGCGCGCTACCACGTAGCGGCTACAGGCCCGCGAGGTTGCGCTCGAGCAGCTCGCGCTCGAGCACCAGCTCCTCGCGCCGCGCGCGCTCCGCGGTCACCACTTCGGGATCGGCGCGCTGCACGAAGTTGGCGTTGCCGAGCTTGCCGTCGATCTGCGCGATCGCGCCGCCGAGCTTGCCGATGCGCTGGGCGAAGACCTCCTTCAGCTTGACGAGGTCCACATCCGCGCCGAGCTGCACGAACACCTCGATGCCGCCGGCGATGGCGGCGGCGCTCGCAGCGGGGCGCTGCGCGCGCTCGTGCACATCCATGCTCTCGAGGTAGCCCAGCGCGCGCGCCGAGGCCGCGTGCTCCTGCAGGACCCGGCGCTCGGTCTCGCGCGGCGCCGACACGACGGCGGCGAGCTGCTTGCGCTCACCCACCATCGTGAGCGCGCGGATCGAGCGCACGGCGCCGACCAGCGACTGGATCACGCCCATGTCGGCCTCGGCCCGCTCGTCGATCGCGAGCCCCTCTCCGTCGGGCCAGGCGCTGTTCATCAGCATCGCCTCGCCCTTGCGGCCGAGCGTCTCGTGGAGCGCGCTCCACAGCACCTCGGTCATGTACGGAGTGAACGGGTGCAGGAGCGCGAGCGAGTCGGAGATCACGCGCGCCAGCGTCCCGCGCGCGGCCGCGGCGCTGCGCGCGTCCGAGCCCGAGAGGCGCGACTTCACGAGCTCGACGTACCAGTCGCAGAAGTCGTTCCACACGAACTTGTAGAGCTCGGTGGCCGCGTCGTTCAGGCGGTACTCCTCGAGCGCGCGTGTCACGCTCGTGCGCGTGCGCTCGAGCCGCGAGAGGATCCAGCGATCCTCGAGGGCCACCGCGGACGCGAGCGTGCCGTCGGTGCGCTCGCCCTGCATCTGGCCGAGCACGAAGCGCGTCGCGTTCCAGACCTTGTTGCCGAAGCGCCAGCCCTGCTCGAGGCGGTCCGGCGCGAGCTTGGTGTCTTGGCCCTCGCGCGTCAGCAGGATCAGCGAGTAGCGCACGGCGTCGGCGCCGTACTTCTCGATCATCTCGAGCGGGTCGATGCCGTTGCCCAAGGACTTCGACATGCGCCGCCCCTGCGCGTCGAGCACCGTCGCGTGCACATTGACCACATCGAACGGGCAGCGCCTGTCTGCGGGCAAATGGTCGCAGAACTCGTAGCCCGCCATCACCATGCGCGCGACCCACAGGTAGATGATGTCGCGCGCCGTCGAGAGGAACTGCGTCGGGTAGAAGCGCTCGAGGTCGCTCGTACGGTCGGGCCAGCCGAGCGTGGCGAAGGGCCACAGCCACGAGCTCGCCCAAGTGTCCATCACATCCTCGTCCTGCTTGACGATGGGCTTGTGCGTCAGCGGGTGCGGCGAGCCGAGGGCGAGGTCGGTGCGCGACGCGACCGGCACGCCGTCCTCGTCGTACCACACCGGGATGCGATGTCCCCACCACAGCTGGCGCGAGATGCACCAGTCGTGCACATTCTCGAGCCACTGCAGGTAGACATTCTGCCAGCGCTCGGGATGGAAGCGCAGCTTGCCCGACTTCGCGGCCGCGATCGCGGGAAGGGCGAGGGGCTTCATCTTCACGAACCACTGCTCGCTGACGAGCGGCTCGATCACGCTCTTCGAGCGGTCCGAGATCGGCACGTTGTGCACGAGGTCCTGCGCCTTCTCGAGCGCGCCCTGCGCCTCGAGCTGCTTCAAGAGCTCCGTGCGCGCCTTCTCGCGCGGCAGCCCCGTGAACGGCCCGCACTCGCCGACGAGCAGGCCGTTCTTGGAGAGGATGTTGAGGACCGGCAGCTTGAAGCGCGCGCCGCGCTCGTAGTCCGCCGGATCGTGCCCAGGCGTGATCTTGACCGCGCCGGTGCCGAACTTCGCCTCGACGGTCTCGTCCGCGAGGATCGGGATCGCGCGCCCGATGAACGGGATCAGCGCCTTCTTGCCGACGAGGTCGCGGTAGCGCTCGTCCGCGCCGTTCACCGCGATGCCGGTGTCGCCGAACATCGTCTCGGGCCGCGTCGTCGCGACCGTGAGCGTGCGCCCCGGCTCCCCTTCGATCGCGTAGCGGATGAAGTAGAGCTTGTCCTTGCGCTCGACCATCTCGATCTCGTCGTCGGAGACGGCGGTCTCGAGCACGCAGTCCCAGTTGACGAGCCGCGCCCCGCGGTAGACGAGGCCCTTCTCGAACAGGCGCACGAAGCTCTCGCGCACCGCGCGCGACATGCCCTCTTCCAGCGTGAAGCGCGTGCGCGACCAGTCGCACGAGCTGCCCAGCCGCGCGAGCTGCTCGAGGATCTTGGAGCCGTGCTCCTCCTTCCACTTCCAGATCTCGCCGAGGAAGGCCTCGCGCCCCATGTCCTGACGCTTGAGCTTCCGCTCGGCGAAGAGCTTCTTCTCGACCACCGCCTGCGTGGCGATGCCCGCGTGGTCCGTCCCCGGCACCCACAGCGTCTCGTAGCCCTGCATGCGCCGGTGCCGCACGCAGATGTCCTGAATCGTGTTGTTGAGCGCGTGCCCCATGTGCAGCACGCCCGTCACATTCGGCGGTGGGATCATGACGCAGTATGTCCCGCGCCCTCCGCGCGCGGCCGGTGGCTGAAAGCCGCCCGACGCCTTCCAAGCGGCGTAGATCGGTCCCTCGTGCTCCTTGGGCTCAAATCGCGTCGGCAGTTCCATGCGTCGTCCTCTCGCTCCCCGCGGGGCAACTAGGGTAACGACCCCCTCCCACCGCTTCACGCGCCGCCCCGCGCGCGGGCGCGGAACGCTAGCGGGCGAGGGCTTCGCGGGCGGGACGCAGGCGAGTTCGAAGGATCGAGCGGGCGAGCGTGGAGTCGAGGCACACATCGGCGGGGCGCAGGTTGAGGAGCGGCGCGGACGAGCGCCGTGCGATGCGCGGGAGCATGGGCACAGCGGCGGCGCGAACGGTGAGTAGGCCGAGCTCGGCGCGCGAGAGGCGCTCGGGACCCGCGAGGTGCAGCAGGCCACCGAGCGAGCCGCGCGCGAGCTCGAGCAGCGCGTCGGCGGCGTCCACGATGTCGAGCGGCGTGCGCCACTCGTCGCTGAAGAGCGTCGGCGTCTCGCCGCGCGCGAGGGCGGCGAGCAGTCCGTCGGTGGCGCCGAGTCCGCGGCCGAGCGAGTCGCCATAGAGCAGCGGGATGCGCGCGACGAGCGCCGCCGGATGGGCCGCGAGCACCGCGCGCTCGCCCGCGACCTTGGTGCGACCGTAGTTCGAGATCGGGGAGGGCTCATGCTCCTCGCGAAAGCCGCCCGAGGGCGCCGGCGCGGCCCCGAACGCGAGGTCGGTCGAGATGTGGACCAGTCGCAGGCCGAGCGCGGCGCATGCGCGGGCGACTTCCCGCGGCGCGCGCTCGTTCGTGGCGGCCGCGCGCTCCGGCTCGCGCTCGCACTCGTCGATCTTCGCCAGCGCG
>Ga0194121_10000431_pt1 | contig 74205 bp, 78 predicted proteins | sample TA2MahCa50mmetaG_FD_148609 | JGI IMG/M metagenome (GOLD analysis project Ga0194121, IMG submission 148609) | Freshwater microbial communities from Lake Tanganyika, Tanzania - TA2015020 Mahale Deep Cast 50m | ecosystem: Environmental > Aquatic > Freshwater > Lake | place: Tanzania: Lake... | reverse complement strand
CGAAGTCGGCGTTTTCCGACAGGAACCCGTAGCCCGGGTGGATCGCCTCGGCGTCGGTGACCTCCGCCGCGCTGATGATGGCCGGGATGTTGAGGTAGCTCGCGGCCGCGGGCGCCGGCCCGATGCATACCGACTCGTCGGCCAGCTTCACGTACTTCGCCTCGGTGTCGGCCTCGGAGTGCACCACCACCGTGCGGATGCCCAGCTCGCGGCAGGCGCGCTGGATGCGTAGCGCGATCTCGCCGCGGTTCGCGATTAGAATTTTCTCGAACACCGTCTAGGGAATCTCTGCACAAGACCCCGGGTTCGCTGTCCGATGAGAAGCGCTGAGGCGCCCATCAAACAAGAACGGGAGACGGCGACGAACGACAAACGGAGCCTTCATCGTGACCACTTGTTCAGAGGCTCCCTAGCCGATGATGAAGAGGGCCTGCCCGTACTCGACCGGCTGGCCGTTCTCAACCAGGATCGCATTCACCGTGCCGCTGGCGTCGGCCTCGATCTCGTTCATCAGCTTCATGGCCTCGATGACGCACACGGTATCGCCCTGCTTGACCACTTGCCCGACCTCGACGAAGGGCCTGGCCTCGGGCGATGGCGCGCGGTAGAAGGTGCCCACCATCGGCGCCTTCACCGCGTGCCCTTCCCCGCCTGGGGCCGGCTCGGCCGCTGCCGCCTCGGGTGCCGCAGGGACCGCGGCGGCCGGGGCAGCCGGGGGGAACGCGACCGCGGGTGCTGCCCCCTGGGATGCGGCGCTCACCAACCCGCCGCGGGAGATGCGGACCTTCTCTTCGCCCTCGGTGATCTCCAGCTCGGCAATGCCGGACTCCTGCACCAGATCGATGAGTTTCTTCAGCTTGCGCAGATCCATGCGGCCGCCTCTGGCTCAGCCCGCGCCGCCCGGCTGCAGCCGGGCAAGCGCGAATTGCAGCGCGCTGCGGTAGCCGGCGCTGCCCAGGCCGCAGATCACACCCACGGCCAGGTCTGAGAAATAGGACCGGTGCCGGAACGGCTCCCGGGCGTGGACGTTGGACAGGTGGACCTCGATGAACGGGATCGCGACCCCGGCAAGGGCGTCGCGCAGGGCGATGCTGCTATGGGTGTAAGCGGCCGGGTTGATGACGATGAAGCCGACGCCGTCGCGACCGGCCTGCTGGATCCGGTCCACCAGAACGCCCTCGCTGTTGCTCTGGAAACACTGCAGCGCAACCCCTGCCTGCCTTGCCAGCGCCGTCAACCTGCGGTTGATGTCAGTCAGGGTCTCGCGGCCATAGACTTTCGGCTCGCGGGTCCCCAGCAGATTCAGGTTGGGGCCATGAAGGACGAGAATCCCTGCCCTGGTCTTTGCGGTACTTTTACCCATTTTGGGCGCACGTTCGACGAAGAAGCCCGCATTTTAACCCAGCTCAGGGGCGAAGGTCAGCCAGCAGGGCATCCAGCTCCTGCCGGGCCAGGGTGGCCGCGGCGTCCTAGGCGAGCGCCCTACGGCGCCCCGCCAACATGGCCGGCGATCAGGGTACCGACTTCGGCGATGCCGGCGCGCTCGGTGACCTTGCCTGACCGGGTGGTCTTGAGGGCGAGGCGTTCGTCGCGCGGGTCGAACACCGACAGGCGCAGCGGCACATCGTGCCATTGCAGCGTGAGCACCGCGACGGCGTGCACCCGGTCGCCCGAGAAGCGCCGGCCTTCCTGGGTTTCATAGGGCAGGTGGCGGTCGAGCAGGAACATCTCGACTTCCTTGGGGTCCTCCGGGAACAGCTGCAACTCGATCTGCGCATAGGGGCCGGCGGTGCCGGCCAGCACCGGCCCGGTCAGGTAGGGGTGGAAGCGTTTGAGCGCCTGCATCGCCGCGAGCGCCAACTGGCGCAGCTCGGCGATCCGCTCCGGGTGCTCGACGGGCTGATACAGGGCGCGATACTCGTGCAACGCGCGCTCGATCTCGGCGTTGGCCGGCAGCGCCTCGGTGTCGGGCGCGCCCAGGGCGCGTGCCGCCTTGCGCTTGGCGAGGGCGTAATCATCGATGCCGTCCTCGGCCATGATGCGGGCGGCGGCGGCGACGCTGGCGCGCATGCCGTTGGCGCGGGAGTGCTTGCGGCGCATCGGGGAACCTCGGTGGATCTGGCGCGTCGATGATAGCGCACGGCCCACGCGCATTGCTCGGGCGCATACGCCCCCGCATTCCTCCCCGTATTCCTCCCGTACAATCGCGGGCCCCTTCACCTGGAGCATCCTGCTCTCCGGCGCCGTGCACCTTCACATCCTCGGCATTTGCGGCACGTTCATGGGTGGCATCGCGGCGATCGCGCGCCAGGCCGGCCATCGCGTCACCGGTTGTGACGCCGCGGTCTACCCGCCAATGAGCGAGCAGTTGGCGGCGCTGGGCATCGAACTCATCGAGGGCTATGGGGCCGACCAGATGGCCCTGGCCCCGGACCTGTGGGTCATCGGCAACGTCGTCACTCGGGGCAATCCCCTCATGGAGGCGATCCTCGATCATGGCGACCGGTACGTGTCCGGGCCGCAGTGGCTGGCGGAGAACTACTTGCAAGGTAAGTGGGTGCTAGCTATTGCTGGAACCCACGGAAAGACGACCACCTCTTCCATGTTGGCGTGGATCCTGCAGCGGGCCGGTCACCGGCCGGGGTTCCTGATCGGGGGCCTGCCAGCCGACTTCGGCGTTTCGGCCAGGGCCGCCGATTCCGAACTGTTCGTGATCGAAGCGGACGAATATGACACTGCCTTCTTCGACAAGCGGTCGAAGTTCGTCCATTACCACCCCAGAACCGCCATCCTGAACAATCTTGAGTTCGATCATGCAGACATATTCGACGATCTTGCCGCGATCGAGCGCCAATTCCATCATTTAGTCCGTATCATACCTAGCTCCGGCAAGCTGGTGGTGAATGGCCAGGACGCTGCCCTGAAGCGAGTGCTCACAGTAGGTTGTTGGACGCCTACGGAGGTCTTCGGAAGTGCCCAGGGCTGGGAGGCCGGAGCGCCGGACCCAGACGGGGGATTCGAAGTCGCCTGGCGGGGCAAGGGGGTTGGCCGCCTGCGGCTGGTGCTGCCCGGCACGCACAGCCGCCACAACGCGCTCGCCGCCATCGCTGCAGCGAGGCACGCCGGCGTGGAGCCGGCCGCGTCGCTGGAGGCGCTTGCCAACTTCGGCGGCGTGAAACGGCGCATGGAGTTGAAAGGCAGCCCCGCCGGGATTGCGGTCTACGACGACTTCGCCCATCACCCGACCGCCATCCGGACCACCCTGGAGGGACTGCGCCAGCGCGGGGAGGGCGGGCGGATCCTCGCGGTGTTCGATCCGCGTTCGAACACCCTGAAGAAGGGCGTCATGAAGGACGCCCTGCCGCCCAGCTTTGCTGCCGCCGACCGCGTCTACATCCATTGCGCCGGGCTGGAATGGGACGCACAGGCCGTGTTCGCCCCGCTGGGCGACCGGACGCGCTGCGAGGCGAGCGTGGATGCGCTGGTGGCGGCGATCGCCGCCGAGGCAAAGCCCGGGGACCGGATCCTGGTCATGTCCAACGGCGGTTTCGGCGGTATCCACGGCAAGTTGCTCGCGGCGCTGGCGAAGGCATAAGGCGATGCTGATCTACCTGCACGGCTTCAACAGCTCGCCCCAGTCGCACAAATCGCAGCTGATGAAGAAGTACATGGACGAGCGCGGCCTGGGCCATCGCTATGCCTGCCCGGCGCTGCCCAACCAGCCCGGCGAAGCGATGCGCCTCATCGAGGCCGAACTGGCGCGGCACGAGCCACCAAAGGTCACGCTGCTGGGCAGTTCGCTGGGCGGGTTCTACGCCACGTGGTTCGCGCAGAAGCACGGCTGCCGCGCCGTCCTGATCCAGCCGGCGGTGTTCCCGCACATCGGGCTGGCGGCCTACCTCGGGCCGCAGAAGAACCTGCACACCGGCGAGCCCTACCAACTCACGCGCGCCCACCTCGAGGGCTGGCGCGAGCTGTACCTCGAAACCATCGACCCGGAGCGCTACCTGCTGCTGCTGGAAACCGGCGACGAGGTTCTCGACTGGCGCCAGGCGGCGCGCAAGTACGAGGGCGCGCGCATGGTGGTGCGCGACGGCGGCGACCACAGCCTGCAGAGCTTCCCGGAGCACCGATCCCGAATCCTCGCCTTTGCCGGAATGGGAGAGGGTTCCTCATTTCACCCGGCATGAACGTCCTTTACGAGGAGGGGGGCGAGTTCAAGGCCGGCGCCGTGCTCGCCCAGGCCCCGGCCTCGTTCCAGGTCGAGAGCCCGCACGGCAGGCGCTCGAAGGTGAAGGCCGCCAGCGTCCTGCTGTCCTTCGAGCGTCCGTCGGGAGCGGACCTGCTCGCCGGCGCCGGCGCCTTCGCCGCAAGCCTGGACACCGAGTTCCTGTGGCAATGCAGCGGCCAAGGGGAGTTCGGCTTCCAGGATCTTGCGCGCGAGTACGTCGGGCGCGAGCCGACGGCGACCGAATCCGCCGGCGTGCTGATGAAGCTGCACCTGGCGCCGATGTACTTCTACCGCCGCGGCCGCGGCCGCTACCAGAAGGCGCCGGAGGCGACGCTGAAGCTGGCGCTCGCGGCAGCCGAGAAGAAGAAACGCCTGCTGCAGACCATCGCGCAATGGGCGGCGCAACTGGCACGCTTCGAATGCCCGCCCGAGATCGAGCGCCTGCGCGACGAACTGCTGTACGCGCCCGACCGCGCCAGGGCGGAGACCAAGGCGCTGGAGCAGGCCTGCGCCAGCACCGGTCTGGAGGCGCCGCGTCTGTTCGAGCGCTGCGGCCTGCTGCCCTCGACGCACGATTTCCATCTCAACCGGTTCCTGCTCGAGTTCTTCCCCGGCGGCACCGGATTTCCCCCGCACGAGCCCCCGGCAATGCCCGCCGGCCTGCCGCTGGCCGAGGCGCACGCCTTCAGCCTGGATGACAGCGGCACCACGGAGATCGACGACGCCTTCTCGGTGATGCGCGTGTCGGAGCAGGCGTTGCGCATCGGCATTCACATCGCGGCGCCCGCGCTCGCCTTCGCGCCGGGCTCGGCGCTGGACGCCATCGCAAGACAGCGGCTGTCCACGGCCTACATGCCGGACCGCAAGTACACCATGCTGCCGGAGGATGCGGTCGGGGCCTGTTCCCTGGAGGCCGGCGCGGAGCGGGCGGTGATCTCGCTCTATCTGAACGTGGCCCCGGCCGATGGCGCGGTGCGCGGCCACTGCACGCGTCTGGAACGCCTGCGCATCGCCGCCAACCTGCGCCACCAGGACTGCGCCGCGTTGAACGGCGCCTTCGAGTCCGGCGCGCCCGCCGGGCTGCCGTTCGAGGAGGAGTTGCGACAGCTGTGGCGGATCGCACTGGCGCTGGAGGCCCGCCGCGGCCGGCCGAGCATCCCGGCGCACGCCGTCGACTACAGCTTCCACGTCGAGAACGGCCGCGTCAGCATCGAGCCGCGGCGGCGCGGGGCGCCGCTCGACAAGCTGGTGGCCGAGCTCATGATCCTCGCCAACAGCACCTGGGGCGAGCTTCTGGCCGAACGCGACGTGGCGGCGATCTACCGCGCGCAGGCCGTGGGCAAGGTGCGTCTGACGGTGCACCCCGAGGCGCACCAAGGCCTGGGTCTGGACTGCTATGCCTGGCTTACCTCGCCGCTGCGCCGCTATGTGGACCTGCTCAACCAGTGGCAGCTGGCGGCGGCGGTGCAGGGCCGCAAGCCGCCGCTCGCGCGCAGCTCGGAGGCCTTGCTCACCGCGATGCGCGCCTTCGAGCTCACCGCGGCGCGCTTGGACGAGCACCAGCGCGCCATGGAGCAGTACTGGTGCCTGCGCTGGCTGCAGCAGGAGGACCTGGCCGAAACGGAGGCCACCGTGCTGCGCGAGAACCTGGTGCGCTTCGACCGCCTGCCGCTGGTGACCCGGGTGTCATCGCTGCCCGGGCTCGAGGCCGGCACCCGCGTGCGCCTGGCGGTGCAGGGCGTGGACCTGCTCGAGAGAACCGTCACCTGCGCGTGGCGCGCCACGCTTGGCGAGGGGTCGGTCACGGATAAATAGTCTGCTTTGTGCCTAGAATAGCGCCGGAACAGGACTTCCTGGGGCGAATTTGGCGGTATCGGCCACTCCAAGCGCAGCCACCCTGCTGGTGGATCCGCGCCAGTACTGGACCGGGCTGGACCGCCGGTCCCGCACCCTCTATGCGTCGGTTGCCGCCTCGATTCTGCTGCACGCCATGCTGATCCCGGTGCATTTTCGCTTTCCGGACTCGCTGCGCCTGAGCTCGGCGCAGACCTCGCTCGAGGTGGTGCTGGTCAACGCCAAGACGCGCGAGCAGCCGCTGCGCGCCGATGCGCGCGCCCAGGCCGACCTGGATGGCGGCGGCAACACCGACCAGAACAGGCGCGCGCGCACCCCGCTGCCGGTGACCAACCCGCGCGACCCGGGGCGCGACCTCGCCCAGGCCCAGCGCCGGGTGACGGAGCTCGAGCAGCAGCAGCAGCGGCTGCTGGCGAAGGCGAAGGACTCGGCAGCCAGCGTCGCGCCCGAGGCGCCGAAGCAGGCCCCGGCGCAGGAGACTGCGCCGCAGCTCGCCGGGCGAGATCTGGCCGACCTGTCGCTCGCCACGATGCGGCTGCAGGCCCAGATCGACAAAAGCGTCGAGGAGTACAACAAGCGGCCGCGCAAGCATGTCATCGGCGCGCGCGCGCGCGAGTACCGCTTCGCGCAATACGAAGAGGACTGGCGCGCCAAGATCGAGCGCAACGGCACCCTGAATTTCCCGGCCGAGGCGCGCGGCAAGCTCTACGGCAACCTGCGCCTGACGGTGACCATACGGCCCGATGGCACGGTGCAAGCCATCGACCTTGAGCGCTCCTCGGGCCTGAAGGTGCTCGACCAGGCGGCGTTCCTGATCGTGCGCCTGTCGGCGCCCTTCGCCGAATTCCCGCCCGACATCCGCAAGGACACCGACCTGCTGGTGATCACCCGCACCTGGTTCTTCGGCCAGGGCGACCGCATCTGGACCGAGTAGGCGGGGGATGAACGACCGCTATGCCGTGATCGGCAACCCGGTCGCGCACTCGAAGTCGCCCTGGATCCATGCCGAATTTGCCCGCGCCACCGGGCAGCGCATCGACTACGGCCGCATCGAGGCGCCGCTGGGGGCCTTCGCGCGCACGGTGGCGGCCTTCCGCGCCGCCGGCGGCCGCGGCTGCAACGTCACCCTGCCGTTCAAGGCGGAGGCCTTCGCGCTGGCGACCGAGCCGACGCCAAGGGCGCGCGCGGCGCGCGCGGCCAACACGCTGCGCTTTGACGGTGAGGGCGCGGGCGCGGCCGTGGCCGCGGACAACACCGACGGCGCCGGCCTGGTGAACGACCTCGAGCGCAATCTGCGCCGGCCGATTGCCGGCCGGCGCGTGCTGCTGATGGGCGCCGGTGGCGCCGCCCAAGGCGTGCTCGGCCCGTTGCTCGAGGCGCGGCCGGCGGCACTGGTCCTCGCCAACCGGACTGCCGGCAAGGCGCAGGCACTGGCGGCGCGCTTTCCCGGGTCGCGCGGCGGCGGCTACGACGCAATCGCGGGTGAGTCCTTCGACATCGTGGTCAACGCCACCTCGGCGGGCCTCACCGGCGGGGCGGTGCCGCTGCCTGGGGGCCTCTTCGCCCCCGGCGCGCTCGCCTACGACATGGTCTACGGCCGCGACACGCCGTTCCTCGCCGCGGCGTGCGCCGCCGGCGCCGCCACCAGCGATGGCCTGGGCATGCTGGTGGAGCAGGCGGCGGAGTCATTCTTCTTCTGGTGCGGCGCGCGCCCGGAAACCGGGGCAGTGCTTGCCGCGCTGCGTGCCGACGGCTAGGGCAAGCAGGCGCAGGGGCCCGCTGGGCTGGCTGGTGCTGGCTTGGAAGGTGTTCTGCTACGGCCTGGGCACGCTGGTCGCCGTCGCCCTTTCGGTGCAGTGCTGGTTCTTTGCCCAGGTGCTGTGGTGGCGCGCCTACGCACCGGCCAGCACCGCGCTCATGGGGGCGCGCCTCGCGCAGCTGCAGAAGCAGTCCCCGGGCGCGAAGCTGCAGCAGCAGTGGGTGGACTACGCGAGCATCTCGGCGCAGCTGAAGCGCGCGGTGGTGGCCGCCGAGGACGCCAAGTTCATGGACCACGAGGGCTTCGACTGGGAAGCGATCTCCAAGGCCATCGAGAGGAACGAGAAGAAGGGCCGCATCGTCGCCGGCGCCTCCACCATCAGCCAGCAGCTGGCGAAGAACCTTTTCCTGTCGGGCGAGCGCTCCTGGGTCCGCAAGGGGCAGGAAGCGCTGATCACCTCGATGCTGGAGACGGCGCTGCCCAAGCGGCGGATCCTGGAGCTGTACCTCAACTTCGCCGAGTGGGGCGAGGGCGTGTTCGGCGCCGAGGCGGCGGCGCGCTACCACTTCGGCACGCAGGCGGCGGGCTTGGGCGCCGAGCAGGCGGCGTACCTCGCGGTGATCCTGCCCAGCCCGCGGCGCTACGAGCGCGGCCGCGTCACGCCCTACGTCGCCGACCGGATGGCGGCCATCCTCGCGCGCATGCCCGCGGCGCGGATACCCTAGCGCCAGTCGGCGGTGCGGGCGATCGGATCGACTAGGCCCGGAACGCCTCGCGCGCCGCAAGAAGGGTTTCATCGATCTCGGCGGCCCCATGCGCCGCCGAGACAAACCCCGCCTCGTACGCCGAGGGCGCGAGGTACACCCCCCGCTCCAGCATGGCGTGAAAAAACCGGTTGAACCGTTCCTGGTCGCACTGCATCACCTCTGCGAGGCTGCTCGGCGGTGCGGCGCGGAAGTACACGCCGAACATGCTGCCGATGGACTGGGCGCAGAACACGACGCCCGCCTGCTTCGCTTCGGCCGCGAGGCCATCCACGAGCGCCTGCGTCGTTGCCTCGATCCGCTCTTGGAATCCCGGCGCCTCCACCAGCTTCAGCGTCGCCAGGCCCGCGGCCACCGCGACCGGATTCCCCGAGAGCGTGCCCGCCTGGTAGACCGGCCCCAGCGGCGCGATTCTCTCCATGATGTCGCGCCGGCCGCCCACCGCGCCCACCGGCAGGCCGCCGCCGATCACCTTGCCCAGCGTGGTCAGGTCCGGCCGGATGCCGAAGCGCGCCTGCGCCCCGCCCAGCGCGACGCGAAAGCCGGTCATGACTTCGTCCAGGATCAGCACCGCGCCGTGCTTCGTGCATTGGGCGCGCAGCGCCTCCAGAAAACCGGGTTTGGGCAGCACCAGGTTCATGTTGCCCGCGACCGGCTCCACGATCACGCCCGCGATCTCGCCGCCGCGCGCAGCGAAGGTGCGCTCCAGCTGCGCGGTATCGTTGAAATCCAGCACCTGCGTGTGCGCCGCGGTCTCCGGCGGCACCCCGGCGGAGCTCGGGTTGCCGAAGGTGAGGGCGCCGGAGCCGGCCTTCACCAGCAGGCTGTCGACGTGGCCGTGGTAGCAGCCCTCGAACTTCACGATCAGGTTGCGTCCCGTATGCCCGCGCGCGAGCCGGATCGCGGTCATGGCGGCCTCGGTGCCCGAGCACACCAGCCGCACGCGCTCGAGCGAGGGCACCAGGCGGCAGATGGCTTCGGCCAGCTCGATCTCGGCCTCGGTGGGCGCGCCGAAGGACAGCGCCTTCGCTGCGGCCGCCTGCACCGCTTCCACCACCGCAGGGTGGGTGTGCCCGGCCACCATCGGGCCCCAGGAGCCGAGGTAATCGATGTAGCCCCGGCCCTCGGCGTCCCAGAGGCGGGCGCCCGAGGCGCGCGCCATGAACGGCGGCGCGCCGCCCACGGCGCCGAAGGCGCGCACCGGGGAATTGACCCCGGCCGGGATGCGCAATTGCGCGCGCGCGAACAGGTCCTCGTTGCGCTGGCTCATCGGACGGCGGCTTCCTGTGCGTAGAGTTGGTTGAAGGCCCGCGCCGCGGCCGCGACCTCGGGGGCGTCGAACAGCGCCGAGATCACCGCGAGGCCGTCGGCGCCGGCGGCCACCAGTTGCGGCGCATTGGCGAGCGTGATGCCGCCGATGGCCACCGTTGGCAGGCCGAGCGGCCGCGCTTCGGCGAACAGGGTGAGTGGCGCGCGCACCGCGCCGGGCTTGGTGGGCGAGGGGAACACGCTGCCGAAGGCGATGTAGTCGGCGCCCGCGGCTGCGGCGCGCCGCGCGAGATCCAGCGAGTCGTAGCAGGAGGCGCCCAGCAGCCCGGGGAACGCGGCGCGCGCGGCGGCGAGTTCGCCGTCCTCGCGGCCAAGGTGCAGGCCGTGGGCCTTCACTTGCAGCGCGAGCGCGAGATCGTCGTTGACGATGAGCCGAGCGCCGTGGCGACTTGCCAGCGCCACCAGGGCGCGCGCCTCGGCCAGGCGTTGCGCGGGCGGCGCGGACTTGTTGCGGTACTGCAGCAGGCGCGTCCCGCCCTCGAGCGCCCGCGCGGCCAACTGCAGCAGGCGAGCGCTGTCGGCGCCGTCAGGCGTGATCGCGTAGAGGCCGCGGATCGTCATGGACGTGGCTGTGCAAGCGGTTCGGCAGCGATTGCCCGGCGCCCGCGGTGAAGCCGCGCTGCAAGGCTTTCCAGGTGTAGGCCTGGGCCTCGCACGCGGCCTCCGCCACCGGCAATCCCCTGGCGAGGAATGCGGCGAGCGCGGAGGCGAGGGTGCAGCCCGAGCCGTGGTAGTCGCCGGGCAGGCGCGGCCAGCGGTCCTCCCGCAGCCGGCCGGTCGCGCCGTACAAGGTGTTCACCACCTGCGCGCCCGGCTCGTGGGTTCCGGTCACAAGGACGTGCTTGCAGCCCATGTCCACCAGGCGCGCGGCACAGGCTTGCAGCGAGGCGCCGGCGTCGCCGCAGAGATGGCGCGCCTCCAGGCTGTTGGGCGTGAGCACCGTGGTGAGCGGCAGCAGGCGCGCGCGCAGCGCTTCCAGCGTGGCCGTGTCCGCCAGCGCATCACCGCGCCCGGAGGCGAGCACCGGGTCGAGCACCACGGGCAGGCGCGGGTGCCGCTCGATGGCGCGCGCCACCGCCTCGACGTTCGTGGCAGAACCCAGCACGCCGACCTTGAACGCATCCACCGGCATGTCCTCCAGCAGGCGCCTCGCCTGCGCCTCGACCCACGCCGCCTGCACCGCCTGCACGCCGTGCACGCCGCGGGTGTCCTGCGCCGTGAGCGCGGTCAGGACCGACAGCGGATGGCAGCCCAGCGCGGCAAGCGTGAGGATGTCGGCCTGCACGCCGGCGCCACCGGTGGGATCGGAGGCAGCGAAACAAAGGACGATCGAGGGTCGCGCAATCACGCGGGCGCCGCTGGAGTTGGTTTAATATCGCGCCTCATTCTATCCCACCGTCCCTCGCGGGCGGTTCCAGCCGATGACCGAGAACGTCGTGCAGTACCGCACGTGGATGTGCCTGATCTGCGGTTTCCTCTACGACGAGGCGGCCGGCATTCCCGGCGAGGGCATCGCGCCCGGCACGCGCTGGGAAGACGTGCCGATGAACTGGACCTGCCCGGAATGCGGCGCGCGCAAGGACGATTTCGAGATGATGGAGATCTGAGCGCGGCTCAGGTCCGGCCCGGGCCCCGGGCTTGAAGCGCGCCGCCCGGCCGCATGCGGTAAAATTGCCTCGAGCATGTCCTCGATCGATCTTACGCATCACTTCCTGATCGCCATGCCCAACATGGCCGATCCGTATTTTTCGAGGACCCTGACGTTCGTCTGCGAGCACAATGACCAGGGCGCCCTGGGGATCGTGGTCAACCGCCCCATCGACATGACCCTGCAGGCCCTCTTCGAGCGCCTGTCGCTGCCCATGGGCAACACCGAGATGGCCGACTCGCCGATCTACTTCGGCGGGCCGGTGCAGACCGATCGTGGCTTCGTCCTGCACGCCCCCGCGGGCAACTGGCAGTCCACGTTGCGGGTACGCGACGCCATCGGCCTTACCACCTCGAAGGACATCCTGGGGGCGGTCGGGCGGGGCGAGGGGCCGGGCAGGATGCTGGTGTCGCTGGGCTACGCCGGCTGGATCGCCGGGCAACTGGAGCACGAACTGTCGCAGAACGCCTGGCTGACGGTGGAGGCGCGCGACGCGATCATCTTCGACACCCCAGCCGAGGAACGGCTGCCCGCGGCGCTGGAGTTGCTGGGCCTGGACTATGCGCGACTTGCCGACGTCGCGGGACATGCCTGATCCGGCCAGGGCGACGGTCCTCGCCTTCGATTTCGGATTGCAGCGCATTGGCGTGGCCGCGGGAGAGCCGGAACTGGGCACCGCGCACCCCCTCCCGGCCCTGGCTGCGCAAAGCTCCCCCGGCCGGCTCACCGCGATCGGTCGCCTGGTGAAGCAGTGGAACCCGGCCCAGCTGGTGGTCGGGCGGCCGCTGGGCGAGGACGGCTCGCCGCACCAGATGACGCGTCGCGCAGAGCGCTTCGCGCGCCAGCTGAACGGACGCTTCCGGCTGCCGGTGGCGCTGGTGGACGAGCGCTACAGTTCGGTGGAGGTGGAGAGCCGGGTGCGCGCCGCCTACGGCAGCCGCAAGGCGGCGGCGCTGGCGCGCGGCAAGGCGCTCGATTCGCACGCCGCGCAGCTGGTGCTGGAGCAGTATTTCAACGACCGGAAGGCATGAGCGACATTCCTGACGCCGAATCCCTGCTGCCCGGCCTCGCCGCCGAGCTGAAGGCGCGCGTCACGCCGGCGACCGCGATGGTCGGCCTCTATACCGGCGGCGCCTGGCTTGCCGAGCGCCTGCACGCCATGCTGGGCCTGGCGGAGCCGCTTGGACTGATGGACATCGCCTTTTACCGCGACGACTATGCCAAGCAGGGCCTCAAGCACGACCCCAAGCGCACCCGGATCCCGTTCGACGTCGGCGGGCGCGACCTGCTGCTGGTCGACGACGTGCTCTACACCGGGCGCACGGTGCGAGCGGCGATGAACGAGCTGTTCGACTACGGCCGGCCGCGCAGCATTGCGCTCGCGGTGCTCGCCGACCGCGGCGGCCGCCAGCTGCCGATCTGCGCCCAGCACTGCGGCGCGCAGGTGCAGGTGCCCGAGGGCCTGCGGCTGCGCCTGAAGCGTGCCGCCGACGGCAGACTGTCGCTGGAGCTGGAACGTGCAGCGTAGTTCCGTCCGCAACCCGCAGCTCAATGCCAACGGTGAATTGCAGCACCTGCTGTCGATTGAAGGCCTGCCGCGCGAGGTCCTGCTGCAGATCCTGGATACCGCCGAGCCGTTTGCGGATGTCACCGAGCGCGAGGTCAAGAAGGTGCCGCTGCTGCGCGGCAAGAGCGTGTTCAACCTGTTCTTCGAGAATTCGACCCGCACCCGCACCACCTTCGAGATCGCCGCCAAGCGCCTGTCGGCCGACGTCATCAATCTCAACGTCTCGGTGTCCTCGACCTCCAAGGGCGAGTCGCTGCTGGATACGGTCGCCAACCTGTCGGCGATGCAGGCCGACGTGTTCGTGGTGCGCCATGCCTCCTCCGGCGCGCCCTACCTGGTTGCGCGCCACGTCAAGCCGCACGAGCACGTGATCAACGCCGGCGACGGCCGCCACGCGCACCCGACGCAGGGCCTGCTCGATCTCTACACCATCCGCCACTACAAGAAGGACTTCACCCGCCTCACGGTCGCCATCGTCGGCGACGTGCTGCATTCGCGCGTCGCGCGCTCGCTGATCCACGGCCTGACGACCCTGGGCGTGCCCGAGGTGCGGGTGATCGGCCCGCAGACGCTGCTGCCCGCCGGGGTGGAAGCCCTCGGCGTGCGCGTGTTCCACCAGATGCGCGCCGGCCTCGCGGATGCCGACGTGGTGGTGATGCTGCGGCTGCAGAGCGAGCGCATGAACGGGCCGCTGCTGCCCAGCGCGCAGGAATACTTCAAGCACTACGGGCTCAACGCGGAGAAGCTGGCGCTCGCCAGGCGCGACGCCATCGTCATGCATCCCGGGCCGATGAACCGCGGCGTCGAGATCGATTCGTCGGTGGCCGACGGCCCGCACTCGGTGATCCTGCCGCAGGTCACCTTCGGCATCGCGGTGCGCATGGCAGTGATGTCCATCGTGGCGGGGAACTAGGCGATGGACATCCTCCTGAAGGGCGGGCGGGTGGTGGATCCGGCAAGCGGGCGCGATGCCGTGGGCGACGTGTACATCGCGCGCGGAGTGATTTCCGACAAGCCTGGGGCGGCTGGCCGTACCATCGACGCCACGGGCCTGGTCGTCGCCCCTGGCCTGATCGACCTCTCGGCGCGCCTGCGCGAGCCCGGCTACGAGTACAAGGCGACGCTCGAATCGGAGATGGACGCCGCGGTCGCGGGCGGCGTGACCAGCCTTGCCTGCCCGCCGGACACCGACCCGCCGCTGGACGAGCCGGGCCTGGTGGACATGCTGCGCCGGCGCGCGAAGACGCTGTCGCGGGCCCGCGTCTACCCGGTAGGCGCGCTCACGGTGAAGCTTGCCGGGGAGCGGCTCACCGAGATGGCGGAGCTGGCCGAGGCCGGTTGCGTCGCGTTCTCGCAGGCCAACGCGCCGCTGCGCGACACGCAGGTGCTGTGGCGCGCGCTGCAGTACGCGGCCACCTTCGGCTTCCCGGTCTGGCTGCGCGCCGAGGACGCCTGGCTCGCCGCCGGCGGCGTCGCGCACGACGGCGAGGTGGCGACACGCATGGGCCTGCCGGGAATACCGGCCTTTGCCGAAACCATCGCCCTGGGGGCGCTTCTGGAACTGGTGCGCGCCACGCGCACGCGGGTTCATGTCTGCCGGCTGTCGACCGCGGCGGCGGTGGCGATGATCCGCGCGGCGAAGAAGGAAGGGCTTCCGGTCACCTGCGACGTCGCCATCCACCATGTGCACCTGTCGGACAGGGATCTGGGCTTCTACGATTCCAACTGCCGCCTCGAGCCGCCGCTGCGCTCGCAGCGCGACCGCGACGCACTGGCCGCCGGACTGGCCGAGGGCACCATCGATTGCGTGGTCTCTGACCACACCCCGGTGGACGAGGACCAGAAGCAGCTGCCCTTCGCCGAGGCCGAGCCGGGCGCCACCGGCCTGGAACTGCTGCTGCCCCTGACCCTGAAGTGGGCCGCGGCGCGCAAGCTCCCGCTTGCCGCCGCGCTCGCGCGCGTCACCAGCGACCCGGCCCGCGTGCTCGGGGTGCAATCCGGGCGCATCGCGCCGGGGGCGCCGGCCGACCTGGTGCTGTTCGATCCGGAGGCGCCGTTCCGCCTCGGCGCTGAGACGCTGAGGAGCCAGGGCCGCAACACCCCGTTCATGGGCTATGAGCTCGCCGGGCGCGTGCGGGCGACGCTGGTGGCCGGGAACATCGTCCACGGCCGGTGACCGAAGCCCGGTGAGGCTCGCGGTCCCGCCGTCTGCCGTCGTGCTCGCCGCCGCCGCGCTTGCGGGCTGCGGCGGATGGGTCACGCGCGAGGCCCCGGCACGCGCGCCGGAGGCGAGCACGCCCGCGCCGGCTCCGGCGCAGGCCCGGCGGCCGGGCGCGTACTACAAGGACGACGGCCCCGGCGATCGCACGCCTTTGGACCTTGCCTCGATCCCGGATGCGACGCCGCGCGCCGAGCCGCTGCACCGCTTTGCCAACCGGCCTTACCAGGTGTTCGGCCGCGATTACGCGCCGCTCGCGAGCGCGACGGGGTTCCGCCAGAAAGGCATCGCCAGCTGGTACGGGCGGCGCTACCACGGCCAGAACACCTCCAGCGGCGAGCCCTACGACATGTATGCCATGACCGCGGCGCACCCGCTGCTGCCGATCCCGAGCTACGTGCGGGTCACCAACCTCGCCAACCGCAGAAGCGTGGTGGTGCGCGTCAACGACCGCGGGCCGTTCCACGCCGAGCGCGTCATCGACCTCTCATACACCGCGGCCTGGAAGCTGGGCTATGTCGAGGCCGGCAGCGCGCTGGTGGAGATCGAGCACCTCGCCCCGGGCGCGGCCGTCGCGGCGAGGCCCGAGCCGACGCCGGCCGCAGCGGCGCCCGGCGGCGTGTTCCTGCAACTGGGCGCATTCTCCGCGCGCGAGTCCGCGGACACCTTCCGGGCCCGCATCTACCGCGAGCTCGCCTGGCTCTCGGACCCGATCGAGGTGGTCCCCGGCGCCGGGCTGTTCCGGCTGCAGTTGGGACCGTTCCGCACCCGGGAGGAGGCGCGCCCGCTGGCCGAGCGCATCGAGGCCGAGTTCGCGGTCAAGCCGCTGTTCGTTTTCCGCTAGTGGCTATAATTCGCGTCCCTGTCCGGCGCTTTGTTGCCGGCACGATGCCCTCCATCCCGATGCTGTTCCGCCTCGCCGCCTTGCTGCTGCTTTCCGCCCTCGCGCAGGCGCTGGCGCAGTCGCCGCCGCCGCAGCCCCCGGCCGTGGTCGGGCGCGCCTGGATCGTCGCCGACCTCACCAGCGGCCAGTTGCTCGCCGCCGAGCGGCCCGACGAGCGCGTGGAGCCGGCTTCGCTCAGCAAGCTGATGACGGCCTACTTGGTGTTCGGCGCGCTGCGGGACAAGAAGATCGCGCTCGAGCAGCAGGTCGCGGTGTCCGAGTCGGCGCGGCGCGCGCCGGGCTCGCGCATGTTCATCGAGCCGCGCCGGCCGGTGAGCGTGGACCAGCTGATCCGCGGCATGGTGGTGCAGTCGGGCAACGACGCCTGCATCGCCCTGGCCGAGCTGGTGTCGGGGTCGGAGGAGGCCTTCGTGCAGCGCATGAACAAGGAGGCCGAGCGCCTGGGCCTGAAGGGCACCAGGTTCATGAACGCCTCTGGACTGCCCGAGCTGCAGCACTATTCCACCGCGCGCGACCTGTACCTGCTCGCCGCGGCCCTGATCCGCGATTTTCCGGCCGAGTACGCGACCTACTACTCGCAGCGCGAGTTCCGCTACAACAACATCACGCAGCCCAACCGCAACCGCCTGCTGTGGCTCGATCCCACGGTGGACGGGGTCAAGACCGGCTACACCGAGGCCGCCGGCTACTGTCTGATCTCGTCCTCGAGGCGCGGCCCGCGCCGCGTGCTCGCCGTGCTGCTGGGCTCGACCTCCGAGTCATCGCGCGCTCAGGAATCGCAGAAGCTGCTCAACTGGGGCTTCCAGGCTTTCGACGCGGTGCGTCTCTACGGCGCCAGCCAGGTGGTGAAGGAAATCGAGGTCTGGAAGGGCGTCGCCGACCGGCTGCAGGCGGGCTTGCGTACCGATCTCGTGGTCACCGTGCCCAAGGGCCAGGCCGAGAAGCTGAAGGCCGAGCTGCTGGCGCAATCGCCGCTGCTGGCGCCGGTCGCCGAGGGGCAGCAGGTCGGCGTGGTGCGCGTGACCGTCGAGGGCAGGGTGATCGGGGAGTACCCGGTACTGGCGTTGCAGGCGGTGCCGGCCGCCGGACTGCTCGGGCGGGCCTGGGATACACTGAGGCTATGGGTGAAGTAGAAGCAGAGCAAATGGTGTTCCTCAATGGAACGTTGATGCCGATCGAGGAGGCGAAGGTGCCGGTTCTCGATCGCGGCTTCATCTTCGGCGACGGCGTCTACGAGCTGGTGCCGGTGTACTCGCGGGTGCCGTTCCGGCTCGAGGAGCACCTGGCGCGCTTGGAGCGCAGCCTGGAGCTGGTGCGCATCCGCAACCCCTACGCCCGCGCCGAGTGGCGCGACATCCTCCTGGAAGTGATACGAAGGCAGCCGTTCGAGGACCAGGGCGTCTATTTCCAGGTCACGCGCGGCGTCGCCAAGCGCGACCATGCGTTCCCGAAGGACGCGGTGCCGACGGTTTTCGTGATGTCCAACCCGTTGCTCACGCCGCCGAGGGAACTGGTGGAGCGCGGCGCCGCTGCGCTCACCGCGGTGGACGAGCGCTGGCTGCATTGCGACATCAAGTCCATCTCGCTCATCGGCAACTGCCTGCTGCGCCAGGTGTCGGCGGACGCTGGCGCCGTCGAGACGATCCTGTTCCGCGACGGCAGGCTCACAGAGGCCTCGGCATCGAACGTGTTCGTGGTGCGCCGGGGCGTTATCCTGTCGCCGCCGAAGTCGAATCTCATCCTGCCGGGCATCACCTACGAGGTGATCGCCGAGCTGGCCCGGGCCGCGGCGTTGCCCTTCGAGTACCGCGACCTCTCCAGGGACGAAGTGTTCACCGCCGACGAGCTCTGGGTCACCTCCTCGTCCAAGGAAGTGCTGGCGGTGGTGACGCTGGAGGGTAAGCCCGTGGGCGAGGGCCGGCCGGGGCCGCTGTTCCGCAGGATGCACGCGCTGTACCAGGACTTCAAGCTGAAAGTGATGCGTGCCGGAAAGGAACGGCAAGCAGCCTGAGCCCGGCTCGGTGCCCGCCTTTCCCGCCGCGTTCCCGATCAAGATCCTCGGGCGCAAGGAAAGCGGGTTCGCGCACGGCGTGCTCGGGATCGTGCGCGCGCATGCGCCGGATTTCGAGCCGACCACGGTCCAGACGCGCCCCAGCCGCCAGGGCACCTACCTCAGCCTGACGGTGACCATCAACGCCACGTCGCGCGAGCAGCTGGACGCGCTCTATCGCGAGCTCTGCGCTCACCCGGCTGTGGTGATGGTGCTGTGATGGTGGTGGCGGAACAGATCCTCCTGAAGCGGCTCGGCCGGGCTGCCTACCTGACCGTGCTCGAGGCGATGCGCGCGTTCACCGCGCGCCGCGACGCCGCGACGCCGGACGAACTCTGGCTGGTGGAACATCCGCCGGTCTACACACTGGGCCTGGCCGCGGATCCGGCGCATGGCCCGCGTTTGGCCGGCGACATCCCGCTGGTGCAGGTGGAGCGCGGCGGGGAAATCACCTACCACGGCCCCGGGCAGGTCGTGCTCTACACCTTGGTGGACCTGGCGCGGCGCGGCATCAAAGTGCGCGAGTTCGTGCGCCTGCTGGAGCGTTCGGTGCTGGATCTCCTCGGGGGCCGGGGCGAGGTTCGCCCGGGGGCCCCCGGGGTCTACGTGGACGGCGCCAAGATCGCTGCGCTCGGCATCCGCGTCAGGCGCGGCTGCGCCTTCCACGGCCTGTCGCTCAACGTCGACATGGATCTGGCGCCCTTCGCCGCGATCGACCCCTGCGGCTATCCGGGGCTGCGGGTGACGCAGACCAGGGACATCGGCCTGGCCGGCAGCCCGGACGATCTGGGGACGAAGCTTGCCGCGAACCTTGCCGAGGCCCTCGAGCATGCGTGAAGCCGGCGTCAAGGAAAAGGGCGAGAAGAAAACCGCGCCTGTGCTCGACAGATACCCGATACGAGTCGTGCCGAGGGAGAGGCTCCCGCGGCCGGACTGGATCCGGGTGCGCGCACCGGGCGCCGACTCGCGCTTCCACGACGTGAAGCGCATCCTGCGCGAGCAGAAGCTGCATACCGTGTGCGAGGAGGCCTCCTGCCCGAACATCGGCGAGTGCTTCGGCAAGGGCACCGCGACCTTCATGATCCTAGGCGACATCTGCACCCGGCGCTGCCCGTTCTGTGACGTCGCGCACGGCCGACCTTTGCCACCGGATGCGGAGGAGCCCGCGCACCTCGCCGACACCATCGCCCGCCTGGGACTGACCTATGTGGTGGTCACCAGCGTGGACCGCGACGACCTGAAGGACGGCGGTGCGCAGCATTTCGTGGACTGCATCCGCGCGGTGCGCAGCCGCTCGCCCGGCACCATGCTCGAAGTGCTGGTGCCCGATTTCCGCGGTCGGCTGGAGCGGGCGCTGGACGTGTTGTCCGCTGCGCCGCCCGACGTCATGAACCACAACCTGGAGACGGTGCCGCGCCTGTACCGCGCCGCGCGCCCCGGGGGCGACTACGCGCATTCGCTCGCGCTGCTGCAGCGGTTCAAGGTCCGCTTCCCGCAGGTGCCGACCAAGTCCGGGCTGATGCTGGGCCTGGGCGAATCGGACGACGAAATCCTCGCGGTGATGCGCGACCTGCGCGCGCACGGGGTCGAGATGCTCACCATCGGCCAGTACCTCGCGCCGTCGGCGCACCACCTGCCGGTGGCGCGCTACGTGCATCCGCAGACCTTCGCCCTGTTCGAGCGCGAGGCCGCGGCGATGGGGTTTCGCCACGCCGCCATCGGGCCGCTGGTGCGCTCGTCCTACCATGCCGACCAGCAGGCCCATGCCGCCGGCGTGGAATGAACCCAGGAAGAGCGACCATGAGACTTGCATGGCCCGCAACGAGAAGATGGGCAAGAGGAAGGGCGACGAGCGCAAGAAGGCGATGAGCGCCTGCCCGAAGGGCTAGGGCAGGGCGCCGGGCGGGCCCGGATGTAACCGAACCGGTTACATCGAGCGCTCCTCAGTGCGCCTGGTCCCAGTTCTCGCCGACCCCGACCTCCACCACCAGCGGCACATCCAGGGTCCCCGCGCCCTGCATCAGCTCGCGCACCTTCTCCTGCACCAGCGCGAGCTCCGCCTCCGGCACCTCCAGCACCAGCTCGTCGTGCACCTGCAAAATGAGCAGGCTGCGCAGCTTTTCCCGCTCCAGCCAGCGCTGCACCCGGATCATCGCCAGCTTTACCAGGTCGGCCGCGGTGCCCTGCATCGGAGCGTTGATCGCGGCGCGCTCGGCGGCCTGGCGCCGCTGGGGGCTGCCGGATTTCATCTCCGGCAGCCACAGCCGGCGGCCGAACACGGTCTCGACGAAGCCATCGCTGCGCGCTTTCTCGCGCGTCCGGTCCATGTAGCGCCTGACCCCCGGGTAGCGCGCGAAGTAGGAATCGATGTAGGCCTGCGCGGTGGCGCGCTCGATGCCCAGGTTCTGCGCCAGGCCGAATGCGGACATGCCGTAGATGAGGCCGAAGTTGATGGACTTCGCCGCCCGGCGCTCCTCGGCCGTCACCTTCTCCGGCGGCAGCCCGAACACCTCGGCGGCGGTGGCGCGGTGCACGTCGTGGCCGCGCTCGAAGGCGTGCTTGAGGCCCGCGTCGCCCGAGAGGTGCGCCATGATGCGCAGTTCGACCTGGGAGTAGTCCGCCGAAACGAGCTTGGTTCCCGGCGGCGCGATGAAGGCTTCCCGTATCCGGCGGCCTGCGGCGGTGCGGATCGGGATGTTCTGCAGGTTGGGGTCGTTGGAGGCCAGGCGCCCGGTGACGGCGACCGCCTGCGAGTAGGTGGTGTGCACGCGCCCGGTCTGCGGGCTGACCATGCGCGGCAGCTTGTCGGTGTAGGTGGACTTGAGCTTTGCCACGCCGCGGTAGTCCAGGAGGATCTTCGGCAGCGGATAGTCGAGCGCGAGTTCGGTGAGCACGTCCTCGTCGGTGGAGGGCTGGCCCGAGGGCGTCTTCTTCTTCACCGGCAGGCCGAGGCGCTCGAACAGGATTTCCTGGATCTGCTTGGGCGAGTTGAGGTTGAAGGGTTGCCCGGCGGTGGCGTAGGCCCTCTGCTCGAGCTCCAGCATGGCCTTGCCCAGTTCGTGGCCCTGGCGCTCCAGGCGCGCGGTATCGAGCATGACGCCGTTGCTCTCCATTCGCAGCAGCACCGGCATCACCGGCAACTCGATGCCGCCGTACACCAGGGCCAGCTTCGGATCGGCCTCGATCCGCGGGTGCATCGCCTGGTGCAGGGCGAGCGTGCAGTCGGCATCCTCGGCCGCGTACTCGGCGGCACGGCCGATCTCCACCGCCGAGAACGGGATGCGCGCCGCGCCCTTGCCGGTGACCTCGTCGTAGGTGAGGGTCTTCCAGCCGAGGTGCCTCTGGGCCAGCGAATCCATGTCGTGGCGCTGGTGCACTTCCAGCACGTAGGATTCGAGCAGGGTGTCGTGCGCGATGCCGGCGAGGCGCAGGCCGTGGTTGGCGAGCACGTGCGCGTCGTACTTCAGGTTCTGCCCGACCTTCCGGTATCGGTCGCTCTCCAGCCAGGGCTTGAGCCGCGCCAGCGCCTTCCCGGTGCCGACCTGCGCCGGCGCGTCCGGGTAGGTGTGTTCCAGCGGCAGGTACCAGGCGGTGTCGCCGAAGGCGAAGGACATCCCGACCAGGCGCGCGGCCATCGGATCCAGGTTCGTGGTCTCGGTGTCGAAGCCGACCAGCTCCGCGCCCTCGAGCGCCTTGGCCAGCGCGTCGAGCCCTTCTTCGCCCAGCACCGTGGCGTAGCGCCGGCGCGGCGCCGGCGCCTGCGGCGAGGCCGCATCGCCCGGGATGGCCGGGGCGGGCGCGAAGCTCCGCGCGCGCGGCTTCTGCGGCGCCTCGCCCTCCAGCTCACGCAGCCAGCTCTTGAAGCCGAAACGCGCGAACAACGCGCGCAACGTGCCGTCGTCGCCGGCGTGGATGGCGAGCTCGGCGAGGCTGCAGGGCAGGACCACGTCGCTCTTCACCGTCAGCAGGCTGCGGCCCCTGGGCAGCCAGTCGAGCGCCTTCCTCAGGTTCTCGCCGACCACGCCGCCGATCCCCGCCGCGCCCGCGATCACGCCGTCGAGCGAGCCGTACTCGGCGATCCATTTCGCGGCCGTCTTCGGCCCGACCTTTTCCACGCCTGGCACGTTGTCCACCGCGTCGCCGGTGAGCGCGAGGTAATCCACGATGCGCTCCGGCGGCACGCCGAACTTGGCCAGCACCCCCTGCGGGTCGAGCGTCTCGTTGGACATGGTGTTGACCAGCGTCACGCGCGGCCCTACAAGTTGCGCGAGATCCTTGTCGCCGGTGGAGATGACGCAGCGCCAGCCCTGCGCCTTCGCCTGCTCGGCGAGCGTGGCGATGACGTCGTCGGCCTCCACGCCCTCGACGGCCAGCACCGGCCAGCCGAGCGCGGCCACCACCTCCCTGATGGGCCCGATCTGCGCCGCGAGATCCTCGGGCATGGAGGGCCGGTTGGTCTTGTAGTCCGGATACTCGTCCTCGCGGAAGGTCTTGCCGCGGGCGTCGAAGACGCAGGCGCGCGCATCCGCCTTGTAGTCGGCGGCCAGCCGCCGCAGCATGGCGACCACGCCGTAGACGGCGCCGGTCGGCTCCCCGCGCGGGTTCTTCAACTCCGGCAGCGCGTGGAAGGCGCGGTAGAGATACGAGGAGCCGTCCACGAGCAGGAGGGTCTTTTCCGTGCCGGTTTCCGACATCCTTCCGAGACGATTCCGAGACGATGAAGAACCAAGACAAGCTTCCGGGCGCCGCTGCAGCGGGCGCCTCCGCGCGAGATGCCCGACGAGTATTCGGCATTATGGCAGAGTTCGTCGAGCCCGCCGAGCCCCTGGCGGGGATCCGACCCGCACTGTCGATGTTGGGCATCGCGCGCGCGGCGGACAGCTCGCGCTACTTCGCGCTCGCCGAGCAGACCTCGCGCCTGCTCTCGGAGGCCGGCTCCGCGGCGATCTCCGGCGGCGGCCCCGGGCGCAAGGCCCTGCTCAACCTCCGGGTGGTAGAATGCAGTCCATGCGCCGACTGTTTTTCGCCCTGGTCCTGGGCGCTGCCGCGGCGGCGTACGCGCAGCAGCCGCCCAGGCTCGAGCCCCTGCCGGAGCCGCCGCCGCCGCCGGGGATCCGCGATCCCAGCGGCGACGAGCCGCGCATCCGGATCGCGCCGCGCGACGGCGACCGTGTCGAGGAGTTGCGCCAGAACGGCCGGGTGATCATGCTCAAGATCACCCCCAGCAACGGCATCCCCTACTACTTGATCGATACCACCGGCAGCGGCAACTGGATGCGACGCGATTCGCTGGACGACGGCGTGCGCGTGCCGATGTGGACGATCAGGACCTTCGACTGATTTGTCGGTCTATACCCCCGTCTCCGAAAGCCAGCTTGCGGCCTGGCTGAAGGACTACCCGGTCGGCGCGCCTGCGGCGCTGGAGCCGATCGAGGCCGGGATCGAGAACACCAACTACTTCGTCACCACCGGCCAGGGGCGCTATGTGCTGACGCTGTTCGAGCGGCTGCCGGCGGCGGAGATCCCGTTCTACCTGAACCTGATGGCGCACCTGGCGCGCCATGGCGTGCCCTGCCCGGCGCCGGTAGCGAACCACGCCGACCGGCTGCTCTCGGAGTTGAACGGCAAGCCCGCCGCGCTGGTGACGCGACTGCCCGGGCGCTCCGTGGAGCGGCCCGGAGAGCTCGAGTGCGCCGAACTCGGCGCGCTGCTCGCGCGCATGCATCTGGCCGGGCGGTCCTATCCGGCCTACCTGGAGAATCCGCGCGGGCCGCGCTGGTGGCGCGCCGCGGCCCGGGAGCTGCAGCCGCTTCTCGACGCCGGCCAGAAGCGTCTGCTCGAGGCCGAACTGGGCGCCCAGTCCGGCCGGCGCCATCCTGAACTGCCGCGCGGCCCGGTGCATGCCGACCTGTTCCGCGACAACGCTTTGTTCCAGGACGGGCGTCTCTCCGGCGTCATCGATTTCTACTTCGCCGGCGTCGATTGCCTGCTGCTGGACCTCGCGGTCTGTGCCAACGACTGGTGCCTCGTCGACCCGGCGCACGACCTGCGGCTGGCCGCGCCGCGGGTGCGCGCGCTGCTGGGGGCCTATCACGCTCTGCGGCCGCTGACTGCGGCGGAGGCCGGCGCCTGGCCCCGGCTGCTGCGCGCAGCGGCGCTGCGATTCTGGATCTCCCGCCTGCACGATTTCCACCTGCCGCGCGCCGGCGAACTGGTGCGGGTGCACGACCCGGAGCATTTCCGCGCCATCCTCGAGCAGCGTGCGGCGGAAATCGCGCCGGCCTGGCTGGCATGAAGGCCGAGGTCGTTTCCTTCGCGCGCGGCGCCGGCTGGCTGGGCACCGGCTGGCGCCTGTACCGCGCCGCGCCGCTCACGTGGCTGATGCTGGTCGTCCTTTACTGGGTGCTGACAACGGCCATCAGCTCAGTTCCTGGCGTCGGCCTGCCGCTGGCGGCGACCCTGGTTCCGGCGTTCTCCGTGGGCTTCATGCAGGCAAGCCGCAGCTGCGCCGGCGGGCGCGTCCCGGGATTCGCGGACTTGTTCGCGGGCTTCCGGGAAGGCGTTCGCGGCCAGATTGCCCTCGGCGTGCTGTACCTTGCGCTGCTCGCGGCCCTGCTCTGGGCGACGACGCTCGCCGACGGCGGTACCCTGGCGCGGTGGATCGCCACCGGCGCCCGGCCCGATGTCGACCCGGCATCGGCCGATGCGCTGCTCAACGCAATGGCGGTCGCGGCGGCCGGCTACCTGCCGGTGATGATGCTCTACTGGTTCGCGCCGGTGCTGGTGGCCTGGCACGGCACCGGTGCCGCCAAGGCGCTGTTCTTCAGCTTCGCCGCGTGCCTGATGAACTGGCGCGCACTGGCGGGCTACGGCCTGGCCGCTGCCATGGTGACCATCGTCATCCCGTTCCTGGTCCTGGCCGCGCTGCTGCTCGCCTCCGGTGGGCGGCTGCAGGCCGGGGTGATGGGGGTCGCGCTGCCGCTGCTGCTGGCCCTGATGCCGATGCTCTACGCCAGCTTCTTTGCGAGCTACCGTGATATCTTCGGCACTGCCGCAGGGGCGCGGGAGCCTGCTGCGCCGCGGTAGGGTAGAGTCTGCGCTTCGCCGTCGCCTGAGCGGCACCGCGCCCACAGCCATGACCGAATTCGCATTGCCCAGACTGGTCGCTTCCGCGGCGCCCGAATTCCCCGACCCGGCGGCGGCGGCCCGGCGGCGGCTACGAGGGCGTCCCCTACCAGATGCTCGCCTGAGTTGGAGCCACGAGGGGTGAGTGACGAGGCTCCGGCGCCGACCGAGATCCGGCTGCACCAGAAGTCGCGCCTGATGGAGCTTGTGTTCTCCGACGGCAAGGCCTTCCGCCTGCCCTATGAGTTCCTGCGCGTGCATTCGCCTTCGGCCGAGGTGCGCGGGCACGGACCCGGCCAGGAGGTGCTGCAGGCCGGCAAGCGCGCGGTCGAGATCCGCTCGCTCGACCCGGTGGGCTCCTACGCGGTGCAGCCGACCTTCTCCGACGGCCATGCCACCGGCATCTACTCCTGGGAATACCTCTACCATCTGGGCGAGAATCAGGAACGCCTGTGGTCGGAGTACCTGGAGCGTCTGGCGCGGGCCGGCGCGGGCCGCGACTAGCGCCGAGCCGCGGCATGGCCGAAACCGATTTCGGCTTCCAACGCGTCCCCGAGGCCGAAAAGGCGCGGCGCGTGGGCGAGGTGTTCGACCGCGTCGCCGCGCGCTACGACCTGATGAACGACCTGATGTCTGCCGGCCTGCACCGCGTCTGGAAGGCGTTCGCGGCCTCGGTGGCCCGGGTGCGGTCGGGGGAGCGCGTTCTGGAGGTCGCCTCGGGCAGCGGCGACTTGGCGCGCGCCTTCGCCGCCCGGGGCGCGCAGGTCTGGATGAGCGACGTCAACCGCAACATGCTGGCGCGCGGCCGCGACCGCTTGCTGGACGCCGGGCGGGTGCTGCCGGCGGTGCAGTGCGACGCCGAGCGCCTGCCTTTCGCCACCGCCAGCTTCGACTGCGTGAGCGTTGCCTTCGGCCTGCGCAACATGACGCGCAAGGAGGCGGCGCTGGGCGAAATGGCCCGGGTGCTGCGACCCGGCGGTCGCCTGGTCGTGCTGGAGTTCTCCAAGGTCCGGCCGGCGCTGGAGAAGCCCTACGAACTGTACTCCTTTCACGTGCTGCCCTGGCTGGGGGAAAGGGTGGCCGGGGACGCCGCCGCCTACCGCTACCTCGCCGAATCCATCCGCATGCATCCGGACCAGGAAACCCTGCGCGCGATGATCGAGGCCGCGGGCCTGGAACAGGTGGAGTACTTCAACCTCGCCGCGGGCGTGGCGGCAGTTCATCGCGGATTCAAACTGGGGTAGGATAGGCGCTCTATCCAACCTGTGGCAAAGCCGGGGGAAACAGTCATGAGCAAGTTCGTCTTCGCGGTCGCGGCCGCCTTCATCGGCGCCGTGTTCGTCGTTACCGAGGTCGAGGCCAAGCGCCTCGGCGGTGCCCGCAACGTCGGCGCCCAACGCAGCATCACCAACCCGCCGCCGGCCAAGCCTGCGCAGCAGGCCGCGCCGACGCAGCAGGCCGCGCCCGCGGCGGCTGCGGGCGCCGCGCAACCCGCGACCGGATTCGCGCGCTGGATGCCGCTGCTGGGCGGGCTCGCCCTGGGCGGCGCGCTGGGCTGGCTGATGGGCGCCAACGGACTGGGCGGCCTGATGGTGGGCATCCTGCTGGTCGCGTTGCTCGCCTTCGGCGCGTTGTTGCTGGTGCGCATGCTGGCCGCAAGGCGCCGCCAGTCGCCGCAGCCGATGCGCATGCAGTACGCGGCGGGCATGGGGCAGGAGACCGTTGCCGCGCCACCGCCCTCGCAGAGCGCGGGCTTCGAGGTGGCGCCGGCCGCGGCCGCCGCCAATGTGCCCGCCGGCTTCGACCTCGCAGGCTTCCTGCGCGGCGCCAAGCTCAACTTCATGAAGCTGCAGGCGGCGAACGATTCCGGCGACCTCGACGAGTTGCGCGAGTTCACCGCCCCGGAGTTGTTCGAGGAGCTGCGCCGCGACATCGAGTCGCGTGGCGGCAATCGCCAGCAGACCGACATCCTTGCGCTCAATGCCGACCTGCTCGAGGTGACCACCGAGGGCGGCCGCCACTGGGCGAGCGTGCGTTTCGCCGGCACCCTGCGCGAGACGCCGGCCAGCGCGCCGGTTGGCTTCGAGGAGGTCTGGAATCTGGCGAAGCCGGCCGACGGCTCCAGCGGCTGGCTGCTCTCCGGCATCCAGCAGATGCACTAGGCAACGGGATTCCCCACTGAAGGCCACCGCGCGGTGGCCTTTTCTTTTTCCGCCATGCTGGCCGCGGCGCTCAACCACCTCCTCGACTCCGATTCCACGCTGCGCGCGCGCCTGGCACCGTTCAAGGGGGAGGTGATCGAGCTGCGCGCCGCGCCCCTGCCGCCGCTGCGTCTGGCGCTCGCCGAAGGGGGGCGGATGGAACCGGCCGCGGAAGCGGCGGCGCCCTGCCTGACGATTGCCATCGGACCTGGCGCGCTGGCCGCAGCCCTGAGGGGCGAGGACCACTTCCTGCGCCAGGTGGAGATCGCCGGCAACGCGCGCCTTGCGACCGAGGTCATGTTCCTGTTGCGTCACCTGCGCTGGGACGCGGAGGAGGACCTCTCCAGGCTGCTGGGCGACGCCCTCGCGCATCGCGTCGCGGGCGCTGCGCGCGGCCTGGCCGCGCTGCACCTCGAGGCGGTGCGCCGGATCGCCGAGGGTTTCATGGAATACGCGCTGGAGGAGCGCCCGATCCTGGTCTCGCGCCGGAGCATGGAGCTGCTCGCCGCCGGCTCGTCGCGGCTGCGCGACGAGCTGGACCGCCTGGAGCAGAGGATCCGGAACCTGGAGGCGCGGTGATCGGCAATCTGCTGCGCGCGGCCCGCATCCTGCAGGTCGTGCTGCGCTTCGGCCTTTACCGGCTGCTGCCGCGCTTCGCCGGGCAAGCCGATCGCACCCGCGCGGTACGCCTGCGCCAGGCGCTGGAGACGCTGGGCCCGATTTTCGTCAAGTTCGGCCAGATCCTCTCCACGCGGCGCGACCTGCTGCCGGCGGACATCGCCGACGAGCTGGCGAAGCTGCAGGACCGCGTGCCGCCGTTCGACGGCGGGCTGGCCGTGGCCGAGGTCGAGGCGGCGCTGGGCAAGCCGGTGGCGCAGGCTTTCGGCAGCTTCGAGCGCGAGCCGGTGGCAAGCGCCTCGGTGGCGCAGGTGCATTTCGCGACGCTCACGGACGGCACCGAGGTCGCGGTCAAGGTGCTGCGGCCGGGCGTGGAGCGGGCGATCGCGAAGGACGTGCTGCTGCTGCGCACCGCCGCCACGCTGCTGCAGCGCGCCTGGGGCGAGGGCCGGCGCCTGCGGCCGCGCGACGTGGTGGAGGAGTTCGCCCGCCACCTGGAAGAGGAAATGGACCTGCTGCGCGAGGCGGCCAATGCCTCTCAGCTGCGGCGCAATTTCGAGGCCTCGCCGCTGCTGCTGGTGCCGCGGATCCACTGGGACCTGTGCTCGCAGCGCGTCATGGTGATGCAGCGCATGCGCGGCACGCCGATCTCTCAGGTCGAGGCCTTGCGGGCGAAGGGCGTGGACATCCCGCGCCTGGCGCGCGCCGGGGTCGAGATCTTCTTCTCCCAGGTGTTCCGCGACGGCTTCTTTCACGCCGACATGCACCCGGGGAACATCCTGGTGGCCACCGAAGGGGAGGGCGCCGGCAGCTACATCGCGCTCGACTTCGGCATCGTCGGCACGCTCACCGAGACCGACAAGAACTACCTGGCGCAAAACTTCATCGCTTTCTTCAACCGCGACTACCGGCGCGTGGCGCAGGCGCACCTGGACGCGGGCTGGGTCCCCGCCGGCACGCGGGTCGAGGCCTTCGAATCGGCGATCCGCGCGGTGTGCGAGCCGATCTTCGCCCGGCCGCTGAAGGAGATCTACTTCGGCAAGCTGCTGCTGCGCCTGTTCCAGACCTCGCGCCGTTTCGAGGTCGAGATCCAGCCGCAGCTGGTGATGCTGCAGAAAACGCTGCTCAACATCGAGGGCCTCGGCCGGCAGCTGGATCCCGATCTGGACCTGTGGCAGACCGCCAAACCCTACCTGGAGCGCTGGATGAGCGAGCAGGTCGGCTGGCGCGGTCTGGCGCGGACGCTGAAGCGCGAGGCGCCGTACTGGGCGCAGACGCTGCCGCAGCTGCCCAGGCTGGCGCACCGGCTGCTGCAAGAGGACCGGCTCGCGTCGCTGCAAGCGGCGCTGGCGCAGCTCGCGGCGCAGAACGCCCGGCGCAATGCGCTGCTGGCTGCGCTGCTGGCCGCGGCGGCGCTCGGGCTCGCGCTGGCGATGGCCATCGCATTCTAAGAACGACCGCGCTCGCCTTGTGAGCGGTCGCAGGCTATGATCTCGCCATGCTGATCGGGGCGGTTTCCCTATACCTGCTGGCCACGGTGGCGCTCGGCCTGTGGGCCGCGCAGCGGGTGCACCATTCGAAGGATTTCGTGCTTGCGGGCCGCAGCCTGCCGCTGTACATGAGCGCGGCCACGGTGTTCGCCACCTGGTTTGGCGCCGAGACCGTGCTGTCGGTGTCTGCCACCTTTGCCAAGGATGGACTGGGCGGGATTCCCGCCGATCCCTTCGGCGCCTCGTTCTGCCTGCTGTTCGTGGCGCTGTTCTTCGCGCGCGCCTTCTACCGCATGGATCTGCTCACGATCGGGGACTTCTACCACAAGCGCTTCGGCAAGCCGGTCGAGGTGGCCACCAGCCTCGCCATCACGGTGTCCTATCTGGGCTGGACCTCGGCGCAGCTGAGCGCGCTCGGTCTGGTGCTCTCGGTGGTCACGGGCGGCGCGATATCCCTGGAGACCGGCATCTACCTCGGCGCCGCGATCGTGCTTGGCTACACCGTCTGGGGCGGCATGTGGTCGGTGGCCATGACGGACCTGGTGCAGTCGGTGGTGATCCTGGTGGGCCTGGTGCTGGTGGCCTGGCTGATCGGCGACATGGCCGGGGGCGCGGGCAAGGTGTTCGCCGCGGCCGCCGAGGCCGGCAAGTTCCAGTTCTGGCCCACGGGGGGGACCAAGGATTGGCTCGCGTTCCTCGCCGCCTGGATGACCCTGGCGATCGGCTCGATCCCGCAGCAGGACGTGTTCCAGCGCGTCACCTCGGCCAAGGACGAGAAGACCGCGGTGCGCGGCTGCCTGGTCGGAGGCGTGGTGTACTTCTCCTTCGCCTTCGTGCCGATGTTCATCGCCTACGCGGCGCTGGTGATCGAGCCGGAGTACGCCAAGCTGTTCGCCAGCGAAGACGGGCGCGAGATCCAGCGCATCCTGCCCAACCTGATCCTGGAGCGCACGCCGCTGTGGGCGCAGGTGCTGTTTTTCGGCGCGCTGCTCTCGGCCATCCTGTCCACCGCCTCGGGGGCGCTGATCGCGCCGAGCTCGCTTTTCACCGAGAACGTGATCCGGCCCTTCACCCGCCAGATGGGCGACCGCCAGTTCCTGCTGCTGCTGCGCGTGGTGCTGGTGACCTTCACGCTGGCGGCGCTGCTGTTCGCGATCAACTCCAGGAGCACGATGTACGAGATGGTGCAGAACGCCTACAAGGTGACGCTGGTGTCCTGCGTCGCGCCGCTGGTGGCCGGGATCTACTGGAAGCGCGCCAGTGCCATGGGCGCGGGTCTGTCGGTCTTCCTCGGCTTGTGCTCTTGGCTGATCGCGGAAGCGGTGGCGGCGGACGCGACGCTTCCGCCGCAGCTGGTCGGGCTCGGGTTCTCGATCCTCGGCATGGTCCTGGGATCGTTCATCCCCCGCGAGCGCGCGGCCGCGCCAGTCCGCGCCGCAGCGCCGCACCAGCCCTAGCTTGCGCGAGTCCTCGCTAGCCCGGCTCCTGCTCCTCGCCTACGTCCTGCTCCTCGCCTACGCGACGCTCTATCCGCTGTCCGGGTGGCACGGCCCCGCCGCGGCGCCGTTCGCGTTCCTTGCCGCGCCCTGGCCGCGCTACGTGACCATCTTCGACCTCTCGGCGAACTTCCTCGGCTACGTGCCCTACGGGTTCCTGGTCGTGCTCGCGGTCCGCCCCGCGTTTTCCTCGGCAAGCGCTGTGGCGCTCGCGCTCGCCTCCGGGGGCTTGCTGTCGCTCGGCCTGGAAGTGGCGCAGAGTTTTCTGCCGGCGCGCATTCCGTCCAACGCCGACGTGCTCGCCAACCTCCTCGGCGTCGCCGCCGGCGCGGTCGCGGGCGCGCTGGCCACGCCATGGCTGCTGGGAGGCGGACCGCTGCGGCGCGCCCGCAGCGAAGCCTTCGAGACCGGCGCTGCGGCCAACCTCGGCCTGACCCTGCTCGGGCTCTGGCTGTTCGCCCAACTCAATCCGGCGACGCTGCTGTTCGGCGCTGGTGACCTGCGCGACCTGGTCGCGGCGCCGGCCGGGGAACGCCGCGACCCGGGGTTCTTCGTCGCCATCGAGGCCGCCGTCGCGACGGGGAACCTGGTGGCGCTCGCGCTGCTCGGCTCCGCGATGACGCGCTCCAGCGCGCCGTTGCGCCGGATCCTCGCGGTGCTGCTGGCCGCCGCGCTCGCGGTGCGGACCCTCGCCTTCGCGGTGCTGATGCAGGCCGAGCACCTGCTGGCATGGCTGACGCCCGGGGCGCAACTGGGCCTTGCCTGCGGCATCGCCGCGGCGCTGGCGGCGCTCTGGCTGCCGCGCAGCCTACACCTGGTGCTGGCCGCGATGCTCCTGATGGCTGCCACCGTGCTGGTCAACCTGGCGCCGCCCAACCCCTACCTCGCGGCGACGCTCAGGGTCTGGGAGCAGGGCCACTTCCTGAACTTCAATGGCCTGACGCGGCTGGTCTCGGCAGCCTGGCCGTTCGCCGCGCCGGGCTACCTAGTATTGCTTGCCGCCAGGCGCGGGCGCGAAGGCCGGCCCGGCTGAGTCTCGGGTAGAATCGCGCCCCCCCATGTCCTACTATGATCGCCACGTCTTCTTCTGCTGCAACCAGCGCGAGGGCGACGACCGACCCTGCTGCAACGCCAGGGGCGGCTCGGCGATGCGCGACTACGCCAAGCAGCGGGTCAGGGAACTGGAGCTGTCCGGCGAGGGAAAAGTCCGCGTCAACCAAGCCGGTTGCCTGGACCGCTGCGAGCAAGGGCCCTGCGTCGTGGTGTATCCCGAAGGCGTCTGGTACACCTATGTGGACCGCGCCGACAGCGACGAAATCCTCGAGGAGCACCTGCAGCACGGCCGCATCGTCGAGCGGCTGCGGATCTGATGCCGGCGCAGTCCCGGCGCGAATTCGTCGCCGGTGCCGCCGGCCGAATCGAGTGCGCGGTGGACGAACCCGAAGGCGGCGCCAGCCGCGGCGTGGCGCTCCTCGCCCATCCCCACCCCCTGTACGGCGGCACCCTCGACAACAAGGTGGCGCAGGCGCTGGCGCGCGCCTTCGTCGAGCTGGGCTACGCCGCCTGGCGGCCGAACTTCCGCGGCGTCGGTCGGAGCGAGGGCGTTCATGACCAAGGGCGCGGCGAGCTGGAAGACCTGCTCGCGGTGCTGAACTACGCCGGCGCGCAGCGACCGGCGCTGGCCGGTTTTTCCTTCGGCGCCGCGCTCGTGGCGCAGGCCGCGAAACGGGTCGAGGCCGAGCGCCTGGTCCTGGTCGGCCTGGCGGTGAACCGCCTCGCGGTGCCGCCGGTGCCGGCCGACACCATCGTCATCCACGGCGAGCTGGACACCACCGTGCCGCTTGGCGAGGTGCTCGACTGGGCACGGCCGCAGGAACTGCCGGTGGTGGTGATCCCCGGCGCGGACCATTTCTTCCATCGCCGGCTGGCGCTGCTGCGCGCGCTGGTCAAGGGCAGCTGGAAGTGAGCGCGGCGGCGCTGTCGGTGACGGGCTTGCGCAAGCGCTTCGACGATACCGAGGTGGTCTGCGGCGTGAACCTGGAGGTGACCCCCGGCGAGTGCTTCGGCCTGCTCGGCCCCAACGGCGCCGGCAAGACGACGACGCTGAACCTGTGCCTGGGCATGACCGAACCTGACGCCGGAGCAATCCGCCTTCTGGGCGAGCCGGTGCCGGCGCGGGCGCGCGAAGCGCGCGCCGCGGTGGGTGTGGTGCCGCAGTTCGACAACCTCGATCCCGATTTCAGCGTCGCCGAGAACCTGCTGGTCTACGGCCGCTACTTCGGCATGGCCGACCGGGACATCGCGCCGCGTATTCCCGGGCTGCTGGAGTTCGCCGGGCTCGGCGGCCGCGCCGACGCCAAGATCCGCGCGCTCTCGGGCGGCATGAAGCGCCGCCTGACGCTGGCGCGCGCGCTGGTGAACGACCCCAGGCTGCTGTTCATGGACGAGCCCACCACGGGCCTGGACCCGCAGGCGCGCCACCTGATCTGGGAGCGGCTGCGACGCCTGGCGCAGCAGGGCCGCACGCTGATCCTCACCACGCATTTCATGCAGGAGGCCGAGCGCCTGTGCTCCCGCGTGGCGATCATGGACCGGGGGCGCATCATTGTCGAGGGGCCGCCGCGCGCGCTCATCGCGAGCCACATCGAGCCGCAGGTGCTGGAGGTGCACGGCCCCGGCGTCGAGCAGTGGATGGCGCGCGCGCGCGCGCTGGCGCCGAGGGTGGAGCGCGCAGGGCAAACCGTGTTCTGCTACGCGCAGAACGTGGAAGGCGCGATCGCGAGTCTCGCCGACCAGGACGAGCTGGTGTACCTGCACCGGCCGGCGAACCTCGAGGACCTGTTCCTCAAGCTCACCGGCAGGGACCTGAGGGACTGAGGGCAATGGCCGCAGCCCGCCTTTATGCCTTGCCCGGATTCAGCCTGCGCGCGATCGCGGTCTGGCGACGGCATTTCCTGGTCTGGCGCAAGCTCGCCGTGCCGTCCATCCTGGGCAACCTCGCCGACCCGCTGCTGATGCTGTTTGGCCTGGGCTACGGCCTGGGCGCGGTGATCGGCAGTGTCGAGGGCACCAGCTACTTCGCCTTCCTCGCCGGCGGCTTCCTTGCCTCCTCGACCATGTACGCGGCGAGCTTCGAGGCGCTCTACTCGGCATTCTCTCGCATGCACGTGCAGCGGACCTGGGAGGCGATCGTCTATGCGCCGATGACGCTGGAGGACGTGCTGGCGGGGGAATGGATCTGGGCAGCGACCAAGTCGCTCGCCGCCGGGTTGTGCATGCTGGCGGTGGTGACGCTGTTCGGCTATGCTTCCTGGCCGATGTCGCTCGCCGCCATCGCCGTGGTGGCGCTCGTGGGCCTTGCCTTTGCCGCGCTCGGTCTCGCCATCAACGCCCTCGCCTCGGGCTATGATTTCTTCAGCTACTACATCACGCTGGTGCTGACGCCGATGATGATGCTCTCGGGGGTTTTTTTCCCGGTCGACAAGCTGCCCGAGGCGGTGCAGGCCGTCTGCCAGCTGCTGCCGCTGTACCACGGCGTGGCGCTGGTGCGGCCGCTGCTCGCCGGCTCGGCGCCCGACGGCGCGCTGCTGCACCTGACAGTGCTCGCCGCCTACGCGCTGGCCGGCTTCTATCTCGCCACGGTGCTCACGCGTCGGCGGCTTATGAAATAGCCTACCGGCGCGACCTCTTATGCTGCTGCTCAAGTCCGTGCACATCTTCTTCGTCGTGAGCTGGTTCGCGGGCCTGTTCTACCTGCCGCGCCTGTTCGTATATCACGCGCAGAGCACGGACGAGGTTTCCCTGGAGCGCTTCAAGGTGATGGAGCGCAGGCTCTACTGGGGGATCGCCACGCCCTCGGGCCTGCTCGCCGTCGCCAGCGGCCTGTGGTTGTGGCTGGGCTGGTTTGCGGGCGCCGGCGGCTGGCTGCACGCCAAGCTGGCGCTGGTCGCGACGCTGGTGGTCTACCACCTCTGGTGCGGCAAGCTGATGCTGGAGTTCCGCGCCGGCCGCAACCGGCATGGCCACCTCTGGTTCCGCTGGTTCAACGAATATCCGGTGATCGTGCTGCTGGGCGCGATCCTGCTCGTTGTCTACAAGCCGTTCTGAGTCTTTCTTTGCCCCCTGCCCCAGGGGGCTGGAGGCGCTGCTCGCGGGGGAGCTGGCGAAACTGGGCGCGCGCGAGCCGCGCCAGAGGCCGGGCGGGGTCGCCTTCGCGGGGACCTGGGAGACCTGCTACCGGGCCAACCTCTGGTCACGGCTCGCTTCGCGGCTGCTGTGGCGCGTGTCGGAGTTCGCCTACAGGTCGCAGGCCGACGTCTATGCCGCGGCGATGGCGGTTGACTGGCCGCGGCTGTTCCCGGTAGGCAACAGTCTGCGGGTCAACATCTCGGCGCAAAAGAGCCCGCTCAAGAGCCTGGATTTCGCCACGCTGCGCATCAAGGACGCGGTCTGCGATCGTTTCCGCGACGCCCTCGGCCGCCGCCCGGAGGTGGACCGGGCCAAGCCTGACACGCGGGTGCATGCATTCCTGGAGCCGGCGCGCGGCGAGCTCTACCTGGACACCTCGGGCGAGCCGCTGTTCAAGCGCGGCTGGCGCAGCGAGGCGGGCGAGGCGCCGCTGCGCGAGAACCTCGCCGCCGGCATCGTGATGCTTTCGGGCTGGAGGCCGGGCGAGCCGCTGCTCGACCCGATGTGCGGCGGCGGCACCCTGCTGGTGGAGGCGGCGGCGATGGCTCGCGGCCGTGCTCCGGGCGCGCGCCGGCACTTCGGCTTCGAGAAGCTCTCGGGCTTCGATGGCGCCTTGTGGGAGCGTGTGCGCAAGGCCCCGGGCGTGATCGAGCCGCCGAATCCGACCCTGTTCGGCAGCGACTCGGACGAGAAGGCGATTGCCATGGCGCGCCGCAACCTCGCCCAGGCGGGTGTCGAGCGCTGGGTAAGGCTGGAACGCTGCGATGTGCTGCAGCGGGCCGCGCCCGCGCCCGAGGGCGTGCTGATCGCGAATCCGCCCTACGGCGAGCGCATCGGGTCCAGGGAGGAACTGGCGGCGTTCTATCCGAAGCTGGGCGACGCGCTGAAGCGCAACTTCGCCGGCTGGCGCGCCCACCTGTTCACCGCCGACCTGCGCCTGCCCAAGCTGATCCGGCTGCAGCCCTCGCGCCGGGTGCCGCTCCACAACGGGGGGCTGGAATGCCGACTGTACGAGTTCCGGATGGTGGCCGGCTCCAACCGCGGCTGATCGCGGCCTCGGTAGTGCAGCAGCGCCCCCAGCCCGACCAGCAGGTCGGAGGCCTTGTTGTTGACCATAAACGCAAGCAATTCGGTGAGGTCCATTACAATTCCTCCGGGCGATGAGCAGCCAAGGCATGCGGTCAATCGATGACAACTTGCAAGCCGTCAGGCAGCGCATCGAGCGGGCCGCGCAGGCGGCCGGGCGCGACCCCGGCGGCGTGACGCTGGTCGCGGTCTCGAAGACTCATCCCGCCCCTCTGATGGCCGAGGCGCGCGCCGCCGGGCAGCGCGCGTTCGGCGAGAACTACCTCCAGGAAGCGGTGGAGAAGATGGACCACCTGCGCGATGCTTCCCTCGAATGGCACCTGGTGGGGCCGCTGCAATCGAACAAGACGCGGGCGGTCGCGGCCCGCTTCGACTGGGTCCACAGCGTGGACAGCGAAAAGCTGGCGCGGCGCCTCTCGCAGGCGCGCCAGGACGCGCAGCCGCCGCTCAATGTGCTCATCCAGGTCAACGTCTCGGGCGAAGCCTCCAAGAGCGGCGTGGCGCCGGGAGCGGTCCCGGCACTGGCCGCGGCGGTTGCCGCACTGCCGCGCCTGAAATTGCGCGGCCTGATGGCCATCCCGGAGCCCGGCGCCGGTGCCGGGCGCTACCGTGCGCTCAAGGCCCTGTTCGACGCTCTGGTGCCGCTGGGTGCAGACACGCTCTCGGTCGGGATGAGCGACGATATGGAGCTCGCGATTGCCGAGGGTTCCACCATGCTGCGGGTGGGCACCGCCATCTTCGGGGCTCGGGTTCGCAAGCCGGAGGCCGTGGCCTGCGCCGGGGGGCCGCGCGGCGCGGCCAAGGCGCGCGCATGAGCGGCATCGCCTTCATCGGCGGCGGCAACATGGCGAGCGCGCTGATCGGTGGCTTGATCAGGCGCGGCACGAGGCCGGGGGCGATTTCCGTGGTTGAACTCGTTCCGGCAGCGCGCAAGCGGCTGGAGCGGCGCCGCGTGCATGCGAGCGCGGCGCCGGACACGCGCACGGCGAAGGCGGGCATCCTGGTCCTCGCGGTCAAGCCGCAGGACATGCGGGCCGCGGCCACGGCGCTGGCGGGCAGCGCGCAGGGCAAGCTGGTGATCAGCGTTGCCGCCGGCATCCGCCTGCGGGACCTGGCGCGCTGGCTGGGCGGGCATCGCCGGCTCGTCCGCTGCATGCCGAATACGCCTGCGCTCATCGGCGCGGGCGTCTGCGGCCTCTACGCCGCCAAGGGTGCGAGCCTCGCCGACAAGCGCCGAGCCGAGCGCATCCTCGCTGCGGTGGGCAAGACTGTCTGGGTGCCCGACGAGGACCTGCTTGACCCGGTGACCGCGGTCTCGGCGAGCGGCCCGGCCTACGTGTTCTGGTTCGTCGAGCAGCTCGAGGCGAGCGCGCTGGCGCTGGGCCTGGCGCCGAAGACGGCGCGGCTGCTCGCGCTGGAGACGGTGCTGGGCGCGGCGAAGCTCGCCGCCGGCAGCGCGGAGGCGCCTGCCGTCCTGCGCCAGCGCGTCACCTCCAAGGGCGGGACCACGGCGGCGGCGCTCAAAGTGTTCGCCGATGCCGGCATGGCGGAGAGCTTCCGGCGCGCGGTCCAGGCCGCCAGCCGGCGCGGCGCCGAGTTGGGCGCGATGTTCGGCAAGGACAGCGGGCAGGACTGATGCTCTCCCAGATGGCCTCCCTGCTGGTGGAGGTGGTGGCGGGATTCTTCGCCTACACGCTGCTCGCGCGCTTCCACTTCCAGTGGCTGCGGGTGCCGTTGCGCAATCCCATCGGCGAGTTCATCCTGGCGGTGACCAACTGGATGGTGGTGCCGGCGCGGCGCGTGATCCCGTCTCTGGCGGGGTTCGACCTGGCCTCGCTGCTGCTCGCGTTCGCGATCCGGGGCGCCGCGATCTGGGCGCTGGCGGCGATCGCCGGGGTGCAGCCCGAGCCGGGCCGCCTCTCGGGGCTGGCGGCGGTGACGCTCCTGCGCTACAGCCTGCACATCCTCGTGCTCGCAATCATCGTGCAGGCGGTGCTGTCCTGGGTGAATCCCTACAACGAGATGGCGGGCATCTTCAACGCGCTTACGCGCCCGTTCCTGGCGCCGATCCGGCGCTTCGTGCCGGTGATGGGGGGCCTTGACCTCTCGCCGCTGGTGCTGCTGGTGATCCTGCAGCTGCTGTTCATCCCGCTTGAGCACCTGCAGGCGGCGGCGCGGGGGATTGCATTCTGAGCGCGCAGCTGGCGCGTGCCGGCTGCGCGAGCCTGGGCTAAGCGGCCATCTTCTTCGCGGCCTCACTGCCGTCTAAAAATTGCTCGTCCTCCGTCGAGCCGTGCAGCGCCTGCGTCGAGGCCTTGCCGGCGGTGACCACCTGGGTGACCTGGTCGAAGTAGCCGGTGCCCACCTCGCGCTGGTGCTTGACCGCGGTGAAGCCCTTCTCGGCGGCGGCGAACTCCTTCTGCTGCAGATCGACGAACGCGGTCATGTTGTTGCGCGCGTAGCCGTAGGCGAGGTCGAACATCGAGTAGTTGAGCGAGTGGAAGCCCGCCAGGGTGATGAACTGGAACTTGTAGCCCATGGTGCCCAGCTCGCGCTGGAACTTCGCGATGGTGGCGTCGTCGAGGTTCCGCTTCCAGTTGAACGAGGGCGAGCAGTTGTAGGCTAGCATCTTGCCGGGATATTTCTTGCGGATGCCCTCGGCGAAGGCCTTGGCGAACGCGAGGTCCGGCGTGCCGGTCTCGCACCACACCATGTCGGCGTATTCGGCGTAGGCCAGGCCGCGCGACAGCGCCTGGTCGAAGCCCTTCCTCGTCTTGTAGAAGCCCTCCGAGGTGCGCTCGCCAGTGATGAACGGCTTGTCGTTATCGTCGATGTCGCTGGTCACGATGTCGGCGGCTTCGGCATCCGTCCTCGCCAGCAGCACCGTCGGCACGCCCATGACGTCGGCTGCGAGGCGCGCCGCGACCAGCTTTTGCACCGCTTCCTGCGTCGGAACGAGCACCTTGCCGCCCATGTGGCCGCATTTCTTCACCGAAGCCAGCTGGTCCTCGAAGTGCACGCCGGCGGCGCCGGCCTCGATCATGGCCTTCATCAGCTCGAAGGCGTTCAGCACGCCGCCGAAGCCGGACTCGGCGTCGGCGACGATGGGCGCGAACCAGTCGATGGAGCCCGCCTTTTGATCCCCATCCGACTCCATGGTCTGGATCTGGTCCTGGCGGATGAGCGCGTTGTTGATGCGCTTGACGACGGTGGGCACCGAAGTGGTCGCGTACAGCGACTGGTCCGGGTACATGGACAGCGAATCGTTGGCGTCCGCCGCCACCTGCCAGCCCGACAGGTAGATCGCCGGCACCCCCGCCTTGACCTGCTGCATCGCCTGGTTGCCGGTGAGCGCGCCCAGGGAGTTCACGAACGGCATCTCGTTGCACTTCTTCCAAAGCTTCTCGGCGCCCAGCTTCGCCAGCGTGTGCTCGATCTTCACGCTGCCGCGCAGGCGCACGACGTCCGCGGCGGTGTAGCCGCGCTTCACCCCGTTCCAGCGCGGGTTCTCGTGCCAGTCCTTTTGCAGCCGGGCGACTTCGTTCTGGCGATTCATCCGTTCTCCGTGGGGGGGTGGAAATGGGGACCAAGGTCGAGACTACCACGGAGGAATGACGCGGAGCAACATCACTATTTCATATATATAAAAATATATAAAACAATGAATTATATGAAGTTATGTATCCTGTATTTCATATTGTGGAGGATGCTTTCAAAATCGTGCTGCTCTGCGGCATGATCCGACCGGACCTTCACAGGTCCAGTTTCACAACCTCAGGTCTGCACCAGTTTCCGGTGCCGATGCACGCTGAGCAGGATGCCGATGCCCATGAACAGCGTCACCAGCGCCGTGCCGCCGTAGGAGATGAAGGGCAGCGGCACGCCCACCACCGGCAGGATGCCCGAGACCATGCCCATGTTGACGAAGGCATAGGTGAAGAACATCAGCGTGATCGCCGCGGCGAGCAGGCGCGCGAAGAAGGTGGGCGCGTTGGCCGCGATCAGCAGCCCGCGCGCGATCAGCGCGAGGTAGACGCCCAGCAGCACCAGGTTGCCGATGAGGCCGAACTCTTCCGAATACACCGCGAAGATGAAATCGGTGTGGCGCTCGGGGACGAACTCGAGGTGGGTCTGCGTGCCGGCGAGCCAGCCCTTGCCGGTGATGCCGCCCGAGCCTACCGCGATGGTGGACTGGATGGTGTGGTAGCCCGCGCCCAGCGGGTCCTGGGCCGGGTCGAGCAGGGTCAGGACGCGCCGGCGCTGGTAGTCGTGCAGCATGCCCCACAGCGGCGCCAAGCTGGCCAGGCCCAGGATCCCGAGGCCGGCCAGGATCTTCCAGCCGATGCCGGCGAAGAAAATGACGTAGAAGCCGACCGCTCCAACCAGCACCGCGGTGCCCAGGTCGGGCTGGCGCGCGATCAGGAGGACCGGCAACGCGAGCAGCACCGCGGCGATCGCGAAATCGCGCAGCCGCAGCATGGATTCGTTGCGCTGGAAGTACCAGGCGAGCATCAGGGGCAGCGCGAGCTTCATCGCCTCGGAGGGCTGGATGCGCGTCACACCGACGTGCAGCCAGCGCCGCGCGCCGTTGACGATGTCGCCGAACAGGGCCACCGCCACCAGCAGCGCGAGGCAGAGGACGTAGGCCGGCACCGCCAGGCGCATCAGCGTCTGGGGCGGGATCTGCGCCATCACCCACATCGCGCCCAGCGCCACCGCCAGGTTCACCAGCTGCGCGTTGATGCGCCCTGTGGTCTCGTTGCTGGCCGAGTACAGCGCGGCCAGCCCGATCACGACCAGAAGCGCAGTGATCGCAAGCAGCGGCCCGTCCAGGCCTTGGCCCAGGCGCGCCAACGCGCGCTGGAAAATGCGGCGCGGGGAGAGCAGCGTCGCGTCCATCAGTCGCCTTCCTTGTCGTCTTCGTCCGCCGGCAGCGGCCCGGGCAGCACCCCGGGCACCTTGCCCAGCAGGTAGTAGTCGAGCACCGTGCGCGCGATCGGCGCCGCGGCGCGGGCGCCGAAGCCGCCGTTCTCCACGATCACCATCAGCGCGATGCGCGGGGCCTGCAGCGGCGCGAAGACGATGAACAGCGAGTGGTCGCGGTGGCGCTCGTTGATCTTATTCTCGTCGTACTTCTCGCCCTGCTTGATGCCGATCACCTGAGCGGTGCCGGTCTTGCCGCCGCTGGTGTACTGCGCGCTGCCGAACGAGCGCGCGCCGGTGCCCTCCTTGTTGACATCCGCCATGGCGCGCTTCACGAACTCGACGTTCTCGGGCTTGAGCGCGAGGCGCTGCTGCAGCACCGGTTCGATATGGCGGCGCTCGCCGGTGCGCAGGTTGTCGATGTGCGAGACCAGGCGCGGCCGGTACATGTCGCCGTTGGCCGCGAGCGTCGCCATTGCCAGCGCAAGCTGCATCGGGGTGTAGGCGTTGTAGCCCTGGCCGATGCCGATCGAGATCGTCTCGCCAGCGTACCACTTCTTCTGCTCGGGGCTGGCGAAGCGCCGCTGCTTCCACTCCGGCGAGGGTAGCACGCCGACCGCCTCGCCCTCCAGGTCGATGCCGCTCTTCGAGCCGAAGCCGAACCTGCCGATGAAGCCGGCTATGGCGTCGATGCCCATGTCGTTGGCGAGCTGGTAGTAGAAGGTATCCGAGGACACCACGATCGACTTGTGCAGGTCGACGTAGCCGTGGCCGCCAGCCTTGGAATCGCGGAAGCGCCGGCCGCCGAACTCGAAGTAGCCCGGGTCGTTGATCGCGCTCTTGAAGTGGCGCTTGCCGGTCTCCAGCGCCGCCATCGCCATGAACGGCTTGAAGGTGGAGCCCGGCGGGTAGAGGCCGGCGATGGCGCGGTTGTTGAGCGGCCGGTCGGGCGAGCTGTTCAGCTCGGCCCAGCTCTGCGGGTCGATGCCGTCGACGAACAGGTTGGGGTCGAAACCGGGCTTGGAGACGAAGGCGAGCACCCCGCCGCTGGAGGGCTCGATCGCCACCAGCGCGCCGCGGCGCGCGCCGAAGGCGGTCTCGGCGATCTGCTGCAGCTTGATGTCCACGGTCAGGGTGACGTTGTTGCCGGCTTGCGCCGGGGTGCGGGCGAGGGTGCGGATGCCGCGGCCGGCGGCGTCGATCTCGACCTGCTCGAAGCCGGTCGAGCCGTGCAGCTCCTGCTGGTAGCTTGCCTCCAGCCCTGACTTGCCGATGAAATCGGTGCCGCGGTAGTTCGCCTCCACCCCCAGCTTGGCGAGCTTTTCCTGGTCCCGGGTGTTGATGCGGCCGATGTAGCCGATGAGGTGCGAGGCGAGCTCGCCGTGCGGGTACTGGCGGAACAGGCGCGCCTTGATCTCCACCCCCGGGAAGCGGAAGCGGTTGGCGGCGAAGCGCGCCACCTCCTCGTCGGACAGGCGCGTCCGGATCGGCAGGCTTTCCGCGTTGCGCGTTTCCGCCAGCAGCTTGCGGAAGCGGGCGCGGTCCTTGGCCTGGATCCCGACCAACTCCGACAGCTCACCGATGGTGCGCTCCGGGTCTTTCACCTTGGCCGGGAAGATCTCCAGCGTGTAGGCGGAGAAGTTGCGTGCCAGCACCACGCCGTTGCGGTCGAGGATCAGGCCGCGATTGGGCGCGATCGGCACGATCGCGATGCGGTTGTCCTCCGCCTTCGAGGCGTAGGTGGCGTGCTGCACCACCTGCAGGTAGAAAAAGCGCGCCGCGAGCAGGGCGAAGGCGAGCAGCACCACGAAGCTGGCGAAGCCCACGCGCAGCTGGAAGTTGTGCAGCTCGCGCTCGTGGTCGCGGATCTCGATGCCCCTCACAGCGGCCTCGCGGTCGTTCTCACAGCGGCCTCGCGGTCGTTCTCACAGCGGCCTCGCCCGGTCGGGCTCGGGCGGACGCCGCTGCGGCAGCAGCAGCAGGGCGCTCACCAGGGGCCACAGTGCCGCGCCCGCCAGCGGGCCGAGGGCGATGGACCAGCCGGGGAAATCGGCGCCGGTGGCCAGCCGCACGGCGAGTCCCACCGCCTGCGCCAACATCAGCAGCGCGGCCACGTGCAGCGTCTGCCCCCAGAACGAGAACCAGAGGATGCGGCGCGACAGCGTGACGGCGGCGAAGGCGAGCAGCGAATAGGCGAGCGCGTGCTGGCCGAGCAGCACGCCGTTGCCGACGTCGGTGGCGAGGCCGAGGAACCAGGCCGCGCCCAGGCCCACCAGCCGCGGCTGGCGCACGCACCAGAAGGCGAGCACCAGCGCCACGAAGTCGGGCACCACCGCGATGTTCTTCCAGGGCAGGAAGTTGAGCAGCAGCGCCGCGGCGAGCGAGCCGAGGATGGTGCCGGCGCGCACCGGCAGCAGGATGCGCTGGTCGGCCGGCATGTCACCGAGCTGCATCGGGGTCCCGCGCGCTGTCCCTGCGGCGCGGCTTGCGTTGCTTGCCGGGGCCTTTCTCGCCGTCTGCGGCGGCACCGTCCGGATAGGCGGCGCCGCGCGCTTCCTGGGTCAGCACCAGCACGAAGCGCCCGGCGTCCACGCCCGCGGCCGGCTGGCAGGTGATGCGGGCGAAGGCATAGGCGGTGTCGCGCTCCACGCGCGCCACCGTGGCCACCGGCATCCCGGGCGGGTAGGTGCCGTCGATGCCCGAGGTCACCAGCCTGTCGCCGTTCTGGATCTCGGCGTTGGCGGCCATGAAGCGCAGTTCCAGCAGGCCGTTCGCGCCGCCGCCGAAGGCCACCGCGCGCAGGCCGTTGCGCAGCACCTGAACCGGGATCGCCTGGTCCTTGTCGGTGACCAGCGTCACCTCGGCGACCATCGCGTGCAGCCGCGTCACCTGCCCGAGCACGCCGGTCGCGTCCACCACCGGCGAGCCCAGCGCGAGGCCGTGCTGCGAGCCGCGGTCGATCACGACCTTGCGGGAATAGGGATCGCGGCCGTTGTAGAGGATCTCGGCCGGCGTCGCCTGCACCGGCAGGCGCTCGGCCGCGCCGATCAGGCGCCGCAGCTGCGCGCTCTCGGCGCGGGCGGCCTCCTCGCGCTGCGCCGACTGCGAGGCCTCGAGCAGGCGCGCGCGCAACTCGGCGTTCTCCTGCCTGAGCTGGGACTGGCTGCCGAAGTAGCCGGCAACGCGCTCGGCGAGCAACACCGGCGCGGCGGCGGTTACCTGCAGCGGGTAGACGGCGAGGGCGAGGACGCCGCGAAGCCCCTCGGCGTAGCGAAAGCGCGCGTCCAGCACCAGCAGGGCGAAGGACAGCGAAGCGAAGAAGGCAAGGCGGACGAGGGGAGCCGGGCCGCTCTTGAAGAACGGTGGCGGCGTGTGCTCCATTTCACGCCTTCATCGCGCCATCCGGGAAGTCATTCGCGGGTGAAGATCGGCTCGAAGTGATCGATGTTATCGAGCGTCTTGCCCGAGCCCCGCACCACGCAGGTGAGCGGATCTTCGGCCACGATCACCGGCAGCCCGGTTTCCTCCATCAGCAGCCGGTCGAGGTCGCGCAGCAACGCGCCGCCGCCGGTGAGCACCATGCCCTTTTCGGCGATGTCTGCGCCGAGCTCGGGCGGGGTCTGCTCGAGCGCGCTCTTCACCGCCGAGACGATCTGGTTCAGCGGCTCGGTGAGTGCCTCGAGGATCTCGTTGGAGGAAATGGTGAAGCTGCGCGGGATGCCCTCGGCGAGGTTGCGGCCCTTCACCTCCATCTCGCGCACTTCGCTACCCGGGAACGCCGAGCCGATGGTCTTCTTCACCATCTCGGCGGTGGTCTCGCCCACCAGCATGCCGTAGTTGCGGCGGATGTAGTTGATGATCGCCTCGTCGAACTTGTCGCCGCCGACGCGCACCGAGCCCTTGTGCACCGTGCCGCCCAGGGAGATCACGCCCACCTCGGTGGTGCCGCCGCCGACGTCCACCACCATCGAGCCGGTGGCCTCCGCCACCGGCAGGTCGGCGCCGATGGCCGCGGCCATCGGTTCCTCGATCAGGAACACCTGCCCGGCGCCGGCGCCGATCGCGGATTCGCGGATCGCGCGGCGCTCGACCTGGGTCGAACCGCAGGGAACGCAGATGATGATGCGCGGGCTGGGCGAGAACAGCTTGTTGTCGTGCACCTTCTTGATGAAGTACTTCAGCATCTGCTCGGTGACGGTGAAGTTGGCGATGACGCCGTCCTTCATCGGCCGAATGGCGACGATGTTGCCCGGCGTCTTGCCGAGCATCATCTTCGCCTCCTTGCCCACGGCCTGGATGGACTTCTTCGCGTTCGGCCCGCTGTCCTCGCGGATCGCCACCACCGAGGGCTCATCGAGCACGATGCCCTTGCCGCGCACGTAGATCAGGGTGTTGGCCGTGCCGAGGTCGATCGCCAGATCGTTGGAGAAGTAGCTGCGCAGAAATCCGAACATGTTGGTTGCTTGACCCTTTGCCGTGATACCTTAACTTTCGCGCCCAAGGCTGCGTCTTGGCTCCCGAATCGGCATCCCGATCGGCCTCGTTCCCCGGCGGCTATGATACCCTAACGAGGCCCGATGGGGGCCGGTTCCCAGAGGGAAATCAGGCGCAACAATCTTCCACCGTTCCCGACCCGCATCGCCGCCCATGTCCCTCACGCTCGATCAAGTCCGGCGCATCGCGCACCTCGCCCGCATCGAGGTCAGCGCGGAGGAGATCCAGGGCGTGATGGCGCGCCTGAACAGGGTGCTGGCGCTGATCGACCAGCTGCAGGCGGTGGACACCACCGGCATCGAGCCGATGGCGCATCCGCTCGATGCCGAGGCCGCAGTCGTGCAGCGGCGACGGCCCGACCAGGTCACCGAGCGCGATCAGCGCGAGGAGTTCCAGCGGCGCGCCCCGGCCGCCGAGGCCGGCCTCTATCTGGTGCCGAAAGTGATCGAGTAAGTGCTCAACGCGTCGCTCACCGAGCTGTCCGCCGCGCTGGCCGGGGGCAAGCTGTCCTCGGTCGAGTTGACTGGCGCTTTCATCAATAGAATCAAGTCATTGAATCAGAAGCTGAACGCCTTCATCACGGTCGACGAGGCCCGCAGCCTGGCCGAGGCCAGGGCCTCCGACGCGCGCCGTGCGCAAGGGGCGGGGCGAGCGCTGGAGGGCATCCCGATCGCCCACAAGGACATCTTCTGCACGCGGGGGATGCGCACCACCTGCGGCTCCCGGATGCTGGCGGAGTTCGACAGCCCCTACGATGCCCACGTGATCGAGCGCTTCGCCGGCGCCGGGGCGGTGATGTTGGGCAAGACCAACATGGACGAGTTCGCCATGGGCTCGTCCAACGAGACCTCGTGGTTCGGTCCGGTGCGCAATCCCTGGGACGCCGGCCGCGTGCCGGGGGGCTCCTCGGGCGGCTCGGCCGCGGCGGTGGCGGCGCGGCTGGCGCCGGGGGCCACCGGGAGCGATACCGGGGGCTCGATCCGGCAGCCGGCCGCCCTGACCGGCATCTGCGGCCTCAAGCCCACCTACGGCGTGGTGTCGCGCTACGGCATGATCGCCTTCGCCTCGTCGCTGGACCAGGGCGGGCCGCTGGCCAAGAGCGCGGCCGACCTGGCGCTGCTCATGAACGCCATGGCCGGGTTCGACGCGCGCGATTCCACCAGCCTGGAGCGACCGGCGGAGGACTACGGGCGCGAGCTGGGCCTGCAGATCAAGGGCCTGCGCATCGGGCTGCCCAGGGAGTACTTCGGCGAGGGCCTGGAGCCCGAGGTGCGCGCGCGCGTCGGCGAGGCGGTGCGCTGGTTCGAGTCGCAGGGCGCCAAGACCGTCGAGATCACGCTGCCCAACACCGGGCTCGCGGTGCCGGTGTACTACGTCATCGCTCCGGCCGAGGCCTCCTCCAACCTGTCGCGCTTCGATGGCCTGCGCTACGGCCACCGCGCCAAGGAATTCAGCGATCTCGCCGACCTGTACCGGCGCACGCGCGCCGAGGGCTTCGGCGCCGAGGTCAAGCGCCGCATCCTCATCGGCACCTACGTGCTCTCGCACGGCTACTACGACGCCTATTACCTGCAGGCGCAGAAAATCCGGCGCCTGGTGGCGCGCGATTTCAAGCAAGCCTTCGGCCAGTGCGACCTGGTGATGGGGCCCACCTCGCCCGGCACCGCGTTCGCGCTCGGCGCCAAGGCCGCCGATCCGGTGCAGATGTACCTGAACGACATCTTCACCATCCCCGCGCCGCTGGCGGGCCTGCCCGGCTTGTCCATACCCTGCGGCTTCGACGCCGCCGGGCTGCCGGTCGGGCTGCAGATCATGGGCAACCACTTTGCCGAGGCGCGGATGCTGGGCGCCGCGCACCGCTACCAGCAGGCCACCGACTGGCACCTGCGCGTGCCCGCGGGGACGCCGCTGTGAGGCATCTTGCGCTCTGCGCCTGGCTGGCGCCGGCTGGAGCAGCGGCCGGACAATGGGGCCTGCGCGGCAGCCGGCGCTTTTGCTCGGGCAAGTGCGCGGTGAGGCTGCGCGACCTGGGCGATCTCGTGCGCGCCGTCGCCGGAGGCTGGGCCGGTTTCTGCGGCTCGCGGGGCTCCCCGGAGCCGCTGCCGGTGGGCCGGCGCGGCAACTGCCACCTGCCGCGCCCCCGGAGGTGACGCCGATGGCCTGGGAAACCGTCGTCGGCATCGAGACCCACGCGCAGCTGCGCACGCATAGCAAGATCTTCTCCGGTGCCTCGACCGCGTTCGGCGCGCCGCCCAACACCCAGGCCTCGGCGGTGGACATCGCACTGCCGGGGGTGCTGCCGGTGCTCAACGGCCGGGCGGTGGAACTGGCCATCCGCTTCGGCCTCGCCATCGGCGCGACGATCGCGCCGAAGTCGGTGTTCGCGCGCAAGAACTACTTCTACCCGGACCTGCCCAAGGGCTACCAGATCAGCCAGTACGAACTGCCGGTGGTGCTGGGGGGCTCGCTCACCATCGCGCTGCCCGAAGGGGTAAAGACGGTGCGGATCACCCGCGCTCACCTCGAGGAGGACGCCGGCAAGTCCCTGCATGAGGATTTTCACGGCATGTCCGGCATCGACCTCAACCGCGCCGGCACGCCGCTGCTGGAGATCGTCACCGAGCCCGACCTGCGCGGCGCGAAGGAGGCGCTGGCCTACGCGCGCGCGCTGCATGCGCTGGTGCGCTGGATCGAGATCTGCGACGGCAACATGCAGGAGGGATCGTTCCGCTGCGACGCCAACGTCTCGGTGCGCAAGGCGGGCGACGACCGGCTCGGCACGCGCTGCGAGATAAAGAACCTGAACTCGTTCCGCTTCATGGAGAAGGCGATCGAGTACGAGGCGCGGCGGCAGATCGGGATCCTGGAGGCCGGCGGCAGCATCACCCAGGAGACGCGGCTGTACGACGCCGAGCGCGACGAAACGCGCTCCATGCGGTCCAAGGAGGACGCGCAGGACTACCGCTACTTCCCGGACCCGGATCTGCTGCCGCTGGCCATTTCCGAGGAGGAGACCGCGCGCATCCGTGCCGGCATGCCGGAACTGCCGGCGCACAAGCGCGAGCGCTACGCGGCGCAGTACGCGCTGCCCTCCTACGACGTCATGCAGCTCACCGAGTCGCGCGAGAAGGCCGATTACTTCGAGCGCGCGGCGGCCGCGGGGGCGCCGGCGAAGCTGGCGGCCAACTGGCTCAACGGCGAGATCGCCTCGCGCCTGAACGACGCAGGCCTGGAGTTCGGCGCCGTGCCGTTGCCGCCGGAGGAGCTGGCGCGGTTGCTGGTGCGGATCGAGGACGGCACGGTGTCGCAGAAGGCCGCCAAGGACGTGCTCGCGCAGATGTGGGCCGGCAAGGGCGGCGCCGACGCCATCATCGAGGCGAAGGGCCTGAGGCAGATCAGCGACCCGGGCGCAATCGAGGCGCTGGTGGACGGGGTGCTGGCGGCGAACGCGAAGCAGGTGGAGGACTACCGCGCCGGCAAGGAAAAGGCCTTCAACTCCCTGGTCGGACAGGTGATGAACCAGAGCAGGGGCAGGGCCAACCCGGTGCAGGTGAACGAGATCCTGCGCCGCAAGCTGGCGCGCTGACTGCTTCTTCGCGCCCCGGGCGAGCTCCAGGTGGCGGCGCTTGTCGTCCTCGTACTCAACTGGCGGACGCGTTGCGGTGGCACCGCCTGGCCGTAATACTTCTTGCCCTCCTTGCCGGCGCAGCGATAGCACTGGCGGAGGCGGCCGGCGGCGGGGCGGCGCGGGGGGTTGACCGGCGCCGTGCTGCTAGAATCCCCCGCCATGCGTTCCGCCGACCGTGCCTTCATCGCCCAGACCACGGCCAAGATGCTGCTCGAGGTGAAGGCGGTACTGTTCTCCGAGGGCAAGCCCTTCATCTTCACCTCCGGCTGGGCGAGCCCGGTCTACATCGACTGCCGCAAGCTCATCTTCTACCCGCGCATCCGCACCCAGCTGATCGATTTCGCCGCGGCGACGGTCGCGCGCGATGCCGGCTTCGAGCAGTTCGACGTCGTCGCCGGCGGCGAGACCGCCGGCATCCCCTACGCCGCCTGGATGGCCGAGCGGCTCGGCCTGCCGATGCAGTACATCCGCAAGAAGCCCAAGGGCTTCGGCCGCAACGCCCAGATCGAGGGCGACATCCGCGAGGGGGCGCGCACCCTGCTGGTGGAGGACCTCACCACCGACGGGCGCTCCAAGATCAACTTCTGCCAGGCGCTGCGCGCCGCCGGCGCGGTGGTGGAGCACGTCTACGTCAACTTCTACTACGACATCTTCCCGGAATCCAAGCAGGTCATGGCCGACCTGAAGGTGCGGCTGCACCATCTGGCCAGCTGGTGGGACGTGCTGGCGGTGGTCAAGCAGGGCAACTACCTCGGCAAGGGGCAGGTCGACGAGGTGGAGAAATTCCTGCATGCGCCGGCCCAGTGGTCGGCGGCGCATGGCGGCGCCTCCAGCTTCCCCAGCGGCTGACCGCGCCCTTCCCGTCGCGGCAGGCAGCGGCATGCGGGTGGTCACCTTCAACCTCAACGGCATCCGCTCGGCCGCCAGCAAAGGCCTCTATCCCTGGCTCGCGGCGCACAGAGCCGACATCGTCTGCCTGCAGGAAGTGAAGGCGCACGAAGCGGACCTGGACCCGGCGCTCCTCAACCCCAAGGGCTACTTCGGCCACTTCCACTGCGCCCAGAAGAAGGGCTACTCCGGCGTCGGTCTGTACACGCGCATGAAGCCCGATGCCGTGGTGCGCGGCTTCGGCCTCAGGGAGTTCGACGCCGAGGGGCGCTACCTGGAAGCGCGCTTCGGCCGGCTGTCGGTGATCTCGGTCTACCTGCCCTCGGGTTCCGCCGGGCCGCACCGGCAGGCCTCGAAGTTCCGGTTTCTGGACGCCTTCCTGCCGCACATGGCGAAGTTGAAGCGCTCGCGCCGCGAGATTCTGCTGTGCGGCGACTGGAACATCGCGCACAAGGAGATCGACCTGCGCAACTGGCGCTCGAACCGGAAGAACTCCGGTTTCCTGCCCGAGGAGCGCGCCTGGCTGACCAAGGTGTTCGACGAGGTGGGCTTCGTGGACGTGTTCCGGCGCCTGAACGCGAAGCCCGAGCAGTACACCTGGTGGTCCAACCGCGGCCAGTCCTGGGCGAAGAACGTGGGCTGGCGCCTGGACTACCACATCGCCACCGCCGGCCTGGCGAAGGCCGCGCAGCGCGAGGCGATTTACCTGGGCAAGCGCTTCAGCGACCACGCGCCGCTGACCATCGACTACGCCGTCGGCGGGCTGCTGAAGCTGGGCTGAGTCGGGCGGCGGCGGCGATGCCGGCCATGGCGGCGGGGCCGCCGCGGGTAATATTTGCCCGGATGGCCCTCGCCGACTATGCCGCCGCATTCCATGCCTGCCGGCCCTAGCGCCGCCGGGGCCAGGCCGGGCTGGCGCGCGGCGCTGCGCGCCTACGCCGAGCCCCGCGTGACGGCGATGCTGTTCCTCGGCTTCTCGGCCGGGTTGCCCTTCCTGCTGGTGTTCGCCACCTTGTCGGCCTGGCTTGCGCAGGCGGGCATCGAACGCGGCACCATCGGGCTGCTGTCCTGGGTCGGGATCACCTATTCCACCAAGGTGCTGTGGGCGCCGGTCGTGGACCGGCTGGCGCTGCCCCTGCTCACGCGCCGGCTCGGCCGCCGCCGCGGCTGGATGCTGCTGGCGCAGTTCGTGCTCGCCGCCGGGCTGCTCGGCCTGTCCGCGCAGGATCCGGCGCGCAACCTGCAGGCGGTGGTGCTGCTCGCGCTGCTGGTCGCGTTCGCCTCGGCGACGCAGGACATCTGCATCGATGCCTGGCGCATCGAAGCCGCACCCGCGGCGCAGCAGGGCGCCATGGCGGCCGCCTACCAGCTGGGCTACCGCGCCGGGCTGATCGCCGCCGGCACCGGCGCGCTGCTGCTGGCAGGCAGCTTCGGCTGGTCGAGCGCCTACCTGGTCATGGCCGCGCTCGCCGGCGTCGGCATCCTGACCACGCTGCTCATCCCGGAGCCCGAGCATGGCGGCGCGAACGCGGCGCCAGCGGTCGAGGCGCGGGTGGTGGACTTCATCGCGCGGCGCGCGGCCTGGCCGGCCTGGCTGCGCTCGGCCGGGGCCTGGTTCACCGGCGCGGTGCTGTGCCCGTTCCTGGACTTCTTCGCGCGCAACGGCGTGGCCACCGGTGCGCTGATCCTCGCCTTCATCGGCCTGTTCCGCGTCACCGACATCGCCATGGGCGTGATGGCGAACCCGTTCTACCTCGAGCTGGGATACTCGCTGGAGCAGATCGGCATCATCGCCAAGGGCTACGGCATCGGCATGACCATCCTCGGCGCGCTGGTGGGTGGCCTGGCGGTGGCGCGCTGGGGCACGCTCGCCTCGCTGGTGGCGGGCGGACTGCTGGTCATCGCCTCCAACCTGACCTTCGCCGCGCTCGCCTGGATCGGCTCGCCCGACCTTGCCTGGCTCGCACTGGTCATCAGCTGTGACAACTTCAGCGCCGGCTTCGCCGGCACCGCGTTCATCGCCTACCTGTCCGGGCTCACCAACACCGCCTACACCGCGACCCAGTACGCGCTGTTCTCCTCGCTGTTCACCCTGCCCGGGAAGATCATCGCCGGCGCCTCGGGCTATGTCGCCGAGGCGATCGGCTGGCCGCTGTTCTTCGCCTATACATCATCCTTGGGGCTGCCGGCGCTGGTCCTGCTGGCGGTGCTGGTGCGGCGCCTGCGGCGGGACGGTGAGCGGGTTGGTTGAGGCTGGCGACGTCACCCGGTACAGCGCCAGCGCCCCCAGCAGGTTGGGCAGGGTCGACACCGTGGCGCCTTCGGTCAGCACCACCCGCTCCAGGATGCTGAAGCCGAGCTTGCCGCACAGCGCCTCGAAATCCACCAGCGTGCAATGGTGCACGTTGGGCGTGTCGTACCACTGGTAGGGCAGTTCCTTCGACACCGGCATGTGGCCGGCGATGGCGATCTGGATGCGCGCCCGCCAGTAGCCGAAGTTGGGGAAGGAGACGATGGCCTCGCGCCCGACGCGCAGCATTTCCCTGAGCAGGTACTCCTGGCGGTGGATGGCCTGCAGGGTCTCGGAGAGGATGACGACGTCGAAGGACTTGTCGGCGAAGGCCGCCAGGCCGTCCTCCAGGTCCATCTGCAGGACGTTGACGTCGTTGCGGATGCAGCCCAGCACGTGCGCATCGGCGATCTCGACCCCGTACCCCGGCGCCTGCTTGGTCTGCCACAGCCGGCGCAGCAGCCGGCCGTCGCCGCAGCCAAGGTCGAGGACCCGGGCGCCCTGCGCCACCCAGCGCGCGATGGTCTCGAGCTCGGTCACAGCGCGATGTTCCCGAAGTAGGCGCGCAGCGCGTCGTGGTAGCGCGGGTCCTCCAGCAGGAAGGCGTCGTGTCCCTGCGGGGCGTCGATCTCCAGGTACGAGACGACGCGGCGGTTGTCCAGAAGGGCCCGCACGATCTCGCGCGAGCGCGCCGACGAGAAGCGCCAGTCGGAAGTGAAGGACACCACCAGGAAGTCCGCCCTGGCGCGGGCGAAGGCCTTCGACAGGTCGCCGCCGAAGTCCGCCGCCGGGTCGTAGTAGTCCAGCGCCTTGGTGATGCGCAGGTAGGTGTTGGCGTCGAAGTAGGTGGAGAACTTGTCGCCCTGGTAGCGCAGGTAGCTTTCGATCTCGAAGTCGACGCCGAAGTCGAAGCCGCGCTCGCTGCGGCGCAGCTGGCGGCCGAACTTCTCCATCATGGCGTCGTCGGACAGGTAGGTGATGTGGCCGATCATGCGCGCGATGCGCAGGCCCCGCACCGGCACCACGCCCCTGTCGTAGTAGTGCCCGCCGTGGAAATCCGGGTCGGTCATGATCGCCTGCCGCGCCACCTCATTGAAGGCGATGTTCTGCGCCGACAGCCGCGGCGTGGCGGCGATGACGATGGAGTTGCGCACCCGCTCTGGGTAGGACAGCGCCCACTGCAGCGCCTGCATGGCGCCGAGGCTGCCGCCCATGACCGCGGCGAAGCGCTCGATGCCGAGGCGCTCGGCGAGGCGCGCCTGCGCCGCCACCCAGTCCTCCACCGTCACCACCGGGAAATCCGCGCCCCAGGGCCTGCCGGTGGCCGGATTGGTCGAGGCCGGGCCGGTGGAGCCGAAGCACGAGCCGATGTAGTTCGAGCCGATGACGAAGAAGCGCTCGGTGTCCAGCGGCTTGCCCGGGCCCACCATGTTGTCCCACCAGCCGACGTTGTCCGGGTCCCCGGCGTAGGTGCCGGCGACATGGTGCGAGGCGTTGAGGGCGTGGCAGACCAGCACGGCGTTGGAACGGGCGGCATTCAGCTCGCCGTAGGTCTCGTACGCGATCTCGAATTCGGGCAGCACCGCGCCGCTCGAGAGCCTGAGCGGTTCGGTGAAGCGTGCCCTGTGCGCGGTGACGATCAAGCGGCGGCCCCTGAAACGCAAAACCCGTCCAGCTTTGCGCGAGGACGGGTTGCGGATGCCGTCTCTTTAGCGGTATTTGTAGAGCGCCCGCAAGCTGAACTTCAAATCGGCGCTGTTCATGGAGTCTAGCACAAGGGGCGTGGCTCAGTGCAGCAGGATCCGGAATCGCCTGCGGCCGCGCAGCCGCTAGAGCGAGAAATCACGCTGATCGATGGTTGCGATGGCCGCGATCCCCGGCCCGGGATCAGGTCGGCGGCGAGCGCAAAGGCGCTGCCGCCGAATCCGGCCGCCTCCAGGTAGCCATCCAGGGCCCGCACCAGGACTTCGGTACGGGTCGCGCCGCTGCGGGCGCAGTACTACAGCGCGGCTCCGCAGGCCATCATGCGCTCGATCGCGTCATCCGCATAGCCCGCTTGCCGCAGGATCTCCCGTGTGTGCTCCCCCAGCTGCGGCGCGTGGCGCCGGTACGCCGGCGGCGACTCCGACCACTCGCTGGGCACCGCCATGGTGCGGATGCGGCCCTCGGTGGGGTGCTCCCGCTCCTGGAAGTAGCCGATCGCGGCCAGGTGCGGGTCGGCCAGGATGTCCTGCAGCGAATTCATCTTCTGCACCGGGATGTCGGCCGCTTCCAGCGCCGCGAGCCACTCCGCGGTGCCGCGCTTCGCGATCTCTTCCGCGACCATGGAGTAGGCCCCCTGGTAATCGCGGCTGCGCGCTTCCTGGGTGGCGTAGCGCGGATCCTGCTGCAGGTCCGGCCGGCCGATGACGCCGAAGAACGCCTGCCACTGCTTGTCGTTGTAGACCAGCACGCAGAGGTAGCCGTCCTTCGTCCGGTAGGGGCGGCGCTCCTTGGCGAGCATCCGCCCGTAGCCCGGCGGCGCGGTGGGCGGCACGTAGGTCTGCCCGCCCAGGTGCTCGCCCAGCACCGACTGCAGCAGGCTCTCGAACATCGGCACGTCCACGCGCTGGCCCAGGCCGGTCTTCTCCCGGCGGTAGAGCGCGGCGCAGACCGCGTTGGCCATGTGCAGGCCGACCGAGCGGTCGGCGATGATCACCGGCGTGTAGCGCGGGGACTCGGCGCCGGCCGCCTCGGCGAGCCAGGGAAGGCCGGCGGCGCCCTGGATCAAGTCGTCGTAGGCGGCCTTGGCAGCATAGGGTCCGCGCTGCGAATAGCCGAAGCCGCCGAGGTAGATGAGGCGCGGGTTCACCGCCCTTACCTCGTCATAGGACAGCCCGAGCCGCGCCATCGCCTGCGGGCGGATGTTGTAGACCAGCACGTCGGCGGTCTTCGCCAGCGCGAGGCACGCTTCGCGCGCCGCGGGCTGCTTGAGGTCCAGCACGATGGAGCGCTTGTTGCGGTTGGCGTTGAGGAAGATGTGCCCCATTGCCCTGGAGCGCAGCGGCGCGTTGTATCGCATGACGTCACCCTCGGGGGGCTCGACCTTGATCACGTCGGCGCCGAAATCGGCCAGGATCTGGGTGGCGTAGGGACCCATCACCACCGTGGTGAGGTCGAGCACGCGCACGCCGTCGAGGGGGCCGCTCATGGCTAGGCTCAGGCGTTCAGCTTCGCCAGCAGCACCCGCGCCCTGGCCGGGTCCGGCTGGCGCAGCACGCGCTGCGCCAGCGGCTGCGCCTGGGCCAGATTCGTCCTCAGCACGCGCTCCTTGATCGCCAGCAGCTGCGCCGGGTGCATGGAGAAGTTGCGCAGGCCAAGGCCGAGCAGGAGCCGCACCAGCGAGGGCTCGCCCGCCATCTCGCCGCACACCGCCACCGGGGTGCCGGCGCGGTTGGCGGTCCGGATCACCTGCGCGATCAGGTGCAGCACCGCCGGGTGCAGCGGGTCGTACAGGTGCGCCACCGCGTCGTCGGTGCGGTCGATGGCGAGGGTGTACTGGATCAGGTCGTTGGTGCCCAGCGACAGGAAGTCCAGCTTCTTCATGAACATCGGCAGCGCCAGCGCGGCGGCCGGGATCTCGATCATGCCGCCCACTTCCACCCCGGGCTCGTAGGCAAGGCCCTTGTCCTGCAGCTGCTGGCGCGCCTGCTTCACCAGCGCCAGCGCCTGCGCGATCTCGTGCGCGTGCGCCAGCATCGGCAGCAGGATCCTGACGCAGCCGAACTTCGAGGCGCGCAGGATGGCGCGCAGCTGGGCCAGGAACACCTGCGGCTCGGCCAGGCAGTAGCGGATGGCGCGCAGGCCGAGCGCAGGATTGGGCATGTGCGGCTGCGCGCCGCCGCCGATTGCCTTGTCGGCGCCGATGTCGAGCGTCCGGATCACCACCGGCGCGCCTTGCATGGCGCGGGCGACGTCGCGGTAGGCCTCGAACTGCTCGTCCTCCGAGGGCAGGTCCTTGCGGTTCATGAACAGGAACTCGGTGCGAAACAGGCCAATGCCCATGGCGCCGGCTTCCTTCACCTCCACGGTGTCCTGCGGCAGCTCGATGTTGGCGAACAATTCCACCGGGGTGCCGTCCAGGGTCGCCGAGGGCGTGCTGCGCAGGCGCTTCAGCTTTTGCCGCTCCAGGCCGTGCTGCGACTGGCGCAGGCGGTATTCCGCCAGCACCAGGGGGTCGGGATCGACCACCAGCACGCCCTGGGTGCCGTCCACGATCAGGGTGTCGCCCTCGCGGATCATGTCGCGCGCGTGATGCAGGCCGACGATGGCGGGGATGTCCAGGCTCCTAGCGACGATCGCGGTGTGCGAGGTGACCCCGCCGACGTCGGTGACGAAGGCGCCGAAGCGATGGCGCTTGAAGAGCAGCATGTCCGCGGGCGACAGGTCGTGCGCCACCACGATCAAGTCCTTCTCCGCCGAGGGCGGCGGCTCGGGCAGGCTCTGGCCGCCGGCCAGGGCCTTGAGGAGGCGTTCCACCGCCTGCTCGATGTCCTGGCGGCGCTCGCGCAGGTAGGCGTCCTCCATGGCCTCGAACTGCTCGGCCAGCTTCTCCATTTGCTGCACCAGCGCCCACTCGGCATTGCAGCGCCGCTCGCGGATCAGCGCCTTGGGCGCCTGCGACAGGGAGGAGTCATCCAGGATCATGCGGTGCAGGTTGATGAAGGCGCCGAATTCCCCGGGCGCCCCGCGCGGGATCTGGTTCTCCAGCGCCGAGAGCTCCTGCTTGGCGCGCGCGATGGCGGCCTCGAGGCGGAAGATCTCCCCCTGCACCGCGTTGTCCGGGATCTCGTAGTGCGCCACCTCCATCCGCGCGCTGGACACCAGGTGCGCCTGGCCGATGCTGATGCCGGCCGAGACCGGCGCGCCGTGGAGGACGAAGTTCATGCCCCGGCCTTCACTCGCCCTCGTCGAACTTGTCGGCGATCAGCTTGCGCAGCGCCGCCAGCGCCTCGGCCTCGCCCTCGCCGCTGGCCTCGATGGTGAGGCGCGCGCCCTTGCCCGCGGCCAGCATCATCACGCCCATGATGCTCTTGGCGTTCACGCGCCGGCCGTTCCTCTCCAGCCAGATCTCGCAGGCGTAGGCGCTCGCGGCCTGCGTCAGCTTGGCCGAGGCGCGCGCATGCAGCCCCAGCGTGTTGACGATCTCGACCTCAATGCTCGCCATTGCATCAGTCCCGCGTCATATGCAGCACGCCCTCGGTGCCCCCCGACAAGGTCTTCTGCACCATCACTTGCAGGCCCTTGTCGCGGTAGGTGAGCGCGCGCACCAGCATCGGCAGGTTGACCCCGGAGACGCCCTCGACGCGACCCGGGTCGAGCAGCCTGAGGGCGATGTTGCCCGGCGTGGCGCCGTAGATGTCGGTGAGCACCAGCACCCCGCCGCCGTCGTCCAGCTCGCGCACCAGGCCCTGCGCCAGGCTGAACATCGCCTCCGGGTCGTCGTGCACCGTGACCCCGACCTGGCGCAGGCGCAGCGGGCGCCTGCCCAGCACATGGCTTGCGGAATGGATCAGCGCCTCGCCGAAGGCGCCGTGGGCGACGATGAGGACGCCGATCATGGCCCGGCCTTGACCCTTGACTCCAGCGCGGCGATGAACTGTCCCGAGACGTCGTGCCCGGTCTGGTCCTGGATCTCGCGAAAGCACGTCGGGCTGGTGACGTTGACCTCGGTGAGGAAATCGCCGATCACGTCCAGCCCCACCAGCAGCAGGCCGCGCGCGGCCAGCGCCGGGGCCACCGCCTCGGCGATGGCGCGGTCGCGCGCCGACAGCGGCTGCGCCACGCCGCGGCCGCCGGCGGCGAGGTTGGCGCGCGTCTCGCCGGGCTTGGCGATGCGCGCGAGCGAATACGGCACCACCGCGCCGTCGATGAGCAGGATGCGCTTGTCGCCGGCGGCGATCTCGGGGATGTAGCGCTGCGCCATCACCGAGCGCGCGCCGCCCTGCGCCATCACCTCCAGGATGGCGTTGCGGTTCGGGTCGCCGCCGCGGACGCGGAAGATGCTCTCCCCGCCCATGGAATCCAGGCGCTTGAGGATGACGTCGTGCTGCTGGTCGATGAACGCCTGCAGGCGCTCGGGCTCGCGCGCCACCAGGGTGGGCGCGATCAGGCCGGGAAACTCGAGGATGCCGATCTTCTCGTTGGCGTCGCGCACCGCCGCCGGGCGGTTGAACACCCGCGCGCCTTCGCGCTCGGCCATGGACAGCAGCCAGGTGCTGGTGACGTACTCCAGGTCGAACGGCGGGTCCTTGCGCATCAGCACCGCGTCAAACCCGGCGAGGACGCCGTCCTGCGGCTCATCGGCGCTGTACCAGTCCTCATCGTCATTGGTGAGCGCGATGCGGGCGGCGCGGGCACGCACCGCGCCGGCCTCGAAGCGCAGGCTGTCGGTGCCGCAGACATGGACCGCGTGGCCGCGCGCCTGCGCCGCGCGCATCATCGCCACGGTGGTGTCCTTGTAGGCGTGCAGCGACGCCGGCGGGTCGATGATGAAAAGAAACTTCACGCGGTCGGCGCGGCGCGCTCCAGCTCCAGCGCCGCGCCCGCTGCGGCCAGCCGGCCGACCACGCCGTAGGCGTAGAAGCGGTTGGGCGGCGCATCGCACGATGCGCGCGGGTCGGGCAGGGTGCAGGATTCGGCGAAGGCGAGCGGCACGAAGTGCATGCCGGGGGCGTTCAGGTTGTCCTCGGCGCCGCGTGCGCCGTGCACGCGGTAGAAGCCGCCGATGACGTGCTGGCCGATCATGTAGACCACCGGCTCGGCGACCTTGTCCTCGATGCGCTCGACGGTGTGCACGCCCTCCTGGATGATGACGTTGCTCACCACCAGGCCTTCCTTCACCACCGCCATCTTGTTGCGCTGCTTGCGGTTGAGGTCGCGCACCTCGCTTGCGTCGCGCACCATCATCACGCCCATGCCGTAGGTGCCGGCGTCGGCCTTGACCGCGACGTAGGGCGTGTCCCGGATGCCGTACTCCAGGTACTTGATGCGGATCTTCTCCAGCAGCATGGAGACGTTCGAGGCGAGGCACTCCTCGCCGGCGCGCGCCTGGAAGTCGATCTCGCCGCACTGCGCGTGGTAGGGGTTCACCAGCCAGGGGTCGATTCTGAGCAGCTGCGCGAAGTCCGCCGCGACCTCGTCGTAGGCGTGGAAATGCCGCGACTTGGTGCGCAGCGCCCAGCCCGCGTGCAGCGGCGGCAGCAGCACCTGCCCGCTGAGGTCGCGCAGGATCTCCGGAATGCCGGACGAGAGGTCGTTGTTGAGCAGGATGGCGCAGGGGTCGAACCCCTCCAGCCCGAGCCGCGATCCGGCGCGCTTGAGCGGCTCGACCACCAGCTTCTTGCCGCCCGCGGTCGCCAGCTCGGTGGGGGCGGTGATCTCCGGGTTGAGGCTGCCCAGGCGCACCTCCAGCCCGGTCTGGCGCAGGATCGTCGCCAGCACCGCGACGTTCTCCAGGTACCAGCGGTTGCGGGTGTGGTTCTCCGGGATGAGCAGCAGGCTCCTCGCTTCGGGGCACAGGCGATCGATGAGCGAGGTCGCCGCCTGCACCGCGAGCGGGATGAGGGCCGCGTTCAGGTTGTTGAAGCCGCCCGGGAAGAGATTGGTGTCCACCGGCGCCAGCTTGAAGCCGGAATTGCGCAGGTCCACCGAGGTGTAGAACGGGGACTCGTGCGCCTGCCAGCGCAGGCGGAACCAGCGCTCGATGGCGCTGGAGCCCTCCAGGATCCGCTGCTCCAGCTCGAGCAGCGGGCCGTGCAGGGCGGTGGTGAGATGCGGAACCAAGCCCGGGCTTATTTCTTGGCGGCGGGCTTGGCGGCGCCTCGGTCCGGGGCGGCCGCGGGCTCCTTCAGGTTGCCGCCAGCCTGGTTGGCCATGTGGATGATGGCGCGCGTGAGTTCCAGGTCGGTCGCCTCTGCGGCGCCCGCCCGCGGCGGCATGGCGCCCTTGCCGGCGATCACCGCCTTCAGCATCTCGGGCAGGCCGCGCTTGATGGCCGGCGCCCAGGCGGCCTGGTCGCCCAGCTTGGGCGCGTTGGCGACGCCGGCGGTGTGGCAGCCAGCGCAGACCGTCTTCACCAGTTCCTCGCCGCTGCGCTGGGCCGCGCCGGCGGCCGGGCCGGCAGCGCCGAACTCGAGGCGCCCCACAGGCTGGATGCGGGCGGCGACCGCCTCGGGCGTCATGGCGCCGGGGTCCGCCTTCGGCTTGTTGGTCACCAGGTTCACGATCATGATGATGCCGAAGATCGACACCACCAAAGTCAACACCACGACCGTGATCAGCTGCTGTGGCGTCTTGATGAAGGAGGAATGCTTATCGTGCTCGGCCATGCGGTCGCCCCCTGGGCGCTGCTGCTGGTAAGATGCTGATTTTAGCGCCACTTCCAGCGCAGCGCCCGTAGCTCAGCGGATCAGAGTATTGGCCTCCGAAGCCAAGGGTCGTGGGTTCGAATCCCGCCGGGCGCGCCACTTTTTCAGGCTTGCGCGCTTCGGCAGGTGGCCATGGACGCGAAGCCCTGATGCGCGGGGGATCGCCGTCCCGAGACCCCGTTACACGATCGCAGGCCGCGCCGCGGGGCATTGATCACTTGTGCGCCTTTCCTTGGCGCCGCGCCTGCGCGCATGCGCGGTGCCATGGATACCGGCGAGTGCCTGCGGGTCATGCTCCTTCGCCCGGGGGGCTCGCGCAAAGGGGCGCCAGGCAAATAAAAATTTCCGCCCCTAGGCTGCATTTATCTCCAGCATAATCAAGGGCTAATCAACCTTCGCCAGCAGCTCGACGTAGCGATCTCGAGGATTCTTGACAAAATATTAAGGGCATCCAACACTGCCTGTGTTTTCCGCTGCCCGCAGAAAAAACAAGGCCGGGGCAGGCGTGGGTGAGCGAAACAACCAGCAGTGTAGTAGGCAAGCAAGTGCCCGGAAAAATCTGCCCGGCCGGGTTCGAGCAACATTGAAGGCGGTCGGCGCACGCGGCAGGGCGGACCGGCGCCGGTATTAGCCTGAGCACGAAGTAAACAGAAAGGAGGAGCTACATATGGCTGCGCAAAAATGGCGTACCGAAGACTGGATCGCGGTCTATCTCGGCGGGGTGATCATCGCGGTCATCATTGCCGCCTTCAGCTGGAAACTCTTCGACTTGCGCGATGTCGTGTCCACCTTCCGGTGGACCACCGACGCCCAGATCGCGCAGAGCACGCCGGGCTGGATCAGCGCCCTCGACACCGTGATCAAGGATGCCACGGCCAAGGATCAGAAAGCGATACTGAGCCCAGCCACGGCGCTCAGGGAAGCACTGCAAAAAGCAGACCGGAAAGCGATCGACAAAGCCGGCCGTGCACTGGAAAAAGTCGGCGGCCGGTCGGTCGCGGGCGCGCTGGGCCGGGAGATACGCGGGCATGCCGGCTCCGAGGTCTCGAAGGTGTTCGCCTGGGACAACCTCTCCAAGGTCCTCTACGTGGGGATCGCCTGGCTCATCGTCGCGGCCATCGGATTCAAGGTGCTGGGCGGAAAGGTGGGCGCGTTCATCGTGGGCTTTCCGGTGGTCTTTCTCCTCGCCTGGCTGTCGCGGTGGCTGGCGGGCAACGGGATATTCATAGACTGGGGCATCGAGTACGTGTTGTTCGCGCTGTTCGTGGGACTGCTGATCAGCAACACGATCGGCACCCCCGACTGGCTCAAGCCGGCCGTGCAGACCGAGTACTACATCAAGACCGGGCTGGTGATCCTGGGGGCCGGACTGCTGTTCCTGGAGATATTGCAAGCCGGCGCTTTGGGGATCATCCAGGCGGTCCTGGTGGTGTTCGTCGTCTGGTACGCCTGCTTCTGGATGTGCCGGAAACTCCGGGTCGACGATGACTTCGCCGCGATCCTTTCCTCGGGGGTCGCGATTTGCGGTGTCTCGGCCGCCATCGCCACCTGCGGCGCGATCCAGGGCGACAAGAAGAAACTCTCGTACGTCACCTCGCTGGTGCTGATCGTCGCCGTGCCGATGATGGTAATCATGCCGTGGGTCGTGAAGGCGCTCGAGATCCCGGACCTCGTGGCCGGAGCCTGGATCGGCGGCACTCTCGATACCAGCGCCTCGGTGGTTGCCGCGGGCGCGTTGATCAGCGATGCCGCCATGAAAACGGGCGTGATCGTGAAATTTTCGCAGAACGCGCTGATCGGCGTGGCGGCCTTCATCCTCGTGATCTGGTGGACCATGAAGGCGGGCGCGACCACCGGCGAGCGGCCGAGCGCCGGCATCATCTGGGAGCGATTTCCCAAGTTCGTGCTGGGCTTCCTCGTGGCCTCCGCCATTTTCTCGTTCTTCCTGCCCGACGACGTGGTGAGAGGCACCCGGTCCGCGCTGACCGAACTTCGCACGTGGTGGTTCGCGCTGGCGTTCGTGTGCATCGGGCTGGAGACCCGCTTCGTCGAGCTCGCGGGCATGGAAGGCGGTCGTCCGGCGCTGGCGTTCATCGCGGCACAGGCCCTGAATGTCTTCTGGACGCTGCTGCTGGCCTACCTGCTCTTCGGCGGGTACCTCTTCCCCGTGCCCGATATCAAGTAGGCATCCGGGGTGCGCAACCGCCCGGCTCCTCCGGGCGGAGCCCCCCGCCGGGTTTCGGAATCGCGGGCCCCGCGGAAACGCGGGGCTTTTTTTTCGCTCTGGCCCGGTGCTCGGGTACGTGAAGAGGGCTTAGGATCTTGGCCCGAAGAATATGCCCCGCGTAATGAAGGTGTAGTCGCCTTCGAGCGCCCCGATGCCCAAAAGTACCAGCAACAGCAGCGGCGGGAGCACGATGGCATACACCAGGGCCAGACGCTCCCAGATCATGTGCATGAAAACGGCAACGATCAACCCCGCCTTCAAAAACATGAAGATGACGATCAGGGACCACCTGAGGTAGCCCTGGAAGTGGAAGTAATCAACCAGATAAGAGAACACGCTGAGAACAAACAGCAATCCCCAGATCCACAGATAAACGCTAATCGGATGTTGTTGTTGTCCTTTTGCGTGCGCCGTGTGTTGTTGTCCTTCTGCGTGCACCATGTTGCCCCCTACCAAAGATAGAAGAACGCAAAGATGAATACCCACACCAGATCGACGAAGTGCCAGTACAGGCCCATGACTTCGACCATTTCGTAGTTACCCTTCCGGCCGGTCAGGAAGCCTGGCGCCTCGCGATCCAGATCTCCGCGCAGCACTTTTATCGCCACGATGATCAGGAAAACCACCCCGACTGAGACGTGGAATCCATGGAAGCCGGTGATCATGAAAAAGGACGAGCCGAACTGCGCCGCGCCCATCGGGTTGCCCCAGGGACGCACCCCGTCCGCGATCAGCTTGCTCCATTCAAAGGCCTGCATGCCGACGAAGGTGGCGCCAAAAAATGCGGTCACCAGCAACAGGATCGCCGAAATTTTCTTGTTTCTTTCATATCCGTACTTGACGGCCATGGCCATCGTCCCGCTGCTGCTGATCAGGATGAAGGTCATGATGGCGATCAGGATGAGAGGAATGCTCTCGCCGAAGAAGGTCAAGGCGAAAACCTCGCTGACGTTCGGCCAGGGCACGGTGGTGGACACCCGCACCGTCATGTACGAGATCAGAAAACTGCTGAAGATGAAAGTATCGCTGAGGAGGAAGATCCACATCATCGCCTTGCCCCAGGAAACATTCTTGAACGCCCGCTGGTCCGAGGACCAGTCGGCGACGATGCCTGGCAAGCCTTCAGGCAACGGGAGGGCTTCTCCCGTACCCGTGCGCACGGGTTGAGTCATGGACTTCGATCCCCTTTATGTAGACAACAGCAGAGCGAACAAAACCAGCCAGACCAGAAGCAGGTAGTGCCAGTACAGCGCGCACAGCCCCACGCTCAAGCGTGCCGCGCCGAGTGCGACGCCGCGCTGCACTCCGGCGGTGGTCCTGCCCCAGGCCACCAGGCCGCCCAACAGGTGCAGACCGTGCAGCGCGGTGAGCACGTAAAAGAAATCGTTGGCCGGGTTAGCCCCCAGGAAATAACCCGAGGCGTGCAGTTGTTGCCAGACCACGAGCTGCCCGGCGAGGAAGGCAACGGTGAGAACGCCCGCGGCAAACAGGCCGGTTCGCACGCCGTCTTTCTGTCCCCGGTTCGCCGCAGCCCGCGTCCATTCCATGACGGCGCTGGTCAGGATCAGCACGCCTGTGTTCAGCCACAGCAGGCCTGGTTCCGGCAAGGGGTTCCAGTCCCCCAGTTTCATGCGCATGGCATAGGCGCTGATAAAGAGCGCAAACAGGGATGTCACCACGGCAAGTAATACCCACAGCCCGAGCTTCAGCGTCGGCTGGACCAATACGCTCCCATGAACGTCTTCGGCCGAGCCCCCCGCCACCCAAGGCTGGACATTTATGGATTGTTTTACCAGCCACCATACAACGACGGCTAGTAACAGAGCCAAGAATACTAATGTAATCGTCACGTCTTGGTTCCCCGGGAGTCTGTCGGACTTGAGTCGGACAGACCTCTTATGCACGAAAACACTGGAGGATTCCGGCTAGGCCCTGTCCCTGGCACCGGTGGCTGCCTCGGGCGGCGGAACGTTTTGCGGGATGAAGTCCTGCGGAGCACCCGGCACGCTGAAATCGTAGGCCCACCGATAAACCACCGGCAGCTCGCGGCCAAAGTTGCCGTGCGTCGGCGGGGTGTGCGGAGTCTGCCACTCCAGCGTGGTGGCCTCCCAGGGGTTGCCACCCGATGGCTTGCCCTTGAAATAGCTCCGGACCAGGTTGTAGAAAAACACCATCTGGGCGGCGCCCACGATCAGGGCTGCTATGGTGATACCGGCGTTCATGCTCTGCACCGACTCCGGGATGAAGTCCGTGCCTCCAATTGCATAATACCGGCGTGGCACGCCCAGAAAGCCCAGGTAGTGCATCGGATAGTAGATCGCGTAGGACCCGACGAAGGTGAACCAGAAGTGAACCTTGCCCAGGGTATCGTCCAGCATGCGCCCGGTGATCTTGGGGTACCAGTGATAGATCGCCCCGAATACAGCCAGGACCGGGGCTATGGCCATCACCATATGAAAGTGGGCGACCACGAACATGGTGTCCGAAAGCGGCACATCCACGGTCACGTTACCCAGGAACAGGCCCGTCAACCCGCCGTTGATGAAGGTGAAGATGAACCCGATCACAAACAGCATCGGGACGGTGAGGTGGATGTTGCCGCGCCACAGCGTCAGCACCCAGTTGTAGACCTTGATGGCCGTGGGAACGGCGATGATCAGCGTGGTGGTGGCGAAAAAGAAGCCGAAGTACGGGTTCATGCCGCTCACGTACATGTGGTGCGCCCACACGATGAAGCTCAGGCCGCCGATGGCCACGATCGCCCATACCATCATCCGATAGCCGAAGATGTTTTTTCGCGCATGCACGCTGAGCAGGTCGGAGACAATGCCGAAGGCGGGCAGGGCGACGATGTAGACCTCGGGATGACCGAAAAACCAGAACAGGTGTTGAAACAACACCGGGCTGCCGCCCGCGTATTCAAGCTTCTGCCCCATCGAGACGATGGCGGGCATGAAGAAACTCGTGCCCAGCGTCCGGTCCAGTATCATCATGATGGCGCTGACGAACAGCGCGGGGAAGGCCAGCAGCGCCAGGATGGTGGCCATGAAAATGCCCCATACCGTCAAGGGCAGCCGCATCAGCGTCATTCCCCGTGTGCGCGCCTGCAACACCGTCACCACATAGTTCAACCCGCCCATGGTGAAGCCGATGATGAAGACCGCCAGGGAAACGAGCATCAAGATAATTCCCCAGCTCTCCCCCGGGGTACCCTGCAGGATCGCCTGGGGCGGGTACAGGGTCCAGCCGGCGCCCGTGGCCCCGCCGGGAACGAAGAAACTCGCGACCAGTAACAGCACGGCGACAAGATAGACCCAGTAACTCAACATGTTGACGTAGGGGAAAACCATGTCCCGGGCGCCGATCATCAGCGGGATCAGGTAGTTGCCAAACGCACCCAGGAACAGCGCGGTGAGCAGGTAGATCACCATGATCATGCCGTGCTGGGTGACAAACTGAAGGTAGTTGCTGGGGTCGATGAAGGAGAAGGTGTTCGGAAACCCCAGTTGCAGCCGGATCACCCACGAGAACACCAGCGCCACCACCCCGATACTGATCGCCGTGATCGCGTACTGGATGGCAATGACTTTGGCGTCTTGGGAAAAGACATATTTACCCAACCAGGTTTTGGGGTGGTAAAGCTCCACTTCCCGGACTTCGGCGGGCGGGGCGAAAGCCGACGCGTCATGTGCAACGTATGACATGGTAATTTCCTCTTCGCTAATTACTTATTCGAGCGGGCCGGTCATCGCAAGGTATTGATGTAGGCAACGAGGTCATTGACTGCCTGGTCGTCGCGCAGAATCGCGGCCATCAATGCCATCTGGACCCCGTACTGGTCCTGCGGATGGGTGCCGCGAATGCCCTGTTTGTAATTTTTCAATTGAGTTACCAGATACCAATCACTCATACCCGCCAGCCCGGGGGCATTCATTGCCTGTACGCCACGCCCATCCGCACCGTGACAGGCGCCGCAGGTCACGTAGCGCTGTTTACCGTTGCTCGCGTTGCCCTTCACTGTGGCCGGGGCAGGACGATCCGGCAGCGTCTTGATATAAGCGGCGACGTTGTCGATCGCGGCGTCATCCACCAGGGTCGCCGCCATCGGCACCATCACTTTACCGAAAACATCCTTGTCGTGCGTGCCTCGGACACCTTGCTTGTAATATTTCAATTGCCGTTTCAGGTACCAGTCTCCTTGCCCGCTCAATTTCGGCGCATGCAGCGCGGGGGTGCCCTCGCCTTGCGCGCCATGGCACGCGGCACAGGCTGCGTAGAGTGGCTTGCCCGCGGCAGCATCGCCGGCTGCTTGCGCCGAGGTTTGCGCGAACGTCGGATGGCGGCTCAACCAGGCCTGAAACGCGGCCTCTTCCTCCACCACCACGCTGCCGCGCATGGCGAAATGCCCGATGCCGCATAATTCCTGGCAGAGGAGGTCGAATTTCCCGGCCCGGGTTGGGGTTAACCAGATATAGGTGACCAGGCCCGGCACCAGATCCATTTTGACCCGGAACTGCGCCACGGTGAAGTTGTGCAGGACGTCTTTGGAGCGGAGCAACATTTTCACCGGCTTGCCGATGGGGAGATGCAGCTCCTGGCTCGATATCAGGATGTCGTCGCGTCCGTTGGGATCGTCCGGATTCATGCCAAACGGGTTTTTATCGCTGACGTAGCGGGCATCCACGGTACCCAGTACGCCATCCTTCCCGGGGAAGCGATAGCTCCAGTGCCACTGCTGGCCCACGGCCTCAACGACCGGCGCATCGTCCGGGACGTCGACGAATTTCGCCCATACATATAAACCGGGGGCCAACATGGCAACGATGCCCACCGTGGTCAGTCCGGTGAGCCACCATTCCAGCTTCTTGTTCTCGGGTTCGTACTCCGCCCGTCTGTCCTTGCGGTAACGGTAGCGGATCACGGCCCAAGCCATGAACAAATTGACGGCAACGAAGACGATCCCCGTGACCCAGAACGTGATGCTGATCGTGTCGTCGATCCTGGTCCAGTTGGAGGCGATCGGCGTAAAATACCACGGGCTCAGGAGATGAAACAGGACAGAGCCAACGATCAACAATATCAATACGATTGCTACGACCATAGCGGTGGTCCCGGTTGATTGGACAAAATCGCGCGTCTTGTTGCCCCCGATGTTGCGCGTGCAGATTCGAGCAGGTAGTGCCGGCCCGTGGGAGCGCGGTTCCCGACCCGGCCGCGCGGCGCGGCCAGCTCGCTGCAAAAGCCGATGCCTTCCTGCGCGCAGTCGTAGCCCCACTTCGACTGATCAGCGGCGGCCTTGATCTTGACCTCGGGGCTGGGGGAGTCTGACATCGCGATTACGGTCTTGATCGCGGGGTAGGCCGTGCCGATGAGGATCAGGAGCGGGATGACGGCCCAGACGATTTCCACGGTGATGTTCTCGTGGAACGGCTCGGCCTGGCGGCCGGCCGACTTGCGGTGCCTGATGATGGCGCAGGTCATCGCGCCGAACACCACGATGAAAATCAAGACGATGGCCCACGTGATCAAGGCGTGAAGGTCGTAGATCTGCCGCGCGATGATGGATTGCGGCTCTGGCAGGTGGTACTGGCCGGCGAGCGCTGAATCCGCCACCAGACACGCGTTGGCGCCGGTGAACGGTCGAAAACACCTCCGGATCATGCGACTCTCACCTGAATATCGGTACGGTTCCGCGCTCGGCTGGTTAGACGCGCTTGGTTGTTAAGAGTTTCCTTGATATCCGCGTCGAGCGGCGGCGACTATATCACAGGCACCCGCGCCAGGGCAACAAAAAACCGTGCCCAAACCCGAGCCTGATGCGCAGTTCGGCGCGGCCTCAGGCCAGCGGCTCCAGATCGGGTAGCGCAGCGACATCCGCGCTGTCGATTTCATGCCGGAACGCGATGAGGGCAAGCCGCGGCGCGCCGATGCGCTCCTTGAGCGCGTGCACGCTCTGGTCGGCGACCGCCATCTCCGGGTCGATGTAGTTGGCGATCCAGCCGGCGAGCGTGACCCCGGGCGCCCGCACCGCCTTTGCGGTGAGCAACGCATGGTTCAGGCAGCCGGGCCGCATCCCCAGGACCGGAATTACCGGCAGGCCGAGGCGCTGCGCGAGCTGGCCCAAGTCCGCATCCTTGCCGAGGGGCACGCGAAAACCGCTGGGACTCTACTGATGGCAAATAAGGGCGGGTTTCGTTATCCTCCGGGCTCTTTCCAACCCAACGGGAGCATCGCATGCACACCGTTCGTCGACACCTGGGCCGCCTGGCCCTTGCCGCCCTCGCCACCGTCACGCTCGCCTCCGGCGCCCTGGCGCAGGTCGAGTGGAAGTTCAACAACAGCTACGCGCCGACCCGGCCTGAGTCGGCACATATCCGCGCCTTCGCCGCCGACGTCGAAAAGCGCACCGGCGGCAAGATGAAGATCTCGGTCGCCGAGGGCGGCGCGATGGGCCTGAAGGACGCCGACGCGCTGCGCTTCATGCAGGCCGGCACGCCCGAGCTGGGCTTCATCTGGCCGCCCTTCCTGGGCCGCGACGCGCCGGCGCTGGCCAACCTGTACGTGTACGGCCTGGTGTCCAGCGCCGAGGACCACCAGAAGGCGCTGCCGGCGCTCAAGGTCGTGCTCAAGGAAGGCATCGCGAAGTGGAACGTCGAGGTGCCGGGCTTCCTGGGCTTCTCGATCGTCGACGCCTCGCTGTTTTGCCGCGAGCCGGTGCGCACGCTCGACGAGCTCAAGCGCAAGAAACTGCGCGTGGGCAGCCGCGAGCAGGTCGAGACCTTCAAGCGCCTGGGCGTGGCGGCGCAAATCGTGCCGCAAAACGAGCTGTACGCCGCGCTTCAGACCGGCGTCGTCGATTGCGCGTTGTACGCGCCGCGCTTCGCCAACTCGATCTCGCTGCAGGAGGTGGCCAAGCACGTCACGCCGACGGGCTTTCCGTTCCCGCCGGCGCCCTACGCGCTGCTGGCGCACAAGGCCAAGTGGGCGGCGCTGCCGGCGGACCTGAAAAAGGGCTTCGGCGACGCGGTGACCGAGCTCGAGCGCGTCAGCTTCAACTTCGGCGAGGACGTCACCACCGAAAAGGCCGCGCGTGAGAGGCTGACCAGCCAGGGCGTGACCTTCCACCCGCTGATGCCGGCGGCCGACCGCGCCGCGCTCAAGCGTTCGGCGCTCGAGACCTGGGACGTGCTGGCCAAGGAAGCGGGTGGCGACGCCGTGGCCTACCGCCAGCGCATCCTCGACGCGCTCCCGAAGTGAGCGTGGGCAGGGCCGGGCCAGCAGCTGGCCCGGCCCATGTCGGCAGCGTCGGGGCGTGGATCGAACGCGGCCTGTTGCTGCTCTCAGGTGTGGCGGCGGTGCTCGGCGCCGTCGCGCTGGCGGGCCTGTTTGTCGTGGTGCTGGTGGCCGTGGTGATGCGCTACGCCTGGGGCCGGCCCTACGCCGGCAGCGAGGAACTGGCCGGCCTGCTGATGACGGTGGCGGTGTTCGCGTTGCTGCCGGTGACGCTGCTGCACGAGCAGCACATCCGCGTCAGCGTCGTCGCCGACCGGCTGGTGGGTTGGCGGCGGCGCGCGACCTTCCTGCTCGGGCAGGCCGTGCTGCTCGCCTTCATCGGCGCCTTCTTGTGGCAGGCCTGGGCCATCGCCGCCTTCACGGCGCAACTCAAGCTGCTGGCCGAGCAGTCGCAACTGCCGCTGGCGCCCTTCCTCTACGTGAGCCTGTTCGCGATGGGGCTGGCCGGCCTGGTCGCAGCCTGGCGCACGGTCGCGCCCCGTGCGCCGACAGGCCACGCACCATGACCGCGTCGCTGCTGGGCGGGTTGCTCGTCTTCAACGTGCTGAGCGGCGCGGTGCTGGGCGCCGCGCTAGGCCTCGCCGGACTGGCGATCCTGGAGTTTGGCGCCGGCGGCGCGCAGCGCCTGGGCGTTCAGGCGGTGTTCAACGTGCTGGGCGAGTTCACGCTCACCGCGATTCCGCTGTTCATGCTGCTGGGCGAGGTGCTGGTGGCCAGCGGCCTGGCGCGTGGCGTGTACCAGGCGCTCTCGCCGCTGTTCGCGCGCCTGCGCGGCGGCCTGCTGCACACCAACATCGCGGTGTGCACGGTGTTCGGGGCGGTGAGCGGCTCGTCGATGTCGGTCTCGGCGGCCGTCGGCGCCGTGGCCTACCCCGAGCTGTCGCGGCGCGGCTACGAGCGGCGCTTGGTCGTCGGCTCGCTGGCAGGTGGCGGCACGCTGGGCCTCTTGATCCCGCCCAGCCTGTCGCTGCTGATTTATGGTGCGCTCACCGACACCTCGATCGGCAAGCTGTTCCTGGCCGGGGTCGTGCCCGGGTTGCTGATGGCGGCGCTCTTCATGCTCTACATCGAGTGGGCGACGCGCCGCCTGCCCGGGCTGGCGCCGCGCGTGGCGCCCGAGCCCTGGGGCCCGACGCTGCGCGCGGCGCTGTCGGTCTGGCCCATCGTGCTGCTCATCGTGGCCGTGCTGGGCAGCCTCTTTGCCGGGCTCGCCACGCCCACCGAGTCGGCGGCGGTGGGGGCGGCGGCGGCGGCCTTGCTCGGCTTCACCCGCGGCGAGCTGACGCTGCGCGGGCTGTTCAAGGCCTTCGGCGACTCGGCGCGCGCGTTTGCCGTGGTCGCGCTGGTGTTCATCGGCGCGGTGATCCTGGCGCAATCGATCAGCCTGCTGCAACTGCCGCAGAAGATGCTGGCGGCCATCGCCGAGATGGGCTTGTCGCCGGTGCTGCTGCTGGCGACGATCGTCGTCGTCTACCTGCTGCTGGGCATGGTGTTCGACGGCCTATCGATGATGGTGATGACGCTGCCCGTCGTGTTCCCGCTGCTCACCGGCGTGGGCTACGACGCGGTCTGGCTCGGCGTGGTGGTGACCATCCTGATCGAGATCGGCATGCTCACGCCGCCGGTGGGGATGAACCTCTTCGTGCTGGTCGGCATTGCGCGGGGCGAGGTCGATCTGCCCGCCGCCGCGCAGGGTGCGGTGCCGTTCTGGGCCTTGCTGCTGCTGGGCATGCTGCTGCTGACGCTGTTCCCGGCCATCGCCACCTGGCTGCCGTCGATCTCGATGGCCTGACCAAGGGACCCCCACCATGACGCCGCTGCTGCGCGAACGCGCCGAGCGCCTGATGCGCGAAGCCGACCTGGACGCGCTGGTGCTGGCCAAGCCCGAGAACTTCCAGTGGGCGACGGGCGCCTTCGGCGGGGTTGCGACCTTCTTTCGTAGGGCCGGCGCGGCGCTGGCGCTGGTGCCGCAGTCGGCTACCCAGCCGCTAGGCGCCGTGATCGCGCCGCTCTTCGCCGACGCCTTGCGCACGCGCATCGGCGCCGAGCGGGTGCGCACGCATGTCGACTGGATCGAAGCGGTGGACATCCGCGCCACGGCTGACGACAGCGACGACGCAGCGCAGGCGGTCGAGCGCGCCTGGTCGCGCCAGGGCCGGTCGCGCGATTTCACGCGACCGGCCGCATTCGACGCCCGGGCCGCCTTCCAGGCGCTGGGCGAATTGCTGGCGCAGGACGGCCTGGGTCGCGCGTGCATCGGCCTCGATCTGGACTTCTGGCCGGTGCTGGACCACGCCTGCCTGCGCCAGGTGCTGCCCGGCGTCGAGTGGGTGGACGCAAGCGTGACCATCGGCCGCATCCGCGCCGTGAAGTCGGCCGACGAGATCGAGCGCCTGCGCCTGGCCGCGGCGGTGGCCGAGGACGGCATGCGCGCGGCCATCGCGCAGGTGCGCGAAGGCGCCAGCCGCGAAGCCATCGCCGCGGCCTGGTCGACCGGCGTGGCCGCGGGCGCAACGGCGCGCGGAGCCCGCATCAAGGGACAGTGGGAGTACATCAGCGTCGGGCCGCTGCCCTGGCAGAGCGCGGGCGTGGTGGCGCGGCGTGGCGACGTGGTGAAGTTCGATGTGGGTTGCCTGATCGACGGCTACAGCTCGGACTGCGGCCGCACCTTCAGCGTCGGCCCGGCGCGGCCCCGCGCGCGCCAGATCATGGCCGCGTTGCACGAAGCCTTCGAACGCGCTCTGGAGGTCCTCAGGCCCGGCTTCCCGCTGCGCGCGGTGCACGAGCAAGCGACGCAGGCCATGCGTCGCCACGGCTTCGAGCGCTTCGCGCGCGGGCATTTCGGCCACAGCCTGGGCCTGGACACCTTCTGCGAAGTGCCGCCCTTCATCGCGGCGCAGGCCGACGATCCGATTGAGGCCGGCATGGTGCTGTCGTTCGAGACGCCCTTTTACGTCGACGGCGAGGGCGGCTTCATCATCGAGGACCAATTCACGATCACCGCGGACGGCGCGCAGGCGGCGTGGACGCTGCCGCGCGGCCTGCTCGAGCTGCCGGTGTAGCGCGCGGCGCTCAGGGCCTGGCCGGTCGGCGCGCCCGCCGGCGGTGGCCGGACCTAGGTTGCTGAGCGGCCGCTAGTGCCACAATTGGTCAAGCACTTGGGTTTGGAGCTGTCGAACAAGGGGCTGTATGGCAAATGAGAAGTGGAGGCGAACGGGCGCCTCGTGCTGCGCGGCGCACCCGGCCCGAGGCGCCCAGTTCCGGCAGGTGCCGGCGCACGCACTGCCACAGCGGGCTTGCGCGCGGCCTGCGGGCACGATAGATCGCGGGGCGAGCGGCGTCGATGCGCAGACCAACGCTCCGCGCATCCTGGTAGATGGATTCACGGCCCTGCCCGACGACATGGCGATCCGCCGGTCAACGCGGACGGGCGGCACCGGCGTTGAAGCATCGAGGGCTACGCCACGCCGTGCTTCTTGAACCAGGCCAGCATCCGCTTCCAGCCGTCCTCGGCCGCCTGCTGGCG
>Ga0194121_10000430_pt1 | contig 74250 bp, 108 predicted proteins | sample TA2MahCa50mmetaG_FD_148609 | JGI IMG/M metagenome (GOLD analysis project Ga0194121, IMG submission 148609) | Freshwater microbial communities from Lake Tanganyika, Tanzania - TA2015020 Mahale Deep Cast 50m | ecosystem: Environmental > Aquatic > Freshwater > Lake | place: Tanzania: Lake... | reverse complement strand
TAAAGCGTCTTCAATATACATCGCATGATAACCAAGTGTGATGTATTTGAGAACCAAAATTTAAGGCTCTTATACCCCAGGAAGTGGGGGAATTTAAGCCTGTGGACATGGTATAAGACTTACCTCCCAAGTGGAATACAAGCGACTGTGGATGAAGCAGGAAGCCCCGACCCTTTAGGGTCGTGGGTACTTCACCCTTATGTCGGTGATACAAATTTAGTTTCTGCTGCTATTGGAGAACTTATTGCTCCTGCTGGCAAGAATGAGAAGGATGCCATATATCGCATGACCGAGTATTTGTTATCGGATGCAGGAAGACAGCACTTCTATGATTTGCATATTGGTGCGACAGAGCATGATTACTATGAAATATTGTATCAGTTATATGACATGGAAGAGAAGGAAGATTTTGAGGCACTTTCTAGCGGTGCAAATGTTAGTGAGTGCAATCAGTGTTCAATGATTGGTTGATTAGGTGTTATTTTTAGGAGACGGCTTCATCCCCTACCCTAAAGGGCAAGCATACTCTGGTCGTTTCGCTTCGCTCAACTCCCTGCCGTATGCTTGCTTCTAGCGAAGTAGGGGTTTTCGCCGCTCAATTAGATAAAAAATATCATTGGTCTGGTCCTGGATATATTGTCCATTATTGGAAAAATGGAGAGGAATTTTGGGAGCCAGAATAACTTATTATTGTGATAAATACAATATGACTTTTAAGGAGTTTTTAGCACTTGATGAATTAAAATTACGTGGAATAAGTAATTTAGATTTTGGCAAGCAAATTCCAAGACAAATCTTTCGAAAAGGCGGTCCAGAGCATATGAATCCTTTCAAAACTGGACATCTTCCTGCTAGACCATATATTTTAAACAAAACTGGCATAGCTAATCGCAAACATTAACTCTATTAGAATGTGCAGATAAATCCATTAGGAATGAATCTTAAAATAGCTATTAAAACCAATTTTAGCTATTCAGGTGATTGGTCAGCCTTCTGCTGTTGGTATTCTCTTAAAAAGAATGTGCCAGATGCAGAAGTTTCTATTTATTGCAACGCCGCTGATATAAAAGATCAGATATTTTCATGGCCTAGAAAGTGTCAAGTTCCCTTTCATTTATCTAAAAATCCACCTAAAAATAGTAATTTATTAGTTTTAGACTCATTTGTTGTGGCTATTAGAGAATTGAGCGAAGAGACGCTTAATGTCTTAAATACTACTTTAGATAATACTGACAAGTTTTTGTGTGACGTAAATGAAGATAAATATTATTCATTTGTTTCTTATAAAAATGGTTTTGGTAACTTTGTTATATCTGAGTGGATAGATAATAAAGTAGATTGCCCATTTGTATTAGCAGATAATTTTATGGATGATAAATTGGATGTTAATGGTGTTAAAGTTCTTAGAATTTGGAAGCAGATAGCTAATATTTACTTAAATTTGAGGTAAAAATGAGAAGATTTGACGATGATGAAGAGGATGAAAACTTGTTCCCAGATACAGAAGGTAATAACGAACAGGAACAAATGAATAATTCTTTGGAATTGATGCAGTTAAATTTGGTCCAAATAGATATGAACCAGAAGTTACTTCATAAAACTGTTCAATTTCTTGAAAAATCTTGGTTTTGGAAGTTTAGAACTAAAAAAAATAAATTAAAAATAATCATAGAAACCTATAATATATTTAAATATTTGGTAATGGCCGAATTTCAGGAAGACGAAGAAGAGGAATAAATGCCTTCATATCGATTTTCGTGTAAAAAATGTGATTTAGTTTATATAGATTTAGTTCCATATGATGCTACTGGCAAATATAGTAAAGTGAAATGCCCTAATTGCAAGTCTAAGCGAAAAATTCAATTACCAACTGCTTGTTTAGAAGTTATTTTTACTAATCCAAGAGGAACCAGCAAAGCTGATTCTTTTTCTTATGTGGCTGATCATAACATGGAACAGGCTAAAGGTGAACGTCGCAGGGCAGAAGCGGCATCTCATATGGGAACACAACCTTTTAATGACATTAATGATTTCAATAATGATGCTAATTTTGATTTCGGAAAAATTTAAATACGTATTGCATTAACTTTTATATTAGTTATAATTTATTAGTAAGGAGATATAATGGAAAAGAAATTTGACTCTTTAAGTAAGCTTGCAGAGAGATTCGATAAAAATTTATACGCTAATTTGCATGAAAAGATATCATTTGACGAATATCTTGGAAAGGTTTTTGAAAATCCTTTGCTTGTCAGAACAGCTTATCAGAGAATTTATGATATGGTTTGTTCTAAAGGATATGAGCCTTTCATAAAATACCACAAGAGTCTTAATCATTATAAGTTTTTTGATGACGAAGAAGTACCCATTTTTGGTTTAGAAGAAACATTAGATAGTATTGTTAAGTTTATTAAAGGTGCAGCAGGTAATTATGGTACTGAAAAGCGTATTTTGTTGTTACACGGTCCAGTAGGCTCAGCTAAATCAACTATAGCGAGACTTCTTAAAAAGGGTCTGGAAAGATATTCAAGGACAGATGCAGGAGCTTGGTATTCCTTTAAATGGATTAAACTTCCTCAAAAGGTTTTTATTAGTGACGAAGATTGTTGTCCTATGAATGAAGACCCAATTAAGTTAGTTCCGCAAAATATCAGAACTAAGATGTTTGCAGAGTTAAATGAGGTTTACCTTGATAGTTTGCCTAAGGAACAAAGAAATAAGGTTTATAGGTTGAAATGTGATGGAGAATTGTGCCCAAGATGTAAGATATTCATGGATGAGCTAATGAATTTGTATGATGGGGATTGGGAAAAAGTATTAAAAGAACATATCGTTGTAATGAGAAAGGTTCACTCCGAATCAGATCGAGTTGGTATTGGTACTTTCCAACCTAAAGATGAAAAAAACCAAGATGCTACAGAGTTAACTGGTGATGTTAATTTTAGAAATCTTGCCCATTTTGGCAGTGACGCTGATGCGAGATGTGTTGCTGGAGATACTTTAATTTTTACAAACAATGGCATTGGAAAAATTAAAAAGTTTGTTCCTAATGAATTAAAAGCAGATTGTTTTGCTTATTCTGATTTGATGGTGCAAAGTTTTGATAAGGATAAATTAAATTCTATTAATAGTGTTTATAATGGCGGGAAGAAAACTGCTTATAAAGTTAAAACTAAGTTGGGATATTCAATTACTTGTACGAAACAACATAGGTTTTTGACATTAGAAAATGGTCAAGTTGTTTGGAAACATGTTAAACATTTAAATAGTGGAGATTATATTGCTTTAATTAGAGGAGCAAGTCCATATTTAAAAATGGAGGCTGGTAAAGAGGTAGAACTGCCTCCATTTAATCCAGAAATGTATGGAAATGAAAAGCATAATTTAATTTTCCCAACTAAAGTTACTAAGAAATTAGCATATTTATTAGGTTTGTGGACTGGAGATGGCCATATTTATGTTAATGAAAATTCTCATAATTATGAATTTGGGTATACTCAAAAAGAAGATGATAGAAGGCAAGACTTTATTGATTTATGCCAAGAATGTTTCAATATTGAATTAAGAAACGATCAACGTGAAGATCATAGCGGAGTGGCTAGAGTTTGTTGTAATAAACTTGTATCTTGGTTTAAAGAAGTTTTAGGGGTTTGTTCTCATGCTGCTTTTAAGACCATTCCAGATTGTATCTTAGCTTCTCCTGCTCCTATAGTTGCAGAATTTTTGCGGGGATTGTTTGAGACAGATGGAAATTTAAGAAACAACAATGGTTCTAATACATCTGTTTTTGTTTCTTGTTCTGAAGTTTTATGTGATCAAGTTCAATCTGTTTTGCTTGCATTTGGTGTAATATCCGGTATATATCAAGACGAAGGATGTTGGCGAGTTCGTTGTTATGGAAAAAATGTCAACAAATTATTGAAATTTATTCCTTCTTTGGAAAAAAGATTTACTGCTGGATATTTGACTGATACTAAAGCATCTCCTAATGTAGATGTTTTGCCTAATATTAAGCCTTTGATGCTTAATTTGTTTAAAAAAGCTACTAATAAGGCTAGTTTGATTAGCAAATATAATGGTAGTTTGCATGATGCAATAAGAAAACCTAATGTTGCTTATGAAACTTTGGCACATTTCTTGGAAAGTATAGAAGTATCACATGATGATGTTGATTATCAAACATTAAAACAAATATTAACTGATGAATTTATTTGGTTGCCAATCCAAAGCATATCTAAAGTAGGTAAAATTAATGTTTATGATTTGAGCGTTCCTGAAACACATGCTTATTGGGCCAACGGTTTTGTTAGCCATAATTCGTTTGGTTTTAATGGCGAATTATGTGTTGGTAATAGAGGATTAGTTGAATTCATTGAAATGCTGAAATTGGCACAAGAGTTCTTATATGATCTTTTAGGAGCAAGCCAAGAGAAACAAATTAAACCTAAGAAGTTTAGTCAAGTTTCTGTGGATCAGATGCTTTTGGGCCATTCAAATCAACCAGAGTACAAGAAACTTCTCGGCAATCCTTTCATGGAAGCTTTGAAAGATCGTACTGTTAAGATAGACGTTCCATACTTGACAAGATTGGCTGATGAAATTAAAGTTTTGGAGCAAGATTATGGCGAAGGCAAAGTTCCACAACATATTGCTCCTCATACTATTGAAGTCGCTGCATTGTGGACAATTCTAACAAGGTTATCTCCAGATAAAGAAGGTAAATTAACACCAGTACAGAAAGCTAAGTTGTATAATGGCGAAATATTACCTGGGTTTAATGAAGAAACAGTCAAGGAATATAAGGACAAATATCCAGAAGAGGGAATGGAATTTGGTATCAGTGCTAGGTATACACAAGATAAGATTAGCAATTGTTTGAGTGCAAATTATGATTATATTAATCCTTTTATGGTTATGAATGAAATTAGAGAAGGATTGGATAATCACGCTTTGATCAAAGATAAAGAAGAATTAGCTAGATACCATACCTGTGTGGAGCTAACAATACAAGAATTGAATGAAATTTTAAAAGATGAGGTAAGAGAAGCTTTAAGCGGTGATGCCAAGGCTCTTGAAAGAATTTGTGCTAATTACATCGATAATGTGATGGCATATATTAGGAAATCTAAAATCAAGAACCCATTCACTCAAAGGGAAGAACCACCTAGCGAGAAGTTAATGAGGTCAATTGAAGAAAAGATTGACGTTCCAGAAAGAGGCATTGACGCTTTTAGAACTTCTATAGCTGCTTTTATCGGTGATTTGGCTAATAAAGGCGAGAAGTTTAGATGGGATAGTGACCAGCAGTTGAAAAAAGCTTTGAAAGCTAAACTATTTGATGATGTCAAGGAACATGTTAAATTGTCTTCATTAGATGTGGAGTCTGCTGGTACTGTTCAACCTGATTTGCAAGAAAAGATTGATTTGGTCAAGAAGAGATTAATAGATCAGTATAAATATAATCAGCAGTCTGCCACGGATGTATTAAATTATGTTGGCAGTCTATTTGCTGGTACTCAAAGCAATAAGGATTAGGCTATAAATGCCAAAAAATATTGAAATAGACCGAAAACATTTTTGGGACGTTATAGGAGGAAACTTACGTAAAGCCCTGAAAAAGTTTTTCGATACGGGACGTTTTACTGCCAAAAAGGGTAAAAATGGTCATATGTCTATAGCTTTACCACGCATTAATACTCCGCACATTATTTATGGTGATCCAACAACTGGTATTGGTCGTGGGCCTGGTAAAAAAGGCGATGTTATAGATAGTGATAAAGAAGGTGAAAAAGGCAATGGTGCAGGGCAAGAAGAAGGCGAAGGAGTTGAGGTAAGTGTTCCTATGGAATATATACTTCAATTCATGAAGGACCAACTGTGTTTACCCGATCTTAGACCCAAAGAAAATGATACGGTTGATGAATTCGATATAAAATACAATAACATATCTTTAAATGGTCCAGATAGCTTAAGACATCTTCGCAGGACCATGTTGGAAGCTTTAAGGCGTTTGTGTGCTACAGGTGAAATCAATAATTTGCATCAACTTCCTGGATTAAATCAGCCTATCCAACTGATAACTCCAATCGATAGAGATTTCAGGTTTAGACAATGGAAGGAAATTAAAAAGCCTAGTAGCAATGCAGTAATTATGTTTGGCAGGGACGGTTCTGGTTCTATGGATGATTGGAAATGTAATGTGGTTAGTGACATGTGTTGGTGGATTGATGTTTGGATTAGGCATTTCTATGAACGAGTTGAGAGATGTTATTTTTGGCATGATACAGTTGCTCAGGAACTTGATGAAAAGAAATTTTATTCATATAGGTATGGCGGCGGTACAACTTGCAGTAGCTGTTTAAAATTAATGGCTAATCAATTTATAGACAGATTTCCTCCAGAAAAATGGAATATTTATGTGTTCTATTTCACGGATGGGGATAATTATGATGAAGATAATGATGTTTTTCTGAATACTTTGAAAGAAAAATTTCCTCCTAATGTCTGCAATCTATTTGGTATCACTCAGATTATGGCTTATGATTATAAAAGAAGTTTGAAGAAATTTGTTGATGATAATTTGGAGAATAAAGCTAATTACAGATCAGTTTCCATAGGAAAAGAAAAAAGTATTGATTATTCTTCTGGAAGTTGGGAACCTGATGAATTGTCAGATGACGAACGCAACTTGGCTATTAAAAAAGCTATTATTGAACTTTTAGGCAAAAAAGAAGCTGTTTTATTTGACATGTCTTTATAAGGATTAACATGTATTCAAAATTTGGTCGTGGTGCCCCATTACTTTCAGGAAATGCTACTGTTCCTGGGCAGCACTTAACAGAAATTGAAAAAGATTTATTTTCTAAGATTCTTGTTGCCTGTCGTGAAGCCGGTGCCGATTTTTATCCTACCATTATCCAAAAACTAACTTATGACGAGATGAGCGAGATTGTGGCTTATAACGGCTTTCCAAATCGTTATCCTCATTGGCGGTTTGGAATGGCATACGAAGAATTTCATAAAGGTTATGAATATGGCATGCAAAGAGTGTTCGAAATCGTGATCAACACATCTCCTTGTGTAATGTATCTTTTGAATTCAAATACGCTTTTAGATAATGCTACAGTTGTTGCTCATGCTACATTTCATAATGATTTCTTTAAAAACAACATAGTGTTCAAGCCAACAAATACTGGCATGATGAATAAGATGGCCAATCACGGAAATAGAATTAGAAAATATATTGACAGATACGGAGCAGAGACGGTTTTTGAATTTATTGATAATATTTTGGCAATTGAAACATTGATTGATCCAGTAAAGATATGGGATGAAAGACAAATTCAAGAACCAATTATTCAAGATAAAAAAGAATATGAGTTGCCAAGAAGAGTAATGGTGCCTGTGGGTCATGATTACATGGAACCTTATTTTAATACCAAAGAATTTAAAGAAAAAGAAGATGAAAGAATAAAGCATATTGATAAAATTAAGGATTTGGGTATTTTTGCCGAACCAGAAAAGGATATATTTGGTTTTATAAAGAATTATGCTCCTCTAAAACCGTGGCAAGCTGATATTGCAAGCATGCTTTATGATGAAGCTTTGTATTTTAGTCCTCAAGGAATGACTAAGACAATTAATGAGGGATTTGCAAGTTATGGCGATTTTGACATGATGTGCCGCCGTGGTTGGGCAGATATGATTGGTACAAATTATGGATGTGGTATTATTGAATATGCAAAACACAAAATGATGGTTTTAGGTGACAAATATGGTGCTAATCCGTATAGACTTGGGTTCCAACTTCTTATGGATATAGAAGATAGATGGGATAAAGGTAAATTTGGAGATGAATGGGAAAATTGTCGAGATTTGAATAAAAAAGAAAATTGGGATGAAAAGTTGGGTAAAGGTAGGGAAAAAGTATTTGAAGTTAGGAAATATTATGATGATGTGATGTTGATTAATGAATTTTTCACACAAGATTTCTGCCAGAAGTACGAGTTCTTTGAATGGAAGAGACAGCCTAATGGTGATCATGTTATTGAAAACAGAGGGGATACGCCAGAAAGTTTCAAGAAAATTAAGAATAATTTAGTAAGAAGTAAGTTAAATAGAGGTCTTCCTGATATAAGATTAACCGATCCTAATCACAGAAATAAAGGCTGGATGCTTTTACAACATGTTTGGGATGGCAGGATGTTAGAAGAAAGATATACTAGGGAAACAATGACTGCTTTGTATTCTTTATGGGGCAGTGAAATTGTGCTTGCTAGTAGAAATTATGGTGGCGATGAAGTTGTATTCTTGTGTGTTGGCAAGGATGCAGATAAAGATACTGTTGTAATGAAACGACTTGAATACGATGATTATAAATGATATTGTTTTAATTTAATGATTGTGTTAATTTATCATTTATGGATAAATTAACATCATTAATGAATTCGTATGAGGATTTGCACAAATTACCATTTCCAGTCCGACTTAAAAAATCAAAACTAGTAGAAAATTGGATTCTTGATACCATTAATTTTCACGGAATACCCTATAAAGGACAAAATATCAAAAATTGGGAAGAATGTTCAGAAAAAGAAGATAAAAATAACAAAAGAGATGCAAAGACTTTGGTAGATGGTAATTATTTATATTGCCAAAATAAATTCAGACAGCCAAACAGTGGAACGGACATAGGGTGTGCTTTGTTGCAACCATATCCAGGAAAAGATGAAGTAAATAATTTAATTCTAAGAAATTCAAAAATTGAAGCTGATTTTATAGCAAGGGATTTTAAGTTTGATGGCATTTATTATAATGTTTTGGATAATTCATGGAAAAAACTAATGATGATTCCATATCCAGAATTGATGAAACCAGCTTATGTAAAGGTTTTGAAAGAATGGTTGATGAGTGATTCTGAATTACATGACAAAAATAGGTGTTTCAAGTCCGAAGAATGCCCAGGTGCAGAATTGAGGTTTAAGCGAGATTCAGGCAAGAAAAGTTATGATTCGGGGCTTAAAAAGATATTGTGCTACTTGCCCTTACAATTATTTGCGGATAAGGCTAACATAGTAGAAATGATTGAACCACCGGAGTATCTTTTTTCATGACCTTCTTTTACCATTATAATAAGCCAGCTAGTAAAAAAGCAGGCAAACCAGTAATTAGTGTTCATTATCACAACAAATGTTTTTTGGTAGATAATATTTTCTGCAATGTGTTTACTCATGGCAGGATAAGAAAGAGTCAACCATATTTTGTGATGACTGGTAAAGCTAAAGAAATTACAATAAAGGACAATGTTGCCTATGTTTTTTGATAACTTTTGGTTAAATAATAAATCTAAAAAGCTGGAATTTTGCTTTCAATTTGGTAATGATGAACCTATTGTTTTTTATTCTCAATTAAATATGGATAACAAGGTAACAATAACTCTTGAGGGCGAATCTAATATTACATTTAACGATAAAAATGGAAATAAATTTACTCTGTTAATAAGGGGTAAAAATGGAACCAGTTGAATTTCTATTAAGTGATAGCTTTGTTGAATTTTCCAAGAAGATAGTTGAAATTGCTGAACAAAAAAAGCGTTTAAAGGCTGAATTTAAGGTAGTTTATGATAAATTCCAGTCTGATTTGAAAGAACTGGAAAATGCAGCAATGACTATTCAAAATGAGTTTGAAGAGTGGAAAAAGAGTGTTACTAAAAAGGCTGATTAATTAATAAATACTTTTTGTGTTACATGTTCAAAAAGTAATAAAGTATTTTAGCCATACTGGTGACATAGGCGATTTAATTGCTGGCCTTACTTTAATTAAAGCATTAGGCGGTGGGCATTTAGTTTTATTTCCTTCCGGTCCACAAGGAAGAATGACCCCTGATAGAGTTGCAGTTTTGAAACCACTTCTTGAATATCAATCATATATTAAAAGTGTAGAATGGAAGCAACATGTTGTGGGAGAAAATCTAGATAAATGGAGAAGATGCTTTGGACAAGGTAAGAATTTGGCGGAAATGCATACAAATTGTTATGACATGCCAGAACATCCTCTAGAAGAACCTTGGATTAAAGTTCCAGAACCAAAGTATGTTGCCCAAGTTATAATGCATAGAAGTATAAGGTATACAACAAGTCATTTTCCTTGGCGTACAATTGTTGAAAAATATGGTAAAAATGCAGTTTTTGTTGGGTTTAAATATGAACATGATATTTTTTGCCCAATAGCTGGTCATATCCCTTTTTATCCAATACAAGATTATATGGAGCTAGCTCAGATTATAGCTGGATGCAAACTGTTCATTGGCAATCGTTCAAGTCCTTGGTGGGTAAGCGAAGCATTGAAAAAAAATTCTATTCTTGAAACTTCTGCCGGGCATGATTGTTTCTTCCCTAGAATGGGTGTGATTTATGGAACCATGCACAGCTTCATGTTACCGGATATTGATTAGGGGAATTACTATGATAAAGTATGAAATATACTTATGAAGATGTTAAAAACTTTTTTGAATCAAAACAATGTACTCTTTTGTCTAAAGAATGCCAAGATATAAAGTTGCCACTAGAATATGTTTGTGTTTGTGGTAATGTTTTTGTTAAAAGTTTTATTAATTTTAGAAAATCAATTTTTTGTTCTAAATGTCATGCTAGGAAGCAGTCTGAAAGATTTAGATTAAGTATTGATTATGTTAGGCAATATTTTAAGGAAAATAAATGTGTATTGTTAGAAACAGAATATGTAAATGCTAGAATTCCTTTAAGATATGTTTGTAAATGTGGGAGAGAATCTAAAATTACTTTTTGGAGGTTTAAATCAGGCAATAGATGCAAAAAATGTGGTAATAAAAAATCTTCTGAAAAACAAACTTTAAGTCATGATTATGTTGCCCAAAAATTTGTAGAAAAAGGTTGTATTCTTCTGAGCCGATATGAGAAAGCTAATAAAAAATTAGATTATATTTGTAAGTGTGGAGAGAAATCTGTTGTTACTTGGGGTAACTTTAGAAAAAGTGGTATGTGTTTACAATGTTCTATTAAAAGCAGATCAGGAAAAAATCATTATGAATGGCGAAGTGACAGAAAGGCATTAGCAAATGAGCTTATTTTCCGTCAAAGGTGTTATAAATTAGTTAGAATGTCTTTGAATGCCACTGGAAGAGTCAAGAATAAAAGGACAGCGACGTTGTTGGGATATGATTATAAACAATTGCAAGAACACATTTTGAATCACCCAAATTATGAGAAAATTAAGAATGATAAATGGCATATTGATCACATTTGGCCTATAAAAGCTTTTGTAGATTATGGATTATATGATTTATCGCTCATTAATTGTTTAGAAAATTTACGACCTTTAGAAGCTTTTGAAAATAACAGTAAAAGCGGAAAATATTGTTTGGCAGATTTTGAGGAATGGTTGACTAAAAAGGGCATAAGGTTTATAAGTAAGAAATGAAAAATGAAATAGTTGGATATGAGCCGCTTCATGTTCATAGTTCATACTCTTTACTAGATGGTTTTGGGGAAATTTCAGAATATGCAGCATATTGGAAAGGACATGGAGATTATTTATGTGTAACTGATCATGGCATGTTAGCGGCTCCTCCAAATCAAATTAAATACTGTAAAGCATCCAATAAGAAAGATGATTCGTATAAAAATAAATCTTTAAAACCCATCTTCGGAATTGAGTTTTATGTTAATCCTTTGCAAATCGAATACTCTTCTGAAAATGAATTGCAGAAATATCTAGATTCATTAAATCCCAAAGAACTTAAGTTGATGCGAAGAAGGGGTTTTCACTTATTAGCTTTGGCTTATAATTTAACAGGATATAGCAATTTAGTTACGCTTTCTTCTTTAGCTTGGAACAAAGGTTTTTATTATAAACCTAGAGTCAATCATGAACAGCTTTTAAAGTACAAAGAAGGCATTATATTCACTTCCTGTTGTTATGCTTCCGAAATAGGACAGGCATTTGAGAATGGTGGAGAAGAAGCTGGCTACCAAATGATAGAAAAGTACATTTCTATGTTTGGTAAGGAGTATTTTTATCTGGAAATAATGCTTTTGGATTTTGTAAAACAGAAGCCTTATGACTTATTCATTATTAAAGCTGCTGACAAGTATGGATTGAAAATAATTTTAACTAATGACTGCCATTATCTTTCACCAGGCGATAGCCAATTTCAAAGATTAATGTTGATGGTGCAAACAAAAAATACCATAAAAGAAATTCAGAAAAAAATGACGGATGATAATTATAAAGATTTCTTTGAACTGCAAGACAGTAATTTATGGATGAAGACTGAAGAAGAATTAAATGAAAAATGGGCTAAAGATTATCAAGAGATAGATTATGACATTTTCAAACAAGCTAAGATGAATACTGTTGAAATAGCCAGAAAAGCAGGTAATGTCCAGCTTGATACATCAATGAAGTTGCCTAAACTTGATAATGATGACGATAAATTGCAAGATTTGATGATACAAGGATTTAAAGAAAGAGGCTTGCCAACAACTAGAGAATATTTAAATAGATTAAAAGAAGAATATAATTTGATATGCCATAAGGAATTTTCTTCTTATTTTTTGATTCAAAAACAGATTATGGATGAGGCTATAAGAGTTTGTCCTGAGATACTAGGATGGGGTGACGGAAGTGATGCTTATGGGCCGGGCAGAGGTTGTGGCCATTATAATAATTTGCTTTTCATGCCTAATGGGAAAGTGAAAAAATTAGGAGAAGCCAAACTTGGTGATTTGGTTTACAGCGCAAGCGGCAAGGAAAGGAAAATATTGAATTTATTCGAATATCCTTGTGATGAAGAGTTGATTAATATAAAGACATATTATGGATTCAATCAAGGAGAATCTTTTACTTCTGACCATAAAATATTGTGTGAGAAGAAAAGAATAGATCATAAATTCGATCATTATTCAGAGGAGAATAAGAAAAAAGTAAAATTAACTCTGGAACCTACTGGAGATATGAACTGGATTCCAGTCGATCAAATTGAAGTTGGAGATTGGTTGTTTATTCCTAGATTTGATATAAAAGAAGGAGTGCCAGAAATTATTGATTTGGCTAAATATGGAGAAAATTTAGATATAACAGAAAATAAGATAAGTTATACGAATAATTATAAGAAATATAAAATAAACAGATTTATTCAATGGAATGAAGATTTTGCTACGTTTATTGGCATGTTTTGTGGCAATGGATTTTTTATAACAAATGCTCCTAATAGAGTTTCTTTATGTACTCATAGCGAAAACACGGATGTTTTTGAGTTCTGTAGACATATGTTCGAAGATGAATTCGGGCTTTGCATGAGAAGATATTATTCAAAAACTAAAAAACTTGTCCAGTTTCATTCGACTAACCTTCTTCTTAAAAAATTGATGAAAGAATTGTTTTGTGATTATAAACTAACTGCGCAGACCAAACACGTTCCAGATGTTGTGTTTAATTTGCCTAAGAAATTAAAACTGGCATTTTTAAAAGGATTTTTTCTTACTGATGGTGGATTAGACAAAAATAAAATAAAATTTACTACAAGTTCAGTAAGAATGGCTCATGAGGTAAGACATATTTGTTTGTCTATAGATATTCCTGCTTCTATTAATCTTTATAATAGATATGACAAAAGAAGTGATACTAGAAACGTTGAATATAGCATTAATATTCCTCATATAAAAGGATTGTCCGAAAATAATTATCAAAAATCTTATCGCTATAGAATTAAAGACAATGGTTATTTAGTTCAAGTGAGAGAAATAACAAAAGTTTCTTCTGGCGGCAAAGTTTATGACATTGAAGTAGAGAATGAAAGTAATTATTTAACATCTTCATTTATTGCTCACAACTCTAACTTAGGCTCATTAATTTGTTATGTACTTGGTATTACTGATGTAGACCCTGTTGAACATGGTTTGTTATTTAGCAGATTTTTAAGTGAAGCTAGAGGCGGTAAAAGTATTAGTTTGGAATTTGAGAACTTGGACCCAATTTAACTGTAATAATAGCATGGAAAACAACAACAACCCTTGGGGCAAAGATGAATCACGTTGGAAAGACCCAGCATACTTGCAGTGGTTGAAAGAGATATGGCACGTTGAGATTAAAGAATCAGCACGTCATTTGTGGCCAGGGCAGTGGACTATCTATGGTTATTGGGATGATGAGAAAAATTTGTACAAGAAGTATGAGAAGATATGGGATGATCGTCGTCAAGAAGCCTGGGACAAGAAGCACCCTCGCAAGTATCTCACGGATGCCGAATTACTACAAGCACTCGCTGATGGTTTCGATCTTTTTTGTAACGAAGGTGAAGATTACTTCCATTGGAACGTCGAATCTCCAGGCTGGTCAATGCACAGGAATGGAAGCTGGCAAAAAATGCTTGTTCCCATAAATGATTGGTTGGATAATGCCCGAAATAAGCATATTAATGAAAGATCAGAATATCCAGGTATTTATAACAGTTATGAACACGCTTGCAAAACACTGGCAAATTATTGCGATTTATTAGCACCACGGTTTGCTCTTGGAGAACTTACAGACTACGAGAAGCACTTGAAAGATTTTGTGGATAATTACAAGTATGAGAGGTAAAACTATGTATATGTATAACTGTCCATCATGCAAACAAAGAGGCGTTTCTTGGGATGCAAGGTGTAAAATGTATATCTGTTTATATAAAAACTGTAATGAATACTATTATCCACCTGATGAACCAAATATAAACAGCTTTGGTTAGTTGAAAGTAGAAAAACTACTTCTTGTTCGACATAGAAGCTTTAGAACTTACAACATCGTTTCCCATATCCATTGGTTGTCCTTTTATGGATTTGGCTTTCCTTTTACCGACTGCTTTCTTATCTTCGCCTTCTGTTTCGGATGCAGGTGCTTCAGTGCTTTCTTTAATAGCATCGTTTAGTCTATTCTGATGGCTGATATCTGAAAGTAATGTAGCTAAACCTTTGTATGATTCTTCTAATTTGAACATTTCATTTACTAGAATATCCAAAGAGCCTTGTCTGCGTGTTTCTCTTACAAAGGTTTCAGTAAGCTTATCATTGTCTTTCATTAAGCGAACGGCATTAATGATTGTCTTTAATGGGTGTTCTTCTTTTTCTTTAGTTTCAGACAAATAAGCTACAAACTCTTCTGTAGACATATCTTTGGTGGCATTGATAAAACTTTCTGCTGTAGCTGTAGTTTTCTCAGTAGCTTTTGGCCAAGTAGGTTTGATATTTACCATGCCATCAGCGGTTGATTTTGTAGGAGTTTCTGGTTCATAAATTAGTTTTTTATCTCCTTCAGTGCCCAAACCAGGCTTGGCGTCCTTGTCTTTCATAACCATTTGTTTGTCTGGTTGTGTACTGGTTGCGTAATCCTTTGGTTTTTCAGCCAAAGTGGTTTCGCATTTCCAGTTTTTGCCCTTTTTTGCGGCTGGTTCTGGTGCTTTTGTTGGACTTGGGCCTGTATCTCCATCCACAGAGATTTTTGTTTTTTCCATTTTGCCTTGGTTGTCCAAATATTCAGAGAATTTTATCATATTTCTATATAGGGGGCTTGATTTTAAAACTTTTTACTATAGAATAAATAGATTAGTAGGTCTTTGACAAATCGGGGGCGAATTGGTTTCGAAACGGTAAGTTGCGTGGTTAATGTGGCATGCACTGGTTAATCGCAAGGCCAGTATAAAATGCGATTACTCTTAATTGAGGAAGTTTCTTACTCTTTGGCTGCTTAAGTCGGCCAACAGGCTCAGGAAGCTAATGCTGGATGCGTCCAAAAGCCTGATGTAAAATCTAGCTGGTCTATTAGCGGACGACTTGCTTTTAGATGAGAAAATATGTCGTAACAGTTTGTGGACTTTTGCTCTTTGTAGTTCTAAAACTGTAATGAACAAGGAGATAAGCATGTAGAGGCTTAATCATCATTACACGTTCACTTGGGTTCAATCCCCAACGCCTCCAATAAAATTTCGACAACCTCCATTATAACTTACTATGTTATAATGGAGGTTTTTATGAAAAAAGAAGTTCAGTGTTTTATTTGTGGTAAAACATTTTTAAGAGAAGTTGGTGAGCTATCAAGAAATGAAAAGCTAGGCAGGAAAATTTATTGTTCTCTTAGATGTGCAGGAAAGGATAATTATAAACATTTAGGTGGTGGTAGACCTGAAAATTTAAAAGTACGGACACCAGATGAATATTCGCCTTTTCGTTGGCATTATCGAAACATTATAAGAAGAAATAATAAAGAATGTGGCGTTACATTAATTGATCTTAAAGAACAGTGGGAAAAACAAAAAGGTGTTTGCCCGTATACTGGATGGCAACTTAAAAATTTGCCTACTATTGGTTCAAAATTACCACGCACTCCCGACAGGGCAAGTTTAGATAGGATAGATAGTGGTAAAGGTTATATAAAAGGCAATATTCAGTTTGTAGCTTTAATAGCACAACTTGCCAAATTTGAATGGCCTGAGAATAATTTGGTTGAGTTTTGTAAAGCAGTTTCAAGTTATTTGACTTTCCCTTAGCAATAACCCTAGCCATAAAAAGCTGGGGTTATTTTTTGGCCTTGTAATAATTATTTTTATTTCTTATACTCCATCTATAATCGGATGGAGTTTTTTAATGTCAAGAGAAGAAGATAGTGAGTTAATTGAGTTATTAAAAAGTGCGGCAGAAAAAGAACCAGCATATAAACCTTACAATAAAGCATATGCTACTTCTTGTCGTGGTAGTGATATGTCAGAAGAAAAAGAAGAACAACAAGTTAAGCTTGGCAATTTAGTTCAATGGACTACTTCTGACAAAAGAACTTTCATACCTGCTAGTCACACAATAGATAAGCTTATTCCTGGAGTTTATGACATTCTTCAAGCTCCTGGAGTTGGTATATATTTTGAAAAAGTTCCAGTAAAAACTGAAGGTCTTATTAGATTTCCTCAAACTAATTCAGAAAAGGTTGTTGATGAGATTAAAAAATTCTGGGATAAGGAAGCGGTATTTAAAGAATTTGGTTTAGCATACAAAAGGGGCGTGATATTATACGGCCCTGCTGGGTGTCATGGAAAAGGCACATTGATTAGAATGTTTGATGGGAAAACTAAGAAAGTAGAAGACGTAGAAGTTGGTGATTTACTTATGGGGCCTGATTCTAAGCCACGTAGGGTATTAGAATTAAGGCATGGTATCGATGAAATGTACAGAGTATATCCTAATAAGGGAGAACCTTTTGTAGTAAATGGCAATCATGTTTTAAGTTTAAGAAGAACTAGTAGCGTTGAATTGAGATTTCCTCCTGTAATGAATATTAAATTAAATGATTATATGAATTTGACCAAATGCTCTCAATGGTCGTTTAAGTTGTACAGAATTGGAGTGAATTTTGAAAAAAAACAAGAATTGCCATTGGAACCTTATTTTTTAGGAGTTTGGCTGGGTGATGGTTCTGAAGGTAAAACTGAGGTTAATTCTGCTGACCAGGAAATAAAAGAATATTTGAGAAAATATGCATTTTGTTTTGGACTATCTTTAACAGAAAGGCGTAAAACAGATTCTATTTGTTGGGCTTTGAATATAGTTGGCGATGGATCAAAAGGCGGCAATTATGTTTTAAATGAATTAAGAAATTTAAATGTATTGGAGGATAAGCACATCCCAGATAATTATATGTATTCTTCAGTGCAGCAAAGGCTAGGTTTATTGGCAGGGTTAGTTGATACTGATGGAGGTTATTGTGTTGCTACCTGGAGGAAAAGTGCTAAATTTAAGAAAAAAGGTTATAAAGATTATTTTGAAATTATTCAGAAAAGAGAAAGGTTGGCTTGGCAGATAGTTGAATTGGCTAGAAGTCTTGGTTTTGGTGTGACAATTAAAAAAGTAAAAAAAGGAATTAAAGAAATAGACTTTGAAGGAGATTATTGGCGGCTTAACATATTTGGTGATATTTCTAGAATTCCTGTAAAACTTGCAAGAAAAAAAGCACTAGTTGGAATGCCTAATAAAGACCCGTTAAGAACAGGCATTAGAAAAATTGAATCTCTTGGCAAAGGGAAGTTTTATGGGTTTACAATTTCGGGTGATCATTTATATTTAACTTCTGATTATATTGTTCATCATAATAGTGGTAAATCGAGTTCTATTCAACTTATTATGAAAGATGTGGTTGAAAGAGGCGGCATAGTAGTTAAATTTTGTCATCCTCATATTTTCATAGAAGGCATGAGAATATTCAGAACAATTCAGCCAGAAACACCTGTTGTAGTTTTGATGGAAGATTTAGATGCGATAATGCATAATTATGGTGATGAATCTGGTGTTTTGAATATATTGGATGGTGTTGAATGTGTCCACAAGTGCGTATTCTTGGCAACTACTAATTATCCAGAAGAATTAGGTCCAAGAGTCATTAATAGGCCAAGCAGGTTTGATAAGAGGTTCAAGATAGGTCATCCAAATGAAGAAAGTAGAAAATTGTATTTTGAATATTTGATGGGTGATAAAGTAAAAGAATTAAAAGTTCCTCTTTCTAAATGGATTGAAGATACGAATGGATTTAGTATTGCACATTTGAAAGAATTGTTTGTTGCCGTTATAATCCTTGGTGATGAATACGAAGATGCTATTTTTACTTTGTCTTCAATGAAGGAATACATTTCTTCTGACCAGGATATAGAAAGGTCAATGGGATTCAAATGAAAGTCTACTTAATTTATGAAGATGATTATGGTGGGCTTTTTTCTCCTTGGTTTTTAACTAAGGTTTTTATTGATGAGGAAGAAGCGAATAAATATATGAAAAGCAATAAATGGTTGTCTGTTGTGAGAGTTAGCGAGTATCAGGGGGATGATTTAAGTGCTTATCCAAATTCTATTGGGGGTCTATTTAGTATTGACTGAAAATTAAGTAAACGATATAAATGATGGATGGAAGCTAAAGATGAATTGATTATAATTCTAAATGCTAGGTTAGAAAGTAAAGGGCTTAAAGAAGAGAAGTATACTAAGAGATTAGCCCTGGAATTAAAAGAAATAGATGCTCAAAACAAGCATGATTATTTTCTAGATTTACACAAAAAGCAAATCAGATATCCTTATAATCAAAAAAACCTCTTAATCCCATATCTTTTAGGCATAGTAGACGATTTAGAGATAGACAAAGAGCCTACCTACGTTTACGGTGACATGCCTGATTCGGACTGCGACTTTCTTCCAGAAGTTCGAGATTATCTGAAGAACATCTGGGCACCAAAATTTTATGGCCAAGAATTTGTAGCCAATATTGGTAGCTATAACACTTTCGGCATTAAATCAGCACTTCAAAATATGGCCAGAGTGTATAGTTGTGATAAAGATGAAGTAACGGCTGTAACTAAAAAATTGGGTTTAAAGGACGATGAAGGCAAAACATTAACCTGGGATAAAGCTGTTGAGTTATTTCCAGAAATGAAGAAGTATTGTGAGGATCATCCAGAAGTAGCAACAGCGGCTAAAAAGCTTTTGCATAGAAACAATAGTATGGGTAAGCATGCTGGAGGATTAATTATATCCAGCAAACCTATCAATAATTTTGTCCCATTGGTTAAAGACAAAGATGATTTGCCTTGTACAGCTTGGGTGGAAGGTTTACATGGTCAGGATTTAGGGCCTGTTGGTTTGGTTAAGTTTGATTTGTTGTCTTTGTCTAATTTAAAACAAATAGCTATAGCTAAAAAATTAGTAAAAGATAGACATGGTTTAACTAGTATTTGTGCAAAGCCTGGAAAGAAAGATTGGTCAGATACTTCTTATTTGAATGCTCCTAAATCGATTGAAATGGCAAATAAAGCAGATTTAAGAGGCATATTTCAGTTTGATAGCGAAGGCATGAGACAATTGGTTAAAAAAGGCGGTGTTGATGGGTTCAATGATTTGATGGCGTATCTTAGCGTTTATCGTCCAGGGGCCATTGCACAATCAGAAGTTTATATAAAAAGAAAAAAGGGTGAAGCTTATGGACTTCATCCTCTTTTGAAACCTATTTTGGGAGAAACTTATGGTTGTATGATCTATCAAGAACAAATCATGCGAATATTGAATCAAATAGGTGATGTGCCATTAAAAGATTGTGAGATTGTCAGAAAAGCTATATCCAAAAAGAGGCTTGATTTATTCCAGACTTATAAAAATCGTTTCATTGAGAATGGCATGAAACGATTGGGATATAGTTTGGAAAAGATGAATGAATTTTGGACTCAAATAGAGGCATTTAGTGGGTACAGCTTCAACAAGTGCTTGCATGGCGATTCTGTTTTATACGATGAATTTGGAATACCATTTAAGGTCCGTGAAGCTAAAAAGGGAATGAAGACTGGTTCTTTAGATAAGAATGGCAAATTTGAAATATCTGTTATAGAAGATGTTTTTGATAATGGTGAAAAATCAATTTTTGAATTAATCACTAAATCTCACCATGCTATTAAATGTACAGAAAAACATAAATTTTTAACTGATATAGGATGGATTCCTTTAAGTGATTTGAAGCTTGGTGATTGGGTAGCTTTACCTTCCAAAAGAGATTGTGTAGCCACTCATAAAGTTGAAAGTCATGAACTGATAGTTTTAGCTGGTTTAATTACAGAAGGTAATACCTGTCATCCTAGTTCTTTGTATTTTTTTAATCAAGATGAATTTTATGTTGATGATTTTGTAAAGGCAGCTAAGAAATTTGGAAAGTCTCATATTACTAAGCAATACTACAAAGATAAGTGGGTAATCTGTATTAATTCAGGCCATTCTGGAAGTTATAAAAAATATGTTCCCACTAATTTGTTGCAATGGGCCAGGAAAAATGATTTGTGTTGGAAAAAAGCTCCTCAAAAATTTTTACCTGATTGGGTTTTTCAATTATCTTCTAAGCAAATCATGTTATTGCTTGGACGAATGTGGGAAGGGGATGGATGTGTAGATAGAAGCAACACTTACTATGCCACATCTTCTTTGAAATTAGCAGAGCAAGTGCAAGAACTTTTGCTCAGAATAGGTTTTGTTTCTGTGTTAAATAAGAAATTTTTTAATTATCGGGGAATGAGAAAAATAGGTTATATAGTTAAAGTTGGAGGGTATAATTGGAGGGAAAGATTTGCTAAAAGTATAGGCAAATATATGTGTTCTAAAAAATGTGATCAAAGTTTTCTCTATAAATATAGTATCTTCTGTAACGAACGTGATATGCTGCCATATAATCTTGTAATGCCTTATCTCCTTGAAATTAGAAAGTCGTATGGCAGATATTGCTTAGATAAATGTGGACTGACTCATAGAATTCTTTTGAAAGATAAAAACAAGAAGTCTTTTTTAAGAAAAACTATTGAAATAATTGCTAAAACTTTTAAGCATGTTGAATTATTGAAAATAGTTAACAGTAATATTTTTTGGACGCAAGTAAAATCAATTAAGAAATGCGGCAAAGATAAAACTTATGATATTTGTATTAAAAATAATCATAATTATATTGCTAATGGCATTCTAGTCCATAATAGTCATTCTTGCGGTTACTGTGTTATTGCTATGCGGCTTCTTTATTTTAAAGCTCATTATCCAATTGAGTTTTATACATCTAGTCTTGTTTGTGAAGATAAGGTTGACAAACTCAAAGAATACAAAATGGAAGCTGAATTGCATAATATCAAGGTAAATCCAATCGATATTAGCAAATCTAAAGCTAAAGCAGCTATTGTTGATGAAGAAATATATTATGGAATTTCTAATATTGTTGGGATTGGAGATGCTGTAGTCCAAAGGGTAGTAGATAACCAACCCTATAATGATTTTGATGACTTTTTGAATAAATTTGGTACGGATACGGCAGTTCTTAAACCTTTGATTGGTCTTAGAATTTTTGGCGAAGATGTTGTCCATTTATTGAAGTATGCTGAATGGGTTAAGAAGTCTAGGAAGAGAATTGATGAAAAAAGAAGGCGGTGGATTAGAAGACAAAAGGAATTGAAGGAACAAATTGAGGCAATCGTCCCAGAGGAGTTATGGCATTTTCCAGATAACAATAAGGAAATTTATGATTATTGTATGAAGAACAGTTTGAAGAAAGGTTTGACAGTTTTAAAGAATTATTATAGAGGATTGGAAACTTCTAAGACTGGTTTGGAAGAAAAACCTTTTGTTTCTGAAGAATATGAAATAGCTGACAAGATTCTTGAAAACTATGAATCTTTAGAAGCATCCCAACTTGCTTATTATGGGTTTTTATGGGATCATCCTCTTTCTAAGAGTCCTGACTATTGTGGTGGGATGACATTTGAAGATTTTAAAGTATGTATAGAGGAAAATAATCCTGTTGAATTAAGGATTTTGACTGTCAAGAGCATGATGTCTAAGAAAAACAACACATATTGGTTAGTCGAAGCAGAGGATGCAAATAGCGAAATGCAACAGATTCAGGTATGGAAAGAAGACTTTGAAAGATTTAAAGAAGAAATAATTCCAGGCAAGTTGTTAAGGATGAGGTTAAAGGGGCCGTCAGGTGGCTTTAGGAGATTTACTTTTGAAAGTCCTCCTAAATGGGAAAGACATAAGGTAGCCAAACGTAAAGAAGATGATATTAGGCTTTGTGTTTTGAGGAGCGAACATGAACTTGTTTGCTGAATATGTCGGAACCTTACTGTTTTAAAGTATGGTTCAATATAAAAGAAATTGCCCTCAATGTAATAAAGTTTTAGAGTATGCAAGCAAATATGGTTGTTCGTATGCTTTGTCTAAAAATAGTCTATGTTGTTCTTGTACTGTTAAAAATTTAAATTGGGTAGGTGAAAAAAATCCATTTTACGGAAAAAAACATTCAAAAGCAACTAAGGAGAAGATTTCAAAGAATAGAGATGTTTCTTTTACACAAACAGATTCTTATAAGAAAAAAATGTCTGCACTTTCTAGCGGGTCAAACAATGCGATGTATGGCAAAACTGTTTACGAAGTGTGGGTTAAGAAATATGGAGAAATAAGAGCTAATGAATTAATGGAATCTTTTAAAGAAAAACAACGTAAGAATTCAAGCGGATCAAATAATCCGATGTATGGTAAACCAACTCCTCAAGGGGCTGGCAATGGATGGAGTGGGTGGTATAAAAACATTTTCTTTAGAAGTTTAAGAGAATTGTCTTATATGATTTATTTGGATGAAAGCGACAGTAATTGGGAGAGTGCTGAAAGGATAAAAATAAAATATGTTAATTGGGATGGGAAGGAAAGAACATATAGTCCTGATTTTTTAGTAAACAAAAAATATTTAATTGAAATCAAACCAATTAAACTTCATAAATCAAAAATTGTTAAACTTAAAAAAGAAGCAGCGTGTAAATATTGTGAAGAAAATAATTTAATATATCAATTAAAAGATCATGCATTGTTATCTGATCGTGAGATAGCACTGTTAAGAAAGTCAGGCGTTATTAAATTTACTGAACGTTATGAAAATCTTTTTGTCGAAAAATACATTAAACATGATAATATTGACGCATGAACAAAAAATAGTTGTTTCAGGAATAATTAATGCTTTAAAAAAAGGCAATGAACAAATTATTAGTTTAGGCGGCGCAGCGGGGTGTGGCAAAAGCACATGCCTTGCAACTTTATCTCAGATTCTTCCTTCTTATGCAATATGTGCTTATACAGGAAAAGCCGCACAAGTTCTTAGGAAGAAGGGATTAGATTCTTCTACAATTCATAGTCTTATTTATAAACCATTCAAAGATGACGAAGGCACCTTGGAATTTGTTTTAAAACAGAGAAATGAATTGTTTATAGATGGTTTTCTTGTCGATGAATCTAGTATGTTGAGTGAAGACCTTTATGGTGATCTTCTTTCTTTTTCTTTGCCAATTATATTTATAGGTGATCATGGCCAGCTTGAGCCTATTGGCAAGGATATTAATGTAATGGCTAATCCTATGTTTAAATTGGAAACTATTCATAGAAATGCTGGAGAAATTGCTTTTTTTGCAGATCATATCCGTAAGGGAGGAAAACCAACTAAGTTTAAAGGGGGTGATAAGGTTAAGTTTGTTGCTTCTTCATCTGTCACTGATAAAATGCAAGCAGAAGTTGATCAAATTATTTGTGGTTTTAATAGAACCAGAGTAGAAATAAACAATAATGTCAGAAATTTTTTAGGTAAAAAGGAATTAGTAGAAAAAGGTGATAGAATTATATGCCTTAGAAATAGTAAACCTTTTGGTTTGTTTAATGGGTTACAAGGAATAGTTGATAAAGTTGATTTGAAAAAGAAAAAAATTAGTTTTATTGCAGATGATTTGTATTATTGTGATGTAAAATTTAATGGAAATCAGTGGGGCAAAGAAAAGAATCAATTTGAATTTGGCAGAGATACACCACATCCTTTTGATTATGCTTATGCTATTACGTGTCATAAATTTCAAGGTAGTCAATGCCCAAAGGTAATGGTTTATGAGCAAAACTGTGATTTGTGGGATATGAAGCGATGGAATTATACTGCTGCATCTAGAGCAGAAGAAGAATTAATTTGGGTAAGTCCTTCAACTTATATCCCGAAATGGCTGAAATAGCACTAAAATTATAATATATAAATAAATGATTACTTTTAATGAATATCTAACTCTTAAGGGTGAAGGTGTCTGGGATAAAGTAGTTGGCGGCGCTAAAGGAATTATTCATGGTGCTGCGGATTTGGCTCTTGGACCAGATTCTGGCTTTGACCAAACTATGATGACAGCAGCATCAGGAACTTTACCATATGTATACTACGCTTTAACAGGCAGTAATGAACCAAAGAAAAGATTTGGTTGGAGAAAGATAGCTTATTCCAGACTTAATCCGTTGTCTAGTAAGCCAAAAGTTTAGTTCATTTAACTATATAATTCTATGGAAGACATACGTGATAATTTCGATAAATGGGTAGATCAGTGGGACAAAGCACAAAAATCTGAGGCTTTCAAATCTAAACCGCAACCACCAACACAGACTTCTTATGGAAGTGACTTTTTTGGTTTAAATAAGCCTAGCAGTGAGTCTACTTTAAAAGATGCAGACCATGATTATTGGACAAAAGTTTATAAACTATCACGAAACGCAGCAGATACTCCTGATATTTTTGCAGATGAAGAAACTCATGATTCTTCTTTAACTGGTGACGAAATGGCAAACCTTAATGAAGACGCTCCTGTTAAACCTAAGGATTTAGCACCTACCAGTAAATTTGACGGCAAGAGTGTGGCTACAATTACTGATGATATGGGGAAGTTGGCTAATCCTGTTTCTTTTACAACTAGAGGCCCAGATACAAGTGATGAAGTTACAAAGGTTACTAGAGTTACCCCTGATTGGACTGGTGGTAGTGAATTAATGACATTGCATAAAATGAAGGAAGAATTAAATAATCTTACGGCTAAACTGGCTGCTGATCCAATGACTCAGGATTCAGGAGTTCAAAAGATTATTTCTCAAATTGATTCTTTGATGACTAAGATTGATGAACTTAGTAGCGAATTGAATCCAGAGTTTAGAAAAGAATACTTGTCTTAGAGATTAATGTATTGTTTGTTTCCTGTATCATCAATTAACCAAAAAGATTTTAAATTGTTTTTAATTGCAACTTCTATGGCTTTTGCTCTAGATGCAGGAAATATTTTGGCTATAGTTTTCCATTTAGGAGGGTCTTGTGTATCATCTATTACAGCAATTCTCCCTCCTAAGTCAATGATGGGCGCTTTTTCTATTTCCAAAAACTGATTAAAAGTAATCATTCATTATTTATGACTTTTATCTAAATTTAATGGAAATATAGGCATAAGTCCTGATTGCGATGTACCTTGCAGAATCATACTTGGTACAGAACCATTCCATTGTGTTTTCCAAGCTTTTTCCAATTCTATATTTTTTAGAGATATAATCATATCTTTGAACTGGTCATATAGCTTATATTTATATGTTTCCGCATCAGCTTGGATTTTTATTGCTGCTGCTTCACCGCTTGCTCTTAGTTTGGCTGCTTCTGCATCAATTTGTGCTGCTGCTAATTTAGCTTTGGCTTCACCCTCTGCTTGTGCTACAGCGGCTTTTGCTTTACCTTCTGCTTCTAATACCATTGTTTTATTATAAATTTCTTGATTATAAAGTTTTGTTTGTTGTTCTACCTTTTCTTTTTCTTGCATAGCTTGTGCTGCTATTTTTAATTGTTGGGCACTGATAGCATCGTCAATAGATTTCTGGATTTGTCTGTTTACGTAATGAAATCCTCCTACCATACCGATATTAGTTATTGAAATACCTCTTTTCTTGAAAAATGGTATTACATCTTCTCTAACTGCTTCTACAAGTTTGTGCTGTGTTCCACGAAGAGTTTCTAGAGGGTATTGTGCAGTAAATTCAGAAGCCACAGCTTGCACTTTGGCTTTTACTTCTTTGTCCATAACATGTGCTAAATTGTCTCCTTTGTAATAATAAAGGAAGTGTTCTGCACCTTCTGCATTATTTTGGTCAGACTCAGGAATATAAGCTGTGCAAGTAAAATTTAATTTAAGTCCTGTTCCATCTTTAGTTTGTGCCCTAAGTGAATCATCAGTTTTTCCTTCATCTGATTCTGCCCATTCTCTAATAACAGGGCTTCTATCAACTACGATTAATCTTTCTGTGTCAAGATATTCACCTGTGGTATAAAGCCATCCTTGTTGTACCCATCTTCTATGTATTTGCACTCTTTTTGTAGCAACTTTTCTATCTTTTAAGAAGGCTGCTGATTCAAAATGGGCTTGATCTGATGTTCCTTGATCCAATGGGACTAAGAATCCTGTTTGGTTATTGTCAATTGCTTGAAATTTTGGTGTATTATAAGGTGGAACGAAGAAGAACCATACGAATAAAAGTAAAAATATTACAATACCACTAATGATACATGCTTTTGTTTGTCCTGGAGTCATATTAAACCTCACTTTATAACTATTATAACTTAATTAAAAGGTGAGTCAATATGTTTATTTTAAAATGTAAGAAATGTCAGTGGTATAAGAAGACTTTAGGTACAAAGGATGAACTTAAGGGTCTTGTTGAATTTAAACCATGTGCTAATTGTCATGGTATAAGAAAATTTAAATGTCCTGATTGTGGGACTATAATTAAAATGTTTAGGTTAAAGTGTCAATGACTATATTTAGAAAAAATAAAGAACCTATTGTAAATATTGATTTTAATATTTATAAGTTCACGGATAGGCCAAAACCAGAAAACACAAAGGATATAATTGTAATTTGTTGTTTTTCTGAATTTGGTTGTGAAATAATGAGCGTTTTATATTGCATTCCTAGAATCATCAAGGAAAACCCTAATGCTTATTTTATAGTAATGGGCTGGTATGGAAGAATGTATTTGTATAAGCATTTGGTTGATGAATATTGGGAAACTAAGGAAGAAGTACAATGGTTAAGAGATTATTGTTTAGCTTTTCATAATAATAGCAGAAATCTTCAAAAGTTAGAAAAAGTGGCGATTAAGTATGGCAACGTTTTTTCTTCTGATTATATGGGCAGAGTGACTGTTGGAAATAATTGTTTAAAATGCAAACACTTTTGGGGGCAATCTGATCATGTACAATTTTGTCCCAAATGTAATTCAGAAGAAATAAAAAGGGGTTTATTTGCTGATGTGCATGGTTATAAAAAGACTATGACACCTGTTCCCCTTCCTTCTCAGCAAAAAATGGAGCAAGCCAAGAAATTTTTGGGGGTTAATCCTGTTGGAATAGTAGCAAGGAATAGATCAACTTATGGGCGTAATTTACAGCCTGAATTTTATGTTAAATTAATTAAGTTGTTAAGAAATATGGGTTATACTCCTATTTGGTTTGGAGAGAAGCAATCGACGTTAGCTTGCCCTGCGAATGATATAATAGATTTAAGCAGGATGCCAGAGGCTAGAGATTTAGAATTAACTTTAGCTATTATTAAACAATTGAATTTTACAGTACAGTTTTGGACAGCAAGCACTAGATTAGCTGCTTTGGTAGAAACGCCTTATATAATTTTTGAAAGTCCAGATCAGTTATTTGGTCAAGGGCAAGAGGCTTACAGGTTGTCTTTGTGTACAACTGGAAAAGCTAAGGTTGTTTTAAGTCATTATTTGAGCGTTTATAATAATCATGAATCAGCTATGTTTTTAGTGCAGAAGTGTATTAAAGAAATGCAAGCAGATAATTGGAAGATGAAAATAGGTATGGTTGATTCTCCTGTTGCGGTTTCTTCTATGGTTGAGAGCAACAAACACAGATTACCGTTCGGATTTTAGAGTTATGGTTATTGTCCCGCAATCACAAAGTACCGCTAAGATAAAGAGTGGAATCCACCAGCCTATTAATTGTCCTTGGTTAAAGAAAGAGGCCATATAGACCAGGGTTGTATAGGGCATGAAAAGAAAGCCAAGAAAGGGCCAGATGGATGTTTGATAAGCTTGTCCAATCCAATCTGTCAAAAGCCAAATAAAAAATAAAAGAAATCTTGGACAAATGGCACCAATTACTGCTAAACAACATGCATGCATATTATTTCCTTTTTACGCCAGAAAGCTGCTATCTTAAAGGAGGGATAGTTCACTATTATATCTGAAATATGAGTGATGTAAAAGGTTTTTTGAAAAAAGCAGCTGAAAAATGTGGATTCAACAGGATTTGCTACAATGAACGCAATATACCTGTTGATCCAGTCAATATTTGTGTAGTTCCATTTTTTGGCGATTTTCGATCCCTTTTCGTAATGAGTAGTTTAATTTTAAATCGATTTCGAGAAGAAGATAAAGCTAGTAAATATTTAATTTTTTGTTCTTGGCCTGGCTTTAAGGTGTTGTTTCCGTATGTGGACGAATATTGGGAAATAGGTAATGAAGATTCATTGCAGAGATTATATTATAATGCCTCTAAATTTGATAACAATAATGGGCATTTGTCTACTTATTTTAGGAATATTAATCAATATTTTTTTGAAGATGTTATTCCTGGTGAAGAATTTAGTAAGTTTTATAATAATGGGATAACTGATGAATTTTGGAATAAGTATAAAGTTATAAAAAGGGCATTGCCAGAAATTCCATCTTCTGCTATTTTAGGCAAAGAATTTAATAATGAATTAAATAAAAGGGGTGGTTATAAAGTATTTTTATATCCTTCTGTATATTTGCAATCTTGGAAGTTAAATTCTATAACGCAAATAGCTGCTTCTAAAGATTTTTGGGTATATTTAGTAAAAAGATTGCTTGATGATAAGTTTATGCCAGTTATTTATAAGGGGCCATTGACTCATGATCTTTCTTCCGTGTTTTTAAATAATTGCTTATATACAAATGAGTCTGACATGGGCAAGGTTTTTTCTACAATGCGAGTAACTGGCTGTGTTTTGGATGTATTTACTGGTATTTCTAGGTTTGCTTTAGCCGCCAGATGTCCTTTTATTGCAGTTGATGAAAGGTCTAGATATACAAAATTAAGAGAATATGAAATTGATGACCTTTGTGCCCCTACATTACCTAAACAGTATATTTTTAGTTTTCCTACTATTATAGGTGGCGGGAATGACTTGGTTTGGGGTTATAATTTAGTGGATAATATTATGACTAGGTTGAATTCTTTTTTGCCTTTGTTGGATAGAGAAGAATGGCCCTCAACTGGAAGTTCTACAGAGATAATTGATTATGCTATAGTTAGAAAAAAGAAGATTAAAAGGCTTGGAGTGAGATTTTTTAGTAGATCAAAGGAGTAAATAATGGCAAATATGGTGAGGGTAAGAATTGAAGCTAAATCGAATTCATATGATGACCGTGATGTAGCTTTCAAGAAAATGCATAATGAATTTAAAAAGCAGTGTAGTAAAGCAGGTGTTTTACAAGCATATAGGGATCATGAAGCATATGAAAGCAGGTCTAGGAAGAGGCGTAGAAAAAGGAAAGAATCGGAAGCCTTCAAACTTCGTGAAAAATTAAAAGAGCATTTTTTCCAAAGGAATAATTATGAGCAGGAACGTTAAAGTTGTTAGTTTATCTTTAGAACCAGAGATGCACGATAAATTGAAATCTTTATCTAAACAAAAAGGTTTAAATAATGTATCTCAACTTATTCGTGATGTGTTAGATAGATTTTTGATTTTAGATGACGATATTATACCTGTGATAGTGAAGATTCCTATTAATTTGAAAGGTGATAAAGAAGGGTTAAAGAGTTGGCTTGAAAAAAAGAGTGACGCACTTGTAAACCATTTTTGTAGTTAATATGCAAAAATTGAAATTAGTCCCTGTTGCAGACATACCAAAGGAAATAGCAAATTGTCCAGAAGGTGATTTGAAGGAGATTTATCGTATTTGTTTATTGCTTTCAGATTTATGTACAAAAGAAAATGGCATAGGCATTTCTGCTTCGCAAGTTGGTATTCCTTGGAAATTGTATTTAATTAAATCTGGCAGCGGGCATCGATATTTCTTGAATTGTAGTTACGAAGGCATTGGAAATAAAAGTGATTCTTTAGAAGGATGTTTGTCATTAAAAAAAGAAAACGGTGATTTACGATATTATTTTGTGAAGAGGTTTGATAAAATAAAAGTTATTGGAAAAGAATTACTTGCTCTTGACAAATTAGTTATTACTGATATAAACTTGGAATTTATTAATACGGATGCCATTGTGCATCAGCATGAAATAGAGCATTGTTTTGGGATTTTGATTTCAGACATTGGTGTTGAATACACAGTTTGGAGATAATTTGCGTGGTAAAAAGACAGAAAATTTAGCAGGCAAATGTTTTGGTAAATGGACAGTTTTAAAGCGTGACAATGAATACAAGTGCAATGATTATAATGCATATTGGCTTTGTAGATGTGAATGTGGTTTAGAGAAACCTGTAAATGGCTCGCATTTAAGATTAGGCAAAAGCTTATCTTGTAGAAAATGTTCAGAACAAAAAAATAAAAACAGAGTACCATCAAGGATGTTTTCTAGAATCAAACAATGTAAAAAGTTTGATGTTTGTTTGGGAAATACAAATGATGAAATTAAGAAATTTTTATATAATTTGTTTGAGAAACAAAAAGGCTTGTGTGCTTTGTCTGGATTCCCTATAGTTTTTGCAAACACAATAAAGGGGGATATGTATGGTGAAACTACGGCTTCTTTGGATAGAATAGATTCTTTGAAAGGCTATACCAAAGACAATGTTCAGTGGGTGCATAAATGGATAAATTTTATGAAACAAGATTTTAAGCAAGAAGATTTTATCAATTTTTGTGTTGCGGTTGCTAAGCATAAAGGAAACTATAATGCTTAGTTTAAAACAAATCCAGAATGTATGCTTGGCTTTTAACGGTAACTCCAAGCGTTGTCGTTACTTAGCTAGAGATGAAATTGACCCGACAAAGTGGTATTGTTTGAAAAAATCTTCCAAAAAAACTGAAATTGATGATTCGGTTACAGACTTAATTAAGGATTATAAGAAAAAAGGGAATGATCCTAAGAAGGCTGGAATACCATTGGGTGATAATTGTGATGGTTATCCAATTCTTAAACATATCGAACAGGGATTATGACTACTGATCGAGGTTCGCATGATTTTGAAAAATCAAGAATTAGAAGAAAACTTGTATGAGTCTGACAAAGAACCTGAATTTGAATTTGATTATTTTCACAAGGATGTGGAAATGCTTGCCAAATACTATATTGATAAGTTTTTTGCTGATAAATCACTTTTTTGTGGTGGCCCAATCCCAAAAAAGATTTTACATTCAGCAAGATATATTGATTTAGTTACCAATTATAATGTATGCAATAGCGCAGATTTCATTTATGATGCAATTGGCAAAGATTATTCTAAAGATCAACTTGAGGGTTTAGAACACGTTGGACAAATCCCAGAAGATGTTAAATATCTTTTAGAATTGTTGTCAAATTGCTGCGTTGCGGGCGTTCCTAAATGTTTTTCTGTAGGAATAACTGTGATGTATTTAGAAATATGTGAAGGGTATAAAGTTAAAATTAAATGAAAGACTTGAAGTTAATTAGCGGTGAACTTTTTGAATATGAATTGCCAAAAGAACATAGATATTTATATAAGTATTATAGCACGGCAGTCGAAAGAAGTTTTGTAAATTATTATTTCTGTTTTAATGGTGATTTTGAAAATTTTGTTGATCATACAGGGGTATATGCTGCAAAAAAATGGATTGGAGTGATGAAAAGAAGGTTGATTGTTATAATGGAAAGTCATAAAAAAGCTAAAGAAGAAATGGATATGAAGACTTTGGCTTTTATCGAAGCTGGAAAAATGTCTTTATGTGCTATTGAAACTTGATTTATTTCATGGTAGTATTAAATCATGAGGTTATTTTTTACTTTTACTTTTTTCTTTCTGGCATTAGGGATTGTTTCTTCTCAGGAACCAGACCTACCAGTTAAAAAAATAGAAAAAGACATTTTAGAGCAAGAAAAAGAGGAAGATTTTGGCACAGGTAAACCAAATTCTAAGCCTGTTCCTATATTTGACCCTACTAATCCTTCTAAACAAATACTAGTAAAAGATGATAGGCCAAAGAACACTCCTAAAAATAATCCACCAAAGAATAACCCTCCTCCAGATAAATATGGATCAGCTAAAAGCAATTCTAGCCCGAAACCTATTGTGGGCGTTAAGCCTAATGTAAATTATGATCCAAAAGCTAACATGCATCAAAAAAAAGAAGCTAGTAAAAAAGCATTTTTGCAAAAAGGAGCAGATCAAAGTAAAATACAAAAACATTTTGAAAAAGATAAAATTAAAGATAGAGTGACTAGGCAAAACTCTTTTTACAGAGATTATAGAAATAGGGAAATAAAGCGATATAATGATCATTATTCCGATCTTTTCTTCTTGTGGCTCTTAGATAGGAATTTGAGAGAACAAGCTGCATGGCTGTATCACCACAGAGAGACAATGGACCAACAGAGGTATAACGATCTTTTGCACAGTAATTCCAAGCTTCATGGCATCATAGAGGAAATGGAAAATCAAAATATTACAAGAGATGAGTCATTTGTGCCAGAAGGTATGGATGGTGATCTAATGTACGCTGACATGTTTGCGAATACATTTGATGAATTTGAAATACCAGAAAATTTGAAATTTATTTTAATTGCTATTTTTTGTGTTGTTATTTTTGTTATGCTTGTCATGATACTGAGGAAAAAAGAGTAATGTCGATATGGTCCTTTTTTACAAATATATTTCAGAGTAATGCTTTTAATCCTTTGAAAGCTCATATTGGGTCAGTTATATGTGTGGAAGCTGTTGACCATGAGTTAGAAGGAACTGTTAGGGATATTTTACAATATTCAAGTAAAGGCAGTCAATTTGCAGATTATTGTTTGGATGAAGAAATCCACATAAGAAGTGATCCCTGGTTATGTAAAGATGGAAAAGAAATTGCATTGCTGCTTAAGCTTTATGATCAGTTTGGATATTCGCAGGAGTTTTATGATCTTTTAGAATGCGAATCAGGAGAACTTGAGATATCACAAGGTTCGCACATTGATAAATATTTTAGGACTTCTGCTCATAACTTTGATGTAGCTGCAACAATTGATGGAGCATCTGGTAAGCTTTCATATTGGCATTATGTTAGGCAGATTGAAAATGAAGCCAATCAACCTATTGTGGAACATCTTTTTGTTGAAATGAGTTCTGATATAGGTTGGTTTCAGTTGTGGCATGGGCATGAGATTTGTGTTGATAAGATAAAGATTTACTAAGGAGAAAACAAAATGACGACATGGATTATTGTGGGTGTAGTAGTAGTATTGTTTTTGACACAACGAAGAAATGTGATGCGCATTTTGGCGGCTTTAGGTGCGCAATTTGGTAAACTTTCTAGGTTTATTTGGCGGGCTGATCCTGTGGCTGTCTACCAAAGCGAAGTCGATAGGGCCGCTGAAGAATTAAGTGATGCTAGAAAAGGCTTGGATGAATATAGTGCATTGGTTGAAAGCATGAAAAGAGCTATAACTAATGGTAAGAAGGATGTGGAACTTTTAACAGTTAAGGTTAAAAGTTCCTTGACTACTGGCGACGAGAATAGAGCTTCCGAATATGCTATTCAACTTAAAAAAGCTGAAGGTGATTTGCAAGAAAAGAGTCAGCAACTTTCCTTGGTAAATGAAACTTTCCAAAATAACTTAAAGAAAATTCAATATGCCAAGCAAAAAATTACGGATGCTAATGAGAAAGCTAGAAGGTTGCAGGCAGAACTTCGCCTTAGTAAAGTTGATGCTGAAACGGCTAGTTTAGCAGAAAGATTTGATATGAAGGTTAACCAATTTGATGGCCTTGGAGAAGTTGAAGCCGAAATTCAAAGGCAAATCGATGTTAACCGTGGCAAGTCTCAAGTATCAAGAGAACTTTCCAGAGTTGGCTTGGAAGAAATTGAAGCTGAAGAGTCCCTTAGGAGAGAAGAAGCTAAGGAAGTTTTGGATAAGATGAAAGCTGAAATGGGTCTGTCGCAAAAGAATTAATGTAGCAGTTCTTTCTTTTTAAAACAGAAAGAAGATTAAGTTCTTCTTTCTGTTTTTTTATGTAAATTGATATATAAATTAATGATCACATTTAATGATTGGTTGCTTGCCAAGAATGAAGATAGTGCTTTTGGTCGATCTAGAAAGCAAGCTGCACTTGGTTTAGGCCCAACAATCCCAGATGCAGAAATCAATTCAAGAAATACAGCTACTCCTGCTGTTAAAGATGCCATTGTAAAGAGAAACAAGAAGAAAAAGGGTTCCAAAAAAAAAAGAAAGAGCCAATAGTTTCTCATGATATGGATAACTGGCTTGCATCTGTAGACAGTTTAAAGAAAGAATTGGCAAAATTAAAGGATGTGGTCGATAAAAAACAAGTCGAAAAGAAAAAACCAGTTCCTCAAGAAAAGCCAGAAGATGTTAAAGATAAAAAACCAAATGTTAAAAAAGTAGAAAAATCAGAAAAAGAGGAATTGCAAAAACCAAAAGAAAAAGATAATATAGAAGATTCCAAGGATGATCAAGAAGAAGATAAGGAATGAAAAGATTTATAGATATTATCTTTAGCATATTTTTGTTTATCATAGTTTTAGTTTCTGTTCTGGATACTTACCTGAATCTTAAGTATCCCGTAACATCTAGCTATGAGCATAATCCTTTGGCAAAATTGGTGCTTATTTATAGTGGTGAAAATTTGCCTTTGCTTATTTCCATAAAGTTTTTCGGCACATGTCTTGCTTTAGCTTTTTTAATAGTTTATTATAATTACAGCAGAGTTAAAGCGTTTATTGTGGCCTTCATTATAGCCGCTGTTCAGTTTGTGTTTATGTTGGTTATAACTGGTGGTTTATGTCCTTTAAGTTTAATGTAAAAAAGAAATAATAACTATAAATATAACAATGCTAAGTGTAGCAGAATTTTTAATTGAAAGATTAGAAAATGCTGGAATTAAACACGTCTTTGGTGTTCCAGGAGATTACATATTAAATTATTTTGGTCAACTTGCTTCTAAAAGTAAAAAAATAGAAGTAGTAAATTGCGTTGACGAAGCCGGTGCTGGCTTTGCTGCTGATGCTTATGCTAGAATAAAGGGACTTGGTTGCGTTATTGCCACTTATAATGTAGGTGCCTTAAAATTAACCAATTCAATTGCCGGTGCATCTGCTGAAAGGTCTTCTGTAATTGTAATTAGCGGCTCTCCAGGCATGACAGAACGTGGCGATGCTCCATTACATCATAGCGTTGGCACATATGATTACCAAAAAACTTGCTTTAAAGATATAACTTGTGCCCAAACGGTACTTGATAATCCCGCTACTGCTGGTTATGAAATCGACCGTGTTCTTGAATGTTTAAAGTACAAAAAACAACCAGTCTATATTGAATTACCTAGAGATATAGTTTCTAAGTTTGTTGATTATGATGTCTATACTCAAGGCACTCCAAAAACTAAACCTACTGATCAGCACAATCTAGAAGATGCTATTGAAGAAGTTCTAACTTGGATTAATAATGCCAAATCTCCTGTAATTTTGGCAGGCGTTGAGATAGCTAGATTTCAACTTGGCAAAGAGTTAATTAAGTTTGCTGAAAGACATAACATTCCTGTTGCTTGCACTTTGTTAAGTAAATCTGTTGTCAATGAAACGCACCCTTTATACATAGGTGTTTACGCAGGAAGCAACAGTAGTAAAGAGCATGTAAGGGATATGGTTGAGTCTTCTGATTGTTTATTGGTTTGTGGCGAAGTAATTACAGAAGCTACAGTTGGTTATAGACCATCTAAAGCGTTCAATAAGCGTGATATGGTTACTTGTACAGTGGACCAGCTAAAAGTTAAAAATCATGCTTATTCCAATGTGCATTTTATCGACTTTTGCAAGAATTTATTTGGGCAAGATATTAAAAAACGTGAAACGCCTACTTTGCCTTCAAAGGAAAAGCTGCCTAAATTTATAGCCAATGACGTTAAACTTACTACGGTTAGGTTGTTTGAAAAGATTGATTCTATAATTAGTGAAGATACATTGATTATTGCTGATGTTGGTGACTCATTATTAGGGGCTTCTGATTTAACGCATACTCAAAGTGTCGATACTTTTCTTGGGCAAGCGTTTTATTTAAGTATGGGTTTTGCAATTCCTGCTGCTTTAGGTGCTGGTCTTGCTAATAAAAAATTACGTCCTATTGTTATTGTGGGTGATGGTGCTTTCCAAATGTCTTTTACTGAATTAAGTACAATTGCTAGATGGAAGCTTAACCCAATTATTTTTGTTTTGAATAATAAAGGATATACAACAGAAAGATTTATATTAGATGGAAAATTCAATGATGTTTTGAATTGGAACTATCATAAAGTTAACGAATTATTAGGAATAGGAGATGGCATGATAGTGAAAAACGAAAAGGAATTGGATGTAGCTGTGGAAAAAGCTTTTAAAAGTGGGAATTTTTACGTAATAAATTGTGAAGTTGATTCTCTTGATATATCACCAGCTTTGAAAAGGATGGCAGAAGCTATTTCTAAGAAAGTTAAGACAAATTAGATTATGCAAAACAAGAAATTTACCAGAGTCAATTTTCAAATAAGAGTTCCAAATGTAAGGGTAATAAGAGATGGTGAACAAATAGGTATAATGCCTACCGATAAAGCAAGGACAATGGCCCAAGAAGCTGGTTTAGACCTAGTTGAAGTTGTACCTCAAGCCAATCCACCCGTCTGCCACATCGTTGAATATAATAAGTATCGCTATCAACAGAAGCAGAAAGAAAAAGAACAGCATAAAAAACAAAGAGAAGCTTTTGTTGAAACTAAAGAAATCAGGCTGCGTCCTGCTATACAAATACACGATGTCGATATTAAAATCAATAATATTAAAAAATTCTTATCTGAAGGCAAAAGAGTGCAATTAAGTCTAGAATTTAAAAATAGGGAAATTACGCATAAAGAAGAAGGATTCAAAGTAATGAACTATGTTATTAGTGCATTAGGAGAAGAGGCTATTATTGACCAGAAACCTAAGTTAAATGGGTCAAGAATATTTTGTTTAATTAAACCTTTAGGAGATTAAAATGTTAAATTGTGATGAATATGGAAGTTTAGTTAGTTTTTTTGATAATACATTAGTCGAAGAAGGGGATTATTGTAGGTTTACTTATGGTGGGAACAGTTCGGTTTTCTATGGCTTGTATGAAACAACCTTTCACGCAACAAATGGATCGTTATTTGCTATCATTTTAACAGAGATTAATAAAGCACCAATAGCAATAGATATCAATACGTTTGATAGTTTTAAGGTTATTACCCAACAAGAAATTATTGATCTGTTAAATGATTCAGAGGAAACATAATGAAAGTAATTAATTGTAAAGTTCAAGGATGCAATGCAGAACGTGTTTTTGTCGAACTTGATGACGGATCGATATTCGCATGTTCATTTAATCCAGATTTGAATAGCATGAAAATTCAACTGGTTTCTAGCGACAGCATTGTTTCTATTTGTGAATATAATGTTGTTAAAAATTATGTAGAAGAAATTTATAAGGGCGTCAAATTAACTTTTTCTTTTGACATGAGTGTAAAATACCATAATTCTGAATGGATATTAGAAAGGCTCAAATCGAGATATGACCCAAGAATTGTATTCCCAGATAAGTTAGCTCAAGAAGCCGCTGAAGAAATTGAAAAATTAAAAGAAAGAATTAAGATTTTAGAACTTTTAAACAGAAAGTTCAATTGACTAATTATTGAACTTATATTAATCTATATGAATGCTGACTCTTCAAGAACGTAAAATAATATTATATATATCAAATCTTTGGACCGGGCCTAATACATGGGGATGGTATAAAGGTTATAGACTATCCCTTAAAGAAACACTTCAAAAACCAGAATTCGGCTGACCTTCCTATTAAATTGCAGCAGTTCGTTGCCAATTAAATGAAACTGGTATTGTGCAAGCTCTAAAAGATATTTATAATTATTTTTATTCTATATCTGGCGAGAGTTATATAAAAACTTTCGGCAATAAAGGAGGAGCGTTTTATGAACGGTAATAATTATGTTAATGGTGTCTTTATCCCAAATCGTAAAGAGTTCTCAAATATAAATCCAGCAACAGAAGAATCATTAGGTGAATTTCAAAATTCTAGATACGAAGAAGTAAATGATGCAGTTAAAAGTGCTAAAAATGTATTTGCTGAGTGGAGAAAGGTTAGTCGTGTAAAAAGAGCCGAATATTTTGATAATATGTGTGGTTTGCTTAAAGCTAGATTTGATTCTTTAGTGCAATGCATATCAAATGAAACAGGTAAAACTTTAAACGAAAGCGTAGCAGAAGTAAATGAAACTCTGCATATGCTTCAATATACCTTCTCTAAAGGACGAATGCCTAACGGAGAAATTATACCTTCTGAGATAGCTGAAAAGGATTCGTATGTAATCAGAAAACCTAAAGGTGTTGTGGGCGTGATAGCCCCCTGGAATTTTTGCTGTGCTATTGGTGCTGCCTGGTGTGCTGCTCCTGCCATTCTTGAAGGAAACACAGTTGTTCTTAAACCATCAGAAGATGCACCTGCTGCTAGTGAAATGATGGCAGAGCTTTATCATGATGCAGGTTTTCCTAAAGGTGTTTTTAATCTTGTTCATGGAGATGGCTTTACTGGACATTTTCTTTCGGCCCACAAGGATATAAACCATATTTGTTTTACTGGAAGTGTAGCAGTAGGACAATTTATTAAAGAAGATGCCGTTGCAACTGGAAAAACCTGTTCTTGTGAAATGGGTTCCAAGTCAGCGGTTATAGTCTTTTCTGATGCTGATATGGATTTAGCTGTTAATGCATGTGTGATTAGTGCTTATAAATTAAGTGGACAAAGATGTGTTTCTTCTGGAAGATTGTTGATTGAAAGAAGTGGGGTGCAGGAATTTATTGAACGTTTTGTTGAAGCTTCTAAGAATATAAAAGTTGGTGCTTTTGATGAACCTGATGTTTTCATGGGGCCACTTATTAGTTCTACCCAATTAAAAAAGGTAGAAGATTATAATAGAAGCACTGAAGGGAATGCTGATATTTTGTTAAAGGGGGAAAGATTAAATAGAAAGGGTTATTTTCTAACTCCTCATGTTTATACCTGTGAATGGAGTGATCTGCCATTTCTTCATCAAGAGGTTTTTGGCCCACATGTCGCAATAATTCCATTTGATAGTTTAGAAGAGGCAGTAGAAATATACAATGACACAGAATTTGGTTTATCTTGTGCTGTTTGTACTAATGACTATCGTAAAATGAGATATGTCAGGGACAATTGTGATTTCGGTTTGGGGTATGCTAATTTGCCAGGCGTGGGGGCTGAATCACAACAAATTTTTGGTGGTGTTAAGGCCAGTGGATACGGTTGGCCTTCAGCAGCAGGTACTTTCGATGCAGTAGTTCACAAAGTAGCTTGGACTGTTAATCATGACGAAAAAGGTTTCCAAATGGCGCAAGGATTAAAGTAATGGAAATAGGTGGCTACGATACAATAATTCCAACAAATAACCCAACAAAAGTCATTAAAGAAATTATGAATTTTGTTGAATGGGAAAATGCCGTTATTGAGTGTGATGAAATTGATAGTTTTTTTTGGTATAGGGATGAAGAAGCAAAGAAGGTGTGGGATGAAGGTATAGAAGAAAATACTATGATTTATTTTATTCCTAGTAGAAATAGTCTTACTGTTGTTACTGATAAAGAATTGACAGATAAAATAAGGACATTTGTTTATGGGAAAACGTGGTAAATCAAAACTTTTAACTGAAAGTGAACTTGAAAAATTGTCTACACGTAATTTATTGGCTTATTTAAGGAGTTTGCATAGTTGTCACGAAACTCCTGATTGGGATGATGATTGGCATACCGGACGGGCCGGAAAAATAGTCAAAAGTAGCCAAGCATGGAAAGACAACCATGCATTAACCAAAAAAGTTTTAGCTAAAAGAGAGCATATTGATGAGTAAACTATATCGAAAAATGGAACGTGAAGTAGAGCATATTCAACTTAAATGTTATGAAGAAATGGATGAACTTAACGAAAAAGTTAATACATTCATGGCATTGGAAGAAGAAAAATTCATTAATTATAAAAACAAGTTAGATGAAGACTATAGAAATTCACTAATTGAAACAAAAAGATATCTTGTTGATAAAGTAGACAAGATATTAAAAAAGAAAAGAATTTATAATAAATTTGCTAAAGATATCGTGGAGGAAGCTTTCAAATGAAACTTGGTGTCATAGGCAAAGGCTTTGTTGGCAATGCTGTTATTTCTGGAATGAATCATGCATTTGAAGTGTTTTTTTATGACAGGCACATAAAACCTATTGATTCTTCTATATTTTCTGTTGCTGAATTAGTTGATGCAGTTGATGGGCCAATTTTTGTTTGTGTTCCTACTCCAATGAAAGAAGATGGATCATGTGATACTAGTATTGTCGAAAGCGTTATAGATGAAATAGATGCTGTAGGAAAAGAACAAATAGTAATTATAAAGTCTACGATTGTTCCTGGAACCACTGAAAGAATAAATAATAAATCAAAGCATGTAAAATGTGTATTTAATCCAGAATTTTTAAGGGAAGCAAATTTTTTAGAGGATTTTGCGAAACAAGACAGGATTATTATTGGTGGGCCGCATGATGCTGTTGATGTCGTAAAACAAATGTATCAACAAGCTTATCCAGATGTTCCTACTACAAAAACTAGTTCGACTATAGCTGAAATGGTTAAATATGTAACAAATTGTTTTTTAGCCACAAAGGTTTCTTTTGCTAATGAAATATACCAAATATGTCAAAAACTTGGCATTGACTATGATAAAGTTGTGGAATATAGTACAAAAGATAAGCGTTTAGGAACATCGCATTGGGCTGTGCCTGGACCGGATTCTAAGTGTGGATTTGGCCTTGCATGTTTCCCTAAAGATTTAAACGCTTTAATGTGTTTGGCTAAGGAGTTGAGTATTGACCCAAAGGTTATGAATGGTGTGTGGGAAAAGAATCTTGAAGTAAGGCCAGAAAAAGATTGGGAAGAATTAAAAGGTAGAGTCGTAGTATAAATTTAAAATTTTACTATAACAAAGGAGGTACAATGTATTTTAATAGAAATGAAGTAATGGATTTAATGATAGCTGCTTATCACAAAGGCTATCATTATAATCGTGAATCAGCGAATACTCTTTGTTTGAGTATTTAAAGAGAATACGAAGAAGAAAATAAACCAGAAATGAATAACGATACATTGTTTATTCATTCTAATTCTAAAGTAGAGGAATTATTTATATGAAAAAGAAAATACCTGGAAGAATAAAAGGAGTCCGTCCTGTTTTGTCTCAAATTCTTGTTGAACAGTTAACCGCACAAGAGGCAAGTGGTAGCAGGCTTGCCTTAAACGAGAATGCTGATATGGGTGCCCCTCAAGCTTATATCCTTGATATGGGGCCAGCATTAGAAACAGCTAATTTAGGATTTAAGATAGGTAGCCGTGTAGTAATTCAAGGACATTATATACCAATGCCAAAGCCTCCTGGACAAGATCGTGTGCTGGGCATTATAGAAGCACATAATGTGAAAGCAGTCATAGAAGAAGAAGATGAATAACCCTTATGATGTCCTTGGGATAAGTAAAACTGCCACTGAAGATGAAATTAAATCATCTTTCAGAAAGTTAGCTTTACAGTTCCATCCTGATAGAAATCCAGGGGATGAAGCAGCAGCAACTAAATTCAAAGAAGTTAGTGAAGCTTATGAAATCCTATCTGATGCCAATAAAAAGGCAGAATATGATAGTTTTGGCACAGTAGGTAAGCATCACCATCATAGAGCTAACCCATTCCCTGATTTCGATTCAATCTTTGAGGGTATGTTTGGTGGAGGTAGTCAAAAAGGCCGCAATATACAATGCAAAGTAGAACTTGAATTAAAAGATATATTGGTTCAATGCCCTAGAAGTGTTAAAGTTAATCAATATTCTAAATGCGATAAATGCGAAGGCAAAGGTTTCACTGATTGGGTTGGATGTAAAACATGTTCAGGTAGCGGTAAACAATTTGTCGTTCAACCTCCTTTTAAAATATTTCAAACTTGTAAAGAATGTGCAGGAACAGGTAGAGAAAGTGCAGTCGATTGTAAGGAATGCACTGGAAGTGGCTTTAAAGTTTCTGGCCATAAGAATATTAATGTCGATATTCCTGCTGGTATAGATTCTGGCATGCAAATCAGGATTCCAGGCGAAGGCGAACCATCTAAAGTGCCTGGGCGTAATCCTGGTGATTTGTTTCTTATTGTTATTGTAAAAGACCATCCTTTCTTTCAGCGTGAAGGTGGAAATCTTATTGTAGATTTTCCTGTTACTTTTTCGCAATTGGTTTTTGGGGCAAAACTAAATATTAAAGATTTGAAAAATGAAAAATTAAAATTTGAAATTAAGCCTGGAAGCCTTGATCCTATAGTATTAAAAAATCTAGGTGTTCCTGTATTCAATAATAAGAAATTAGGGGATATTGTCATCAGGCCCATTCTAGAAATACCTAAAAATATTAAAAAAGACTATAAAAGTGCAGTTGAGAAATTAGCAGAAATGGAAGAAAAGTATCCTTCTGTCTCTGTAAGTGAATTTTCTAAGAAGATGGCTTGAATTTAAATTTATTTTTAGTTATATTAAAATCAAGGAGATAACAATGAATAAATTAATTGCAGTTTTGGTTCTTTTAGTGGCTTTAGTGGGTGCTTATATTTGGCAGTCTAATATGTCTCATAGCCCAGATTTTACAGTATCCAATGAAAGAATTTTAACTGATTTGAATGGCAGAACTGCACCTTTAGGAGTTGGACAGGTTTGGCCTTTTGACACTACACAGAATTTAACAGTTAAGGTAATTGGTAAAAAAACTACACCTGAATTTACTTTTGTTGTAGTTCAAATGAATGCTACAGCTAAGTTACCTAAAGATCAGAAAGATTCCAAAGCACCAACAAAGGTCAATTTGAATGGCTTGGCTAAATTGACTTACGAATTTATAGGCAATGAATGGTATTTAATGGCTGTAGATAACGTTTCTTTATCGGCTAATGCACAGTAATGTCTTTTATTTTAGAAGGCAATCCTGATCTGTCGTCTGCTCTGCGTTGCATTACTACAGTTATCGTTTTGCCAATTCTTGGTTCGCCTTTTATTCTGCGGAATTCATCGTGGCTAAGGAATAGTTGTGTGCCATCAGAGAGATAAACCAATATAGGATTGCGTTTTTCATTCATGTATTTGATTTGTGCAGTTTTAGTGACAGAAGGGAGTTCTAAATCGAAATCAGTCTGTCCAGGAGGTATGGGAGCAGCATCTTGAAAGTTAGCAACGGGTGCTTGAGTTCCTGTCCAAGCAGAAGGAACTACGCCAGTATAAACATTTGATGGCTGATATATACTTCCTAAAGGCTTAGTATCAGTGAATTCTAGAAATTCTCTAAAGGTCATTATTTATTTAAGGAGTTGAATTTGAAAATATTGGGTATTAGGGCTTTAATGCCAGCTATTGTCACCTTTTTGGATGATAAAGGTCACGAAAATAAAGCTCTTGTTAAAATTGATGCTGTTACAAACGAAGTTACCTTGGATAATTGTTATTTAGCCAGCCCAGAATTGCATAAAGAAATCAACAATTACATAAAACAGACTACAAAGCCCATTAAAACGCCTACAATGCCCACAGAAGGCTTCGAAAGGATGAAAGAACCCATATGACCTATTTGCTAATTGCGTGGCTTATAAGCATTCCTATTGCGTATATGAGCCTTTGGTTAAGTTTTAGGATTTGTGTAGGTAAAGATGAACATTGCCAACGATTATGGCGAGAAGATTTTATTTATCATTTTATTCTTGCCCTTCTTGGACCTTTCGGTATTATTTCTACTTTAATAACAACTATAATTTGGAAGGTAATTAGTCTTGGCAAAATCGAAAAAAGGTGAGGTAACATCTATTTTGCCTAATTTTTGTGCAGATTTGCGTAAATTAGAGGCAAAACAGGTTATTTGGGAGAAAATTAGAGAAGATGCGGTTGAACCATTTAAAAAGCATGAATCTGATTCTGGCTATGATTTAACTTTATTGGACTTAAAGCAGGTTAATGACAGGATAGAGGTTTATGGGACTGGAATTAAGATTAAGCCGTCACCTGGATATTATTTTAATTTAGTAGCAAGAAGTTCTTTGTTTAAGTCTGGAAGGATGTTAGCTAATTCAATAGGGATCATAGATGAGAGTTATAGGGGCGAAATATTGGTTGTAATGTATAATTTTAGCAATACAGACAAGGAGCGTTTTTATTTTCCTTTAGACCTTCCTGGCAGGTATGTTCAAATAATACCTAGAGCTAGGACTTATGTTGATTTTATTGAAGGAATGGTTGACGATACAGCACGATCAGAAGGCGGTTTTGGTTCGACCGGACTAAATAAATTATGATAGCATATTTTGTTGTAACCATAGCAATAGAAAAAAATTGTCGGTGATACTATATAAGAGTATAAACTTTTATGTAGGATAATCATGTCTGATAAGAAATTTTTAGAGAAAAAGATTAATGTTGCTGCTGTTCGTGTTTCAACCAATAACCAAGATTGTGATCGTCAAAAAGAAACTTTAGCAAATTTAGCCTATAATTTAGGAATTAAATATGATGTGTGGCTGGAAGATAAAGGCCAAAAAAGAGGATGCATTGAAAGAGATTCATTCAAAAAGCTAGAAGAAATATCTTGTCTGCATCCTGATGGGTTTAATTTGTGGTATTCAGATGCAACTCGTTTTGGAACTTATGAATTATGGGAAAAACAGAAAAATGAATTCTTTATCCCGCATAAAATCTCAATTTTTACTCCGAATATGTTATGGGATATATGTTTTCCAGAAACTATTACTGAAAGAGTTATGACCACTTGTTTGTTTGCTATTGCTACAGATGAATTAGAATCTTTGTCAAAAAGAATAAAGGGCAAACATGAAGCGATGGCCAAAATGGGGTTATATGTTGGGTTTAATATTCCTTGGTTGTGTGACGTAAGAAGAGAGGATTTGTTTGGCAATCATATTTTTACTTGGCGAGAAATAATTAGTAAAATGAAAGCTAAAAAGTTAGGTATTAAAACACGACATATAGTGATTATGCCTAATGGAGAAATTAAAAAAGAAAATCCGTCTAAGCACGAAAAAACAAAGGACATTCAACGACTTTGTTTAACTGGCGACAAAGAAAGAATAGAAATATTATGGTATATTTTTAATTGGTGTCAAGAGCAAAGAAAAATGGGTATTGGCTACACTTGGAATCAATTGGCTATTGAATTAACCAAACATTTTGAAGATTCGTATGGTTGTGGTTGGACTGGTGAAAGATGTCGCAAACTTATTCTTAATTCGGTATGTGTTGGATTGCCTGTTATTGGTAAAACTACAAAACCATCATCACCCGCTATGTTTTTTAGAAATAAAAAAGAAGCAGATGGATTCGAAAGGAATAGAAATGCAAGATTAGGGAAATGTAAACCCGATGATGTTCCAGAATCAAATTGGGTGTACCCAGACAAGCCTATTTTTAATTTGTTGCCATTTGATGAATGGAAAGAATTAAGGCAACACATACTTTCATTGGAAGTTGGCCAAACAGAAAATATAAAAAAGGTGAACAAGATTAGAGCAAGTAAAGGGCTTAGTAATTTATGCAGGAGAAATTATGAAAAGAAACCTGCTCATTGGTTGAGTGATTTTATTTGGGATGATGTGCATGATTGCCATTTTGTTTCTGGAGGTAGGCAGGTTCATTGTGTAGTTAGATCGGAGAATACACGATATAGAACAAATAAGTCAGGTGCTTGTATGTCTTTTGCTCTTAATATGTTAGTGTGTATAATAAATGATTATTTTAGATTATCATTTTGGCAAAACTATGATCTAAGCACTTATAAAATAAATACCGCTTTATCGATGCAGGACTTGATAAGCCAATTTGATATTGGTAATGGTGATTTTGAATATCTATATTCTTTGGCATTAGACAAGGTAAATTCTGGTATTGTAAGCAAAATTAAACTTATAGATGAACAGCTTTCTAATATGTATCGCTTTATTGGAAAAGAGAGTATGCCTACCTTGAAGCAAAAAGCTTTAGAATTGGAAAGAGAAAAAATAGAATTAGAAAAGGATGTAAAACCAAATCTCCTTCCAAAATATTTATCAGAAAAAAAGAATATACTTTTACTAGAAGAAGCAATATTGAAATTAAAAAAGGGCATAGCATCTGATATTGATTTAAAATTGATTATGAATAAAATGGATATTAAAATACATATAAACTGTCAAAACAAAGAAAAATACGTTAGTGTTTATTCAACTAGAGTAGATGCGAAACTTGAAGTTAGTGAAGAAGACTATCAAAAATTTTATAGGGCAAGGTCTTATCCTTGGGCAAAAGGTAAAGAGTTTGATTATCTTGCCGGTAAATTCTATGAGGGATCAATGGCAACTAAGAAAAAACATAAATGCCCAAGCACAATTGCACGATTTAAATCAAGAAAGAAAAGAAATATTTAATTGTACAATAAATATAGACCATTTGAAGAAGCAAAATATTTTGTTCATTCTTTAAATTTAAAAAGCGAAAACCCAGACTGGCGTAGATACTGTAAATCTGATAATAAGCCAGATGATATTCCCAGGTGCCCTAATATCATTTACAAAGATGATTGGCAATGTTGGGGTGATTGGCTTGGCACTAATAGCCGTCGTGGAGGGTGGTTGCCATTTTTAAAAGCAAAAGCTATTGTGGTAAGTTTAAAATTATCTGGTCAAAAAGAATGGAGGTTGTTTTGTAAATCAGAAGATCGACCAACTGATATTCCTGCAAATCCAAACGAAGTATATAAAGAATGGTCGAATTGGGGTGATTGGCTTGGCACTAATAGGTTAGCTAACAAATGTAAGGTATTTCTTGCTTTTAAAATAGCTAGAAAAATAGTTAGAAATAAAAATTTTAAGAATACAAAAGAATTTAGAAAATGGATAAAACCTCACAATATACCAGCTGCGCCAAATATATTTTATCCTTCTTGGCGGCGAAAACCTCTATGCTTTAGCACAAGCCTCTGTGCAGACGAACGAGTGAAGCGAGTGAGGCAAACAGAGGCTTGCCCTTTAGGGTAGAGGATGAAGTCGCCCATAGGACTAATTATGAAATAATTTCAAACTAAATACTAAGTTAAAGCGTCTTCAATATACATCGCATGATAACCAAGTGTGATGTATTTGAGAACCAAAATTTAAGGCTCTTATACCCCAGGAAGTGGGGGAATTTAAGCCTGTGGACATGGTATAAGACTTACCTCCTAAATGGAACACAAGCGACTGTGGGTGAAAGAGGAAGCCCCGACCCTTTAGGGTCGTGGGTACTTCACAGCATTGCCTGTTCTTCCAGGAAGAAGCTTGCACATTTCGACCAAAGGAATCTCAATTCTAGTATGCAATATCTTCAATTCTTCTTTAGTCCAATCTTTTCTCATTTGTTCAATATAATTTAAATTACTATTAAAGTCAATGCCATAAATACCATATGCTTTCTTTTGCACAATGGTTAATGGAGTTAACTGGCCCATCACCACAGATAACATGGATAGAACAAGATAAAGATTGGCGTGGCAAAATTACTTTAGACGGAATAACATTCGTCATTGATTTTTGGCACCTTTATAGCGATAAGGATTGGACAGCTGGGTTTCATCAAGACCCTTTTGATCCAGAACCAGTACCTATGCAAACATTATTTAAGTTATTTCAAGTATTAGAACAAGCTATAATTGATTTATTTAACAACACACCAGTAATGAAGCTTAAAATACATCCAGAAGCTCTTGATAGTCAAAGACAAAAGAAAATACAAACAAGAAATCAGAATAATCAAGCCAGCAGAGACTTTGATACCAGTAAATTCAATGCATATCAGTTACTATTTCAACACTCTAGGCTTAAGCAATTAGGATTCAATATGCAAATCTCCGGGGAAAACCTGATCATTAGCCGAACCATTTAGCTTTAGAAAAGTAACCTGTTCAGGAGAAAATCTAATTGCAGTAGCTTGGGCTAACTCTGAGTCTGTAGCTGAAGTTATTGGTGCCCTTTGCAAAGCTTGAAAGTCTGGACCTTCAACTGTCACACGACAAGTAAGTGTAATTGGTTTCCCCCAATCTACAATTATTTTTTTATTTCTATCTAACCAAAAGTTTTGCATGTTATTTCCTTTCAAGCTCTTTTAATCTAGCTTCTATTCGCCATTTCCAAAACAAATCAACAAAGAACATCACAGTAAACAATCCAGCAAGCCATAAATTCATCGTTTTCTCCCAAAAACCTGGCAAAAGTATGGTTCGCCTTTAATGTTATAACCAACACCAATACCAGTATCTTGATAATTACCTAATATATTAGCTCTATGTCCAGAAGAATCCATCCAACCCCTAACAACTGCCGAAGATGACCTATAATTCCAAGCTATATTTTCTCCCGCAGCAGAAGCATTATAGCCTGCATCACTTAATCTTTTCATTAATGGCCCTTTAAGACCATGTTGCATTCTATTCATAGCAGCCATTGCTTCAGCATAATCTTCTGCTTCAAATTGTAAAATGTCATCTGTAACTAATGGTTCAAGATTTCTAGTAGTTCTTTCAATATTAACAAATTTAAGTATTTCTTTAACATCTATACCAGTTGAATCAGGAGGAGGCGTATTTCTACATCCTATAGCAAATATTAACAATATAGGTAATTTTTTCATTACTATATGTTAATCTTTTTTATTATCTAAGTCAATAGGTTTATTATCTTTTAAGAAAGTTGCTCCATAAGGAACAACCTTCTTTTTACCATATCTTGTTAATATTTGTTTCTTACTTGTATAAAAGAATTCCGTCCAATAATCGTTGGCTTCTTTCTTCTGTTTTTCAATTCTATCTAACCAATAATTAGTCATTTTATCTCCTTAACCAACTTCATTTTTTTTAAATTCTATCCACATCTTTATAAATTCAGTAGCACTTTCCATTTTTTGATGATCATGAACATTTTGTACAACACGATTTTTAATTAATTGAACTAATTCTCTTAAATTATTTCTTAATTCAACCTGATCACTTACCCATTTGCCAATCTCTGGCTGCGTCCAAGTCTCTTTTATACCACACAATTCAAATATTATTGTGACATATTCATCATTACTTTGACCATTAGCTATATTTTCTCGTAACATACTTTATATCCTGGAATATATGTTTTTTGATTACCACTTAATTTTTGCCAAGAAGCTTTAAATTCATTAATTTCTTGTTCAGATAAAGGCACAGGTTTCTCCCACGATTCTAAACAATAAAAATAAGAAAGATGCTCTCTAAATGCTTCCAATAATAAATGTGCTTCTTTAAAAGGATTGCTAATTCCATCAATTCCAAGGGTATCATTCATCTTAAAGCTTTTAATTATCTTATCATCTTTCCATATTTTAACTTGAACTTTACCTTTATCCAACCAATAATTTTTCATTTAATATTACTCCATCAGCATTATAGTAAATTTCATGTATTTTATTGCCTTCAATCTCCAAGACAGCATATCCATTAACCCCATATCTATCATCAATATAAGGGTTAGGCATATTCAATAATAAACCACCTGGCATAAAGTTTTTACCATCTAACTTAATCCAATCACCACCTTCTCTTCTATAATAAGGATAACCAGCATGACCCAAACAACGTCCATGAAAGTTCAACACAGGATGGTAATCATAAATAACACACCTATGCTCATGCCCCCAATACCAAGCAAATATCTTCTTTTCTTCTAATAGCCTGCCAAGTTTAGTAACCAATTTAGTCCCCTGCACACTTAACAAAGAAAATGGTTGATTATGAGTAAACAAAACAATCTTTCTATCAGCTATATTTTCCAACCAAATCATCTGTTCTTCATTAAAGTCAAAATTATGATATGCAGAGTCTAAACCTACAATCAACCATTTATCATTCTTAAAAGCAAAACAACTAGAAGATTGATTAAAAGCAGGTAAAATGTGCTTAAAATATCCATAGCCACCAGTATACATCTCATGGTTTGAATTACAAGAGCGACATATAGCTCTGGTATTTGGCCAAAAATTCAAAAACCTATCCTTAACTTCGCTTTCAGTTCCAGAATAATACACGTCTCCTAAATGCACTAAAATATCAAAATTGCCATCTTTTTCTATACTTTTAGCTAACGGAACTGCGCCATATAAGCCAGTCCCCCAATCACCAAAAACACCCATTCTTAACTTATTTCCAACAATAATTGGTTCAGCTGGCATCAACCATTCGTGTTTAACTAACCCTCTCCACCATGTAAAAAAACTTTTAACCCAGCCAATAACGTCACCTTCGTCAAATTGAACTCCCATTGTTCTACTCTCTACAAAATAACTCTGTATTAAAGAAGCCATTTCATGTTCCACCGCAACCATTAAATCAGAATCATTTTCTTCTAGAATTGATAAAGCTTCACTTAATAAGGAAATTTGTTGTATATCCGTTAAATTCCCTAAAAGACTCTTTGAGTTAAGGAAATTCGATATGTCTTGATAATTAGCTAGCATAAATTAAATAAGTCAGAATATATAAATATTATGCAAATGCTTTTAATAGACAGTTTTAATGCAGGCTTGGAACTTTGTATCAATGAAGCTACAGGTGAAAGAAATTTACTGAAGTTTAGAGGAAGGTTTTCTGAGGCAAATCAAATTAACAAGAACAAAAGAATGTATCCATTTGAAGTTCTTGATGAAAATGTAAAGAGACTACAAGAAGTTGTCGCAGCAAGACGCCTTCTAGGTGAACTTGATCATCCAGCAGATTCAATCATCCATTTCGAAAAAGCTAGCCATTTAATTACAAAACTATGGTGGGATGGAAATACATTAATGGGTGAAGCTGAAATATTAACTACACCACACGGTTCTATATTAAAAGAATTGCTTAATAATGGTGTCAGCGTTGGTGTCAGTAGTCGTGGTGTTGGCAATGGAAAAGTCAATGAAAATGGCATATTAGTAATCAGTGAAAGCTATAAGTTAATTACCTTTGATGCTGTTGCTGATGCTTCATGCCCAGATGCAGGATTCAGTGAAAAAGTTACAGGTTCTAAAAAAGAATATTTCCTGCCAGATTCTTCAACAAAAATCACGAACGAGAGCATACATAATAGCAAGGATTTATTTATTGCTGCATTAAGTAGCGTTATTAAAGAAGCAACAAACAAAGTGAAAGGCGAATTATAATTATGGACAAGATTCTTGAAGCATTAAAGAAATTTATTCCTGCCGACCAACTTAAAGAAGTCACCGCTGCTGTTGACGCATTAATGGCAGAAGCCAGGGAAGAATTAGAAGCTGAATTCGATGCCAATCTTAAAGAGGCATTCACAGAATTGACAGCTAAAAAAGAAGAAGCAGAAAAAACAGGTTATGAAGGCTATCAGGAAGCTTTCGCTCATATCACTGAACTTCGTAATCGTCTTGAGTTCCAGAATGAAGAGTGGACACGATTCATGAATGAGCAGTATGCAGTCGCTGCACAAAAGATTCAAGAAGTTCAAAACGCCACCAACTCAAGAGAAGCTGAAATTTATGATGAGTATGACGGCAAACTTCAGGAAATGAAAGAATATGTTGTCGATAAATTAGACGCCTATCTTCAGTTCAAGGGAGCAGAGATTTATGAGAACGCAAAACGTGACGTTCTTAGCCATCCACGCATGGCAGAGTACAAGGTTGCATTAGACAAGATCGTAAATATCGCAGCCCATTACCTAGCAGATGAAGATATAACCGCAATCAGCAAACTTGAAGAAGTCAACAGGCAAGTTGAAGCTCTTAAGGCTCAAGTCAAGCTAGTTGAATCAAGAAACATTAATATTTCTCGTCAGAATACTCAGCTTAACGCCAAATTAACTGAAGCTGTTAAGAATAATGAGGCATTATTGACAGAAGGTAGAAAGAATGAAAAGCACGAAAGAAACCAGAATGCAAAGAATGTAAAGGGGAAAGGACGTGTAGTTGAGGATTCGCAAGTTGAAGTTATTAAAGAGACTACAACTGATGCCAAACCAGCAGTCCGAGAAGCAGTTGACACAAAACTCCTAGAGCATATGGGACTGGATCGTAATACCGCCAACTTGCTCGCAGGAACAAAAAAGAGTTAATTAATTAAAGGAAAAATATGAACGCTAATGCTAGATTTTTAAACGAAGCTCGTCAGCTGTCTGAGAAATGGACTCAAACTGGCTTGCTAGAAGGTATCGGTGAATATGATCGCAAAGGTAATTTCACCGAAAATCGCCACCAAAAAGAGGCTTGCGCCGTACTGCTTGAAAACCAGTATCTTATGAACGAAGTCGCTACCGACACTGGCGATATTGCTATGTTCAAGAGAATTTCTATTCCTCTTGTTCGTCGTATCTATCCTCAGTTGATCGCTAACAAGATCGTTTCCGTACAGCCATTACTAGGCCCAACTGGTTTAGTATATTACCTGCGTTTCCGTTATAGCAGCAATAAAGGTGCTATTCAGGGCGCAACCAATAATGGCGGATTCCCTGGCGATGACGCAAATTCATTGCAGCAGTTGGCCGATGGTACTGCTAACCTGGACATTTGGTACGCTTCTCAGTTTGTGCAGAATGAAGTTTCTAGCACTGACGCTGGTGTTATCACTACAGCTACTTATGCTCCACTCCAGCACACTCCAGTATTCGCCGGAACAGTAACAGGTACAGTCTATGATGGTTCCGTTGCTATCCAGACCTTCACTGTTAATGCATCTGGTACATTTACTTTCACCGACTTGGTTTCTGGTCTAACTGCTAAGGGCCAATCTTCTGGTTCCAGCATCGATCTTGAGACTGGCGAAGTTGTTGTTCAGTGGACATCTGCTGCCGGTCCTAACCACATTGTTGTCTCTTATGAGTACAACATGGAGTGCAACCAAGATTTGCCTGAGATTAACTTGGTTGTCGAGTCCGAAGAAATCGCTGCCCGTACCCGTAAGTTAAAGGCAGTTTGGAGCTATGAGGCTCAACAGGACTTGCGTTCTCAGCATAACCTAGACGCCGAAGCCGAATTGACCGCAGTTCTGGCTCAAGAAATTAACCTGGAAATCGACCGTGAAGTCTTAACTGACCTTCGTAACAATGCCGGTACAGTTGCCGCTTGGGACTTTAATACCGCTTTGGGCGAAACCTTTAAAGAGAAGTACGAGTCTCTTTATGTTAAAGTAGTCGAACTTTCCGCAGTCGTCCACAGAAAGACCCTGCGTGGTGGTTGCAACTGGATTGTTACTTCTCCTGAAGTCGCTTCCATGTTCGAAACCGCAACCGCTGGTTTTGCACCAAGTCCTTCTGAGACTTTCACCAGCAGCTTAGGCATCCAGTACGTCGGAACAATTAACAACAGATGGCGTCTATACAAAGACCCATTATTCCCAAACAATCAGCTTTTAGCTGGTTACAAGGGAGACAGTTATATGGATAGCGGATATTTTTACTGTCCATACGTTCCGTTAACTCAGACACCTGTTGTTCTTGACCCAGAGAGTTTCTGCCCAAGAAAGGGTATCTTAACCCGCTATGGCAAGAAACTTCTACGTGAAGGTGCTAAATTCTATGCAAGAATGTCAATAGCCAATTTTATCGTTTAAGCAGATAATTTTTTTTAACAACTAATTAAAAAGGCATGTCAAATTGGCATGCCTTTTTTATTGACTTTTAAACAAAAAATGCTAAAATAGTCAATAATGTCTAATAAAAAGACAACCCCTGTTTTTATTTCTGAAGCTATAGCGGTGCATGGCTCTGTTTACGATTATAGTTTAACTGAATACGTTAACGCACATACCAAAGTTAAAATAAAATGTAAACATGGCATTTTTGAAATATTGCCTTATGCACATATACACCAAAAACAAGGGTGTTATAAATGTGGAATTGAAAAAAGAAAACACCCATTACAAAAAACTAATGAGCAATTTATAAATCAAGCAAAAGATAAATGGGGAAACAAGTATAATTATTCAATTACCGAATATAAAAATAAACAAACTAAAATTAAATACATTTGCGAAAAGCACGGTATCCAGCATCAATTGCCAACTCAACATTTAAAGCACGGATGCCAATTCTGTAATGGCAGAGGAATAAGCAAACATTCACTAACATCTCTCATCAATATAGCTAATGTCATCCATGAAAACAAATATAGTTATGCAAAAACAGTTTTCGTTAGGATGTCAGATAAAATAATTATAACATGCCCGATTCATGGAGATTTTGAACAAAGAGCCGGGAATCACATTCATTTAAAGAATGGTTGTCCTTCATGTGGGGCCATAATAAAAATTTCTCAACCACAGAAAGAAATATACGAATACATTAAAGAAAATTATAATGGAACGATACTGCAAAATGATAGGAAAATATTAGAAGATAAAGAAATTGATATTTACCTTCCAGAACTAAATTTGGGATTTGAATATCATGGAATATATTGGCATTTAGAAACAGTAAGAGGCAGAAAGTATCATTATAACAAATGCAATGCAGCCTTGGGAAAAAATATAAATTTAGTGCAAATATACAGTACAGAATGGGAAGATAAAAAAGACATAATCAAGTCTAAAGTAATTAACTTATTGGGCAAAAGCAATAAAATTTATGCAAGAAAGACAAAAATTGTTGAATTAAAAAGGTATGAAACGGAAGAGTTTTTAACAATAAATCACATTCAAGGTCCAGACAACGCCAAAATAAAATATGGATTAGAGTATAATGGCAATATTGTTGCTTGCATGACATTTGATGGGAGTCGTTTTAACAGAAGTTACAAATATGAAATGATTAGATTCTGCACTAAAAATTTCACATCTGTAGTTGGTGGTGCAAGTAAACTTTTAAATCATTTTAGGACTAAATATAAAGGCAGCATCATTACTTACGCTGACAGACGTTATTCACAAGGAAAGTTATACAAAGCTATTGGATTTAAGTTTGATGGAGTGAGCCGCCCTAGTTTTTCATACTTTAATATAAGAAACAATACAATGCACAGTAGGCTAAGTTTTCAAAAAAAGAATCTTATTAGCATGCCATTTTATGACAAAAATTTGAAAGAATGGGAAATCATGCAACTAAATGGATATGACAGAATCTGGGATGCAGGGCAAATGAGGTTTGTTTTAGACTATCCCACCGCCCAAGAAGGTTGATATTCATACAGGATTAATCACACCACCTGGAAAAACAGCCTCAAACTTAAATTGTTCTTTCATTTTATGCCTCTATTGAAAAACATTTGTCCGCTGGATGCTCCTTATCCCACTTCTCATATTCTTTTCTATAAGCTTTTGGTAAATCCATCCAACATCCCTTTTCTCTCGCCCTTGCATACAACTCATATTCAGTTATCGCTCCTGAATCGTATAATTCCACTAAATGTAAAGCTAAGGTCATAAACTATATTAGTATTATGATTAATTATTGGCTGAAAAAGTCAGCATGCATTATATAGCTGTTTCTATTTCATATTTTGGGAATAAAGAAGATGGTTTATCCACAGCAATTATGTTAATGTTATTACTTGAATTATAGTCTGAAGAAAAAGAATCTAATGTTAATTTTCTCCAAGGATATCCAAAGTTAAATGATTCATATATTTTACGAGACGTATCTGGTAGGAAAGGTTTTAGAAGGATAGCCATTAATCGCAATCCATTTATTAGCTCACATAAAACACCTGCTGTTTTTTGTTTATCTTCCTTGATTAGTGCCCAAGGTTTATTTTCATCAACGTAAGCATTCATAAGACTAAATATATGCCAGATTTTTTCCAGCACAACTTTATATTCGCATTCTTCTATGTTTTTGCAGTAATCATCACAACCACTTATGTTACGTGGTTTATAGTTAGATATACTTATATCTCCTTTAAAGTATTTAATTGTCATGCTAATAACACGACTGAGGAGATTTCCTAAATTATTTGCTAAATCTGCGTTATAAACTTCAATGAAGTGTTTACGGTCATATTCGCCATCGCTTCCATAATCACAGCGGCTTAGGAAGTAGTAACGATAAGCATCACAACCAAATTCCTTAACAATTTCAAGCGGGTCTACAAAATTACCTGTAGATTTGCCTATTTTTGTGCCCCTGTTCTTAACAAAACCATGAGCAAAGACTGCCTTTGGCTGTGCTATTTCAGGTGATTTGGTATTGTAAGCTAAGATCATTGCTGGCCAGATCAAACAATGAAAGCGAGTGATATCCTTGCCAATAAAATGAATATCAGCAGGCCACCATTCAGACTTATTAGGATAACCGCAACCTGTCATGTAATTAAGCAATGCATCAAACCAGACATAGACGACCTGGCTAGGATCACCAGGAAAAGGTATCCCCCATCCTAGATTTCGCCTGCTTATTGAAATATCTTCTAGGTCATCATTAAGGACAGACATGATTTCGTTGTAACGAGATTCCGGCTGTATTAATAATTGCTTTGAAGTCAACAAATCAATTAAAGGTTGTTTAAATTCACTTAGCTTGAAAAAATAATTCTCTTCTTCTATTTCTTTAAGTTCTTGATTTTTATGATTTATACAATGGCCTTCTTCAATTTCTTTTGTGGTTTTAAAGGCTTCGCAACCTTCACAATAAAGTCCTTTATATTGTTTTTTATAAACGAATCCTTGATCAATAACACGTCTCAGAAAAAAGTCTACTCCTTGAATATGTCTTTTTTCGGTAGTTTGAATAAAATCATCATAAGATATATTAAGGGCGTTCCAAGTTTTCTTAAATTCTAAAGCCATGCGATCAACATATGCTTTAGGTTCTTCTCCTAATTCATTAGCACGTTTGGCAACCTTCCATGTATTTTCATCATTCCCCATTAGGAAAAATACATCATCGCCTTTGAAACGACGATATCTAGCCTGAACATAAGCACCAATTTTTTCAAAGGCAGTACCGATATGGGGTAGACTATTTGGATAATCAATAGCTGTAGTAAGAAAAAATTTGCTCATAAACAATGATATTCATGATCCGTTTGTGGTTTTACAGACCCAGAGCCTATACATTTAGGTCTATAAAAATTGATTATTACCATAATTGGAGTTATGGCTAAACCTATCATTCCTACAAGGATGAACATTAGACTCATTTTATATCCATCCAGGAGTACATCATACCAGCTTTGATATTTTTCGTAAATTATTCTTCCATTTTCATTACAAGTTTTGGTATACATTAGATTTCCTATCTTTCCAGGTTGGACCTCTTCCTTCGATGCCAATAGGGACAATTGCTATTCTTTCTAGTAATTCATCTAAGGCTATAAAATGTCCCTTATGTCTTGTTGATTTTAATATTTCTGTGTTTGATTCCATTAACCTTATATTATACTTTGGCTTACTGAAATCGAAGGCACCATCATAAAGACGAGTTTCTTGATAATTTTCTAAATGGTCAATACAGCTAACCGCCAAGCAATCAACTTTTTCTATATCAAGAGCATATTTAAGTAACCCCAGGTCTAACCATCCTGTTCTGAAATTTTCTTGCCATTGATTCCAGGGATTACCAGTGTCATTTACATGTTTTGTTAATTCTTTATCTTCATTAGGAAGCGGGCCTGCTCCATGTTTTGTGGCATAAGGTCTGATACAACCTATAGTTGTAACTTCATCTCCTTCTGTAATTAATTCATGAGCATGTTTGGAAGTTACAGTTGATCTGGTTACATAAGGAAAAAATCCAAACCATTCATCCAGAAGAACGCCTTGGGCACCTTCAAATACTGCTGTCCTGTAATTTGGTATTTGTTCTACGATCTTTAAATTAGTTTGCCATAGTTTTTTTGCCATTTTTTTAATTGGCAAGTCAAAAACTTCAAGTTGTTCTGTTACAGATTCTGTTTGAGATAATTGTATTTCCTGTATTTCAAGTAATATTCTTTGGCGGATCAGATTTAATTTTTCTTCTAGAACATGAGGAAATTTAAGGTCTTTTGCGAAAATAGAATCTTGGTTGTATTTAAGCCAATATTTTCTTGTTTCAGCAATTCCGTGTCCACAAGAGCCATGTCTAACGAACCCACGTTTTATTTCTCTTAATCTATTTAATGCTCTATGATATGCAGTCGTAATAAGGCATTTAGAATCAATAGATACGCTCTTTAATGGATAACTGAGGCCAATTTCTAGCAAGTGCTGGGCTTCTTTAAGGAGTGCTTCTGGCCAAACTACGACATTAGGGCCTAAGTAGGTTGGCACATTTGCAAGTGTACCTGAGCCGAATTGAGAAAAGGTATGGCTTTTACCTTCAGGACCAACAGTAATAAAAGCTTTAGACATTTACCATCCACTAGCATGGGAGTCGTAGCCCTACAGTTGGTGTGTTGCCAGAAAGGATTCAAGTAATTTATTGTTTCAGTCTTTTACGAAGAGAATTGCCCGCCCGTAACCATTATAAGTGAAGAAGAATCCGAAATAGAGGCAGCTAATGGTTGAGATTATTTGCATTTTATTATTTGCTTTGCATGTAATTTTCATTAGGTATATAATAATGGCGATAGGTGTTATTTTTGGCGACAAAAGTATATGTAATGAGTTCGTAGATGATTGTGTGTCATTTAAAGACCAATTGAAAGAACATTGGAAGGTACAGGCAGAAGAGTTGGTTGAAGGAATCAAATCATCAATAATTTTATATCTGGGTTAAATTGTCCGTTGGCAAAAAATTGTCTGTTGGCAAAATAGCCAACAATATATTTACTAGGCAAACCAAAGATTGGTATTCTGCCTTGAGAGTATAATTCCATTAGGTGGTCGTCAATATCTCTCATGTCTTTGAGATTGTATTTTTGGATAATTTGTTTAGGAAATGCTAGTACAACTAGAGAATTAGCTCCTTTGTGAATTTGAGCCACGCCATCGCCACTAAACATAGTGGATGCTGTTTGAATAATACTTTGTGGATTAACCAAAAGGCTAGTACCATACAATCCACTTTTGCCAAAGCCAGTTTTCATGATAGAAGGAGCAATGGTGTCCATTGTTTGATGAGCAATTAATTGAAAATTTGCCGCTAATTGATTTAAGTAACCAGACATTTTATCAAGGACAGGATTTGACTCCTCTATGTATTGCATGAATGTTTTCATTGCAATATATAATTTAAAACGCTTCAAGTTTTGTCAACGAAATTAATTTTAAAATAAAATAAATAATGAATGCGATTCAAACAATGGTTATTTCTAGAAGAAACTCAGGGACTTGTTGCGAATGTAATAGATAGGGGTCCAGATGGAACATATCTTAAATTTCAAGATGGCCGAAAAATGGGACCAATTGCTAGTATAAAACAAATTCAAGGCAATTACTGGCAAGTATTTCGCAAAGGCAATCCAGTAGGCATAACTGTTCAGATGAGTTCCCAATTTGCCCAAGCTATAATGCAAAAAATACAAAATAAGCCACAACAACAAGGAGTAGATTTAAATGCTATAAATGCTCATGCTAACCAAAATAATCTTAAACTTTACAGAGGTATAGCTGGTAATTATGATCCAGAATGGAAATCTGCATATCAGTCCTTTTCAGATAATATGGCAACAGCGGCTCAGGTAGCAAGAGGACAAGCACAAATAAAAAATCAAAATCCTACAGTCATCAGTATAGCTGTGCCTTGGAATTACATAAACGCTGACGACAAGAACCCGAACCCCAACATGATAAATGTCCATTACGGTCTAGGTAGTGCTAGAATATTTGACGTTCCAAGAAATTTAGTGAATAAGTTTAATCCTAGAATTGTAAATCAGAAATAGATTTAGTTTTTAGAACAGGAGGATCAATGTTCATGCCGTCTACAAAATCTACGGCAATTTGGGCATTTGTCCCCTGCAAAGAGGTAATAGCCCCAGAATACTCTACTTCGATGACCATGCAGCGTTTATGGCCTAAATCTTCCCAAAATGAGACTCGTTTGCCTATCATAGTCTTATTATATTTTAGTTTTTTTGTTTGTCAACGGGTAAATAAAACATGAGCTTTTTACAATTTTATAATGAAATGCAGGAAAATCAAGAAGCACAAGCATTTCAGTGGGAAATAGAGAATGCTAAAAAAATGATCCATGCTAAACTACAAGATGCTCTAAATAAAATTAAAATTGGGCAAGATGCGAATGCAATTTTTAATAGATTAGAAAAAGAAATTGATTCTTTTATAAATGATGCTATGTTTTATTACAAACCAAATAGAGATGCACTTTATAGTGGTGCAGCGAATTATCAATAGACAAAACAAAAAAAACTTGATACAATGGAGATGGATAGATAAAAATTATTTGAGTTTACTATCTTATTAAACTAGTAAACTCGGAGAATCAATGGGCTACAAAGACAAAGAAAAGCAAAAAGAATATTTGCGAGCTTATCAAAAGAATCACAGAAAAGACCCGGCATATAGAAAAGAAGAACTCCAAAGAATAAAACTTAAGAAAAAGCGATTAAAAGAATGGGTTAATCAAATTAAATTATTAATAGGAGGATGCGAAAGATGTGGTGAACGTGATATTGCTTGTTTGGATTTTCATCATACAAATGAAAGTGAAAAATTATATGAAATTTCTAGACTACTAAGTGATTGCGCACCCAAAGAAAAAATACTTGCAGAAATGTCTAAATGTGAACTAATTTGTTGTAATTGTCATCGAAAACATCATAGAGATAACCGAAATATAATTTTTGTAAAACCAATCAACTTAAAACAAATTTCGTTACTTTAAAATTCTATGGCTGAACTCAGAGACGAAAAATTAGATTTTTGGCTTGCTAATAACCTCAACGTGCTGCTAATAGGGCCGCATGGGGTAGGAAAGACTAGTCGTGTTTTAGCAGCTTTTGGACGAGCAAAGTTAAAATACAAATACTTCAGTGCCTCAACAATGGACCCTTGGGTAGATTTTATTGGAATCCCAAAGGAAGCCAAAGATGACAAAGGTGGTTATTTGGAACTAGTTTTACCCAAAGAACTTCGTGACGATAACATTGATGCACTATTTTTTGATGAATTTAACAGAAGTCAAAAGAAAGTCCGTAACGCCGTAATGGAATTAATTCAATTTAAATCCATCAACGGCAGAAAATTTAACAATCTCAAAGTTGTTTGGGCGGCGATCAATCCAGAGGATACTGAAGAGTACCAAGTAGAGGAATTAGACCCGGCTCAAAAAGGTAGATTTCATGTAAAATTCAATGTTCCTTCTGAACCATCTAAAGCTTATTTTACACAAGCGTACAACGCATCATTGGCAAATTCTGCTGTTGCATGGTGGCAAAAACTTCCTGCTGAAATTAAAAAATTAGTTGATCCAAGAACGCTTGATTATGCTTTAAAAATGTTTAACTTAGGTGGAGATGTAAGGGACGTTCTGCCAAAGGGTTGCAATCCAGGCAGTCTTCTTAGTGTTTTGAAAAATGGTCCTGTAGATGACAAGCTTTGGAAATTCATAGAAGATAAAAATACCGAGGCGGCGAGACAATTTTTGGCTATTGAAAACAATTTTACTTCATGCAAATTAGAATTTCATCGCAGTTGGATGGAATTCTTTTTACCTTTAATACCAAAAGAAAAACTATCTTGTTTATTTTCAGCTAATAATAAAATCAGGGAATTTATTTTAGAATCAGAAAAAAAGGCGACATCAAAGTGCTACAATGATCTAATCAAAGAAATAATCGATGCTAATACCAACAATTCTTTGATATTTAAAATTAAAAAAGCGATGCCTTCTACTTATTTTGATAAACACAAAGCATCAAAATGGGCAACCACTATATCGCAATTAAAGTCAGCAATTACAACTACTACCCAACATAGGCGGGCAATTTTTGACACATTAGTTGCATCCTATCCAGCAAATATGAGTTTAATAGAAGCTCAAGACGCATTTCTAATTTTTATGAAATGTGTCAAAAGCACCAGTGAAAAATATTTAAAAAGAAAAACAGCAGCATTATGCCCATTAGCTAAAACATTGATAGATAATATCCGTTGCCAAACTATTTCTACATCAGGTTCCGCTTTATTAAGTGAAAGTGAATTTAAAAAGCTTTTCACTGCATCAGGTATGTTACCATTCTACAAACATTATGATTATTGCATGGACAAAATGAAGAATGCTGGATACATTTTATTCTAATGGATATAACAAAAGAAGACTGGATCGGCATCAGTCAAGATTTGGAAATCCATCACGCCATTTTTTACCAATGTTGGCTGATGGGGCGTCCTATTTTCACTGATAGTATTGAAACAGCAGCAGTACGTTTCAACAAGCAGGGCGAATTCCTAGAATTTTTATTTAATCCTAAGTTCTGGGAAGAAAAAACTCCATATGAACGCTTATTTGTAATTGCCCATGAATGTCTACATGTAATTTTAAATCATGGCAAACGCATTGGTGGGCAGGTTACAGAAGCCAAAAATGTTACCTTAGATATTGTAGTGAACCATGCCTTAGTTAACAATTTTGGCTTTGATAGGTTGAAAATAAAAAACAGCAATGAACTTTGTTGGGTTGATACAGTATTCAAGGATAAGCCTGGATTGCCAACTAATGAGTCATTTGAATTTTACTACAATTTATTGCCCAAAATACCTGCTGGATTGCATACTGTAGACTTGCACGATACACTTCCAGATTCGGATGAAGTTATTGACAAGCTAGATAAAGAATTAACCCCACAAGAAAAGAATTCTTTGAGGGGCTTAGTGGAAAAGAATAATGCACAGGCTAGCACTGGATCGGGTGGCTGGACTTTTGTTGATGTTACTGCTGTAAAACCAAAAAAGAAGTGGGAAACTATAATAAAGAAATGGGCATTTAAGGAATTAAAATAGGATCACAAAGAAATAGAACAGTGGGCTAGGCTTAATAGGCGATTTGTTGGCATGTCTCAAGACTTAGTGTTGCCATCTGAGATGGAAGAAGATGCGTTAGATAAGACTAAAATAGAAGTATTTTTCTTTTTGGATACAAGTGGTTCGTGCATTGGTTACAAAAATAGGTTTTTCAAAGCAGCTTTATCTTTGCCTAAAAATTTCAATGTAAGATTATTTTGTTTTGATACACAAGTCAGAGAGACTACTTTGATTTCAAGAAAAATATATGGTGGTGGTGGCACAAATTTTGGAATCATAGAAGCACATATCCAAAAGGTAATGAAAGAAGATAAGTGTGCCTATCCAAAAGCAGTCTTCATAATTACAGATGGGTGGGGTACAGCGGTTAACCCAGCTAAAGCAGAAAATTGGTATTGGTTTTTGACTACTAATAATTCTAGAAATTATATCCCAGAAAAAAGTAATGTGTATTTGTTAGCTAATTTTGAGTAAGGAGAAAAATTATGCCTAAATTTAGTTTAAAAAAAGAAATGGAAAAATTGTTCGAAGCTGATGAAGATGTTAAAGAAATGATATTATTAGGTAAATTACCACCTGATATCGCTGAAATTAGTGCCGAAGCTTTGGAAAAAAATGATTCAGAAAGTCGAGGATTTGCAGTTGGCAGATCAAAACCTTTTATGCACATTGCACAGCTTATTCAACAAAAATTTTGGCCAAATGCTCCAGAACTTAAACGGGGTGGTTTTATGCGTATGTTGTCAGGAGGGCCAGCACCAGCTTGGGTCATTATTTTCCAAGTTGCTGCTCAAATTACAGATAAAGCTAGAGAATATGGGTATGACATTCCTGAATCTGAAGGTGAAAAAGAAGAAAAAAGAATGCGACATTCTAAGTAGTCGGCCCTGTAGGATTCGAACCTACAACCAACGAATTATGAGTTCGGCGCTCTGCCATTGAGCTAAGGGCCGTTTAATCATTCACCAGGAACTTCTCTTTCAATAAAATCAGCTATCTCATTAAAACTAATTCCGCTATCATTCATATCAATAAGATCATTTTCCCATCTAATTAGGTCTTGTTTTACACCAATGCTTCCAGGAAGGCAGGTAATGTTATTTGCAATCATATAATTCCCCCTTTCCTTAATCCATCTATCAGGATAAAGAATGTCGCACAACACACCCAAACAACAATAAGAATTTTCACAAGTTCGCAAAAACATTCTACCTTGTTTGTATTCGCTGCTTCTTAGCTTCTCTATCCATTTAGCTTTCAATTCTTTTTCCATTTATTCCTCTTCATTTAAAGCATCTATTAAGTCAAATTTATCTTTGTTTTCTAATTTATATTTTTCTTCGTCATAAATACTTGCCATAATGCGTTTTGCTGATTCTATTGCAGCTTCAGAAAAAGCAGGCGTATCACTTTTTTCATGAATGTATTTGCCAGCCATACTAGAGGCCCAGCCATAATAAACACAACCTGTACCCCAAAATGGTTTGTCTAATTCTACAGTTAATCTATTGTTTTCTGAATTTACTATTCTTCCTTCTAGCGTCTTGCCTTTATATTATATTTTATCTTAAAATTAGGATTTTCATTAAAAGCACGAAATGTAGCGCTTCGCTTTTCTCTATCAACAATTGTTTTTTCTACAAATTTTTCTGCATGTTCCTTAATATATTTTTGGCCCTGTTTTGCTATCTTGTTTGGAATTGTTCCTTTTACTGACTGCGTATTGTCATTGTAGCTAAAATGAATTTCTTTATCAACTAGTTCATATTTAATTTTCATTTTACCACACCATTTTAATCATGCCCCATTCGAAGGAAATATTCCCATATATTTCCTCAATAATTTTAAGCTCATTAGCGAATTGTTCCTTGAACACTTTAACTTCATCATACATTAATTTAGGCTCAAATGGAAAAACACCTGTTTCATATCTGACGCTATATGTTTCTCTAGGAACATTCAATTTTCTATTAGCAATCCAAATTTGCTTTTTATTATGTAATCTCCAATCACGAAACCAGTCGCCCATTGGTTCTGTTAGTGCGTCTTTTATCTTTTCTTGGACTTCATGGGCAGCAATAAAAGTTGTTACAGGGATTTCAATTTCAACAACTTTTGTGCCGCACACATGGCAAAATGCGGTTCCCATATGCATATCATGTTGACTACAGGATTCTTGCGGACAAGTCTTTAATTTCCTTTTGGATTCTATTTCTTTGACTTGATTTACAGCAAACGGTCCAACATATGTGCTAACGTCAATGCTCATGGAATTAACCCGGATGCTTTGTTTACGTGTCTTGGAAGAACTTCTTTTCTCAATAGAAGGCTTAATGCTTCAATAATGCAAAAAGTTTCTTCTTTAGTTGGGCATTTCTTTTCCAAACTGGTTTTAACTAAATTTAAAATTTCACAAGAGTTGCTTTCATCAGGATATTCTTGTAGTAAGTTTAACGCTTCTTGTAAGGATTGTAAAGTAAATTCTCTTTCTTTTTTTGAAAAATCGTTAAAAGTAGTGAATTCTCCTAGAAAGTTTTTGATTAGTTTTTGACGTAGCTGCATGCCATATTATATCCCAATTTGAAGAAATGTAAACTATATTATGGTATGAATTTACCTTTTGATTTGATAGACATTAATAATATCCTTATAATCGGAATAGGTGGAGGTTTTGACATTTATGCTGGACTTCCACTGTATTTTAAATTAAAAGACAATTACAACATAACTTTTGCAAATTACAGTTTAGCGAAAATGTCCGATCCTAAATTGCATGCTGAGAAAATTACAAAAAATACAAGAACTGACTATTTCCCAGAAGGTTGGTTGGCCGATTTCACAAAAAAAGAAGTTTGGCAAATTAACAAACTAGGTGTTATTCCTGTTAAAAAAGCAATCCAAGAAATAGTGAAAATTAATGAAATAGACCTAATTATAATGGTTGATGGTGGAGTTGATTCAATCATGCATGGTGATGAATCTAATCCTGGCACCATCTTGGAAGATACAGTTTCTTTAGCAGCAATAAAAGATTTTGATTTGCAAAGTTATGGACATATAAAAACTATATTGGCTTGTATTGGTATGGGTACAGAAATAGAAGAAGGATTATCGACAGAATCGGCTCTTAAAAACATAGCAGAATTAATTAAAGATAATGCTTTTTATGGCACTTGTAGCTTGAATCCAAATTGGGAAGCGTTTCGTTATTACAAAGAAGCATATGAATTTGCCAGAAATCAACCTGGATTTAGAGAATCACATATAAGTTCAAGGATTATACCAGCAGTAGAAGGAACATATACAAATCAACTGAATCCTTTAATGGGAATTTATTGGTTTTTTGAAGGATATTCAGTAATTCAAAAAAATATGCTTGTTCCTTTGATAGAAAAAACAATTACTTTTACTGATGTTAATATAATTTATAGGCAATTTAAATCATAATTTGAATTCTTTGGCGATCTTTTTGAGCATAGGCAGTAAATTCCTATCATCAACTTCATCTCCAGCTTTTAAACCTAAAGAAGAGTAATCGTGTACTGGAAACAACCATATTCTTCCTTTATATCCTTTATATGCTGCCAATACTTTCATCTTTTTTCCTTTTTTCTTGCACGGCAGATCAAGTCGCTGACATACCTAGAGAGAGTTTACCAGAACCATGTTTTTCTAAAAAGGGTAAAACGATGTACCGCACAATTGAAAGAGCGTATCGGATGGTAGAAGAAGTCAGGAATAGCATGTGCAATGAAATCTCTATATGCACATGTTGCGGGCTTAAAAACTACAAAGATAAAACAGAATGGCAAATGAGGCAAAAGTTGGATGCATGTCTTACAAGATTGGCAGATGTAGCGGCTCATTTAAAGGCTGAATTGGAGCAACAAACCGAAACATACAATCACCCCAAAAAGCATAGAAATTAAGAACAAACCGCTATTCTGAAAGAATAAATCTTCATCGCCCATATTCTCTTTTTAACAAATTAAAATTAAAAAAGCAACACTAATTTAAGACATGAATCTTAAATTCTTCGTTTCTAGTCTTATTGTTATCAATTTAATAATAGCTGCATGGTATCTTTTTGTATTATTTTTGGCATAAATAAAGCATGCTATTACTAGAAGTTGAAAAAGTACGGAAATTTTCATCAACACAATTCAATCTACCTGAATACTTAGCCAAACAAGTCCTCAAATTAACCAATAAAATACCAGACGAAGACCTGGCAGATGATGGCAAAGAAGATACCCCACATATTACAGCCAAATTTGGATTACATACAGATGATCCAAATGATGTTAAAAAATTAATTTCCAATTTCGGCCCAATTAAAATTAAAATAGGTAAAATATCCCTTTTTAATGCCGAGAATTTTGATGTTGTTAAAATGGATGTAACTGGAGATAAACTATTTGAAATAAATAAACTAATTTCCACCCTGAAAAATGGAGATAAACATCCAACCTACAAACCACATATAACATTGGCTTATGTAAAAAAGGGCAAAGGCGATCAATATTGCGGAGAAAGTCCATTAACAGGCAAAGAATTCAGTGTAAATAAACTAACTTTTTCTGGAAAGACTCCTGGAGATAAAACTATAATCCCCCTGACAAAAGAAGATATGGATTTCAAAGGATGGATGGATGAAAGTTTATAAGACAGTTGCTCCAGCTAGTTATAAATTTGCAGTAGCGATCATACAACAGTTACCTCAATTAAATAAGATTATGATGCAAGTACCAGCTGCATTAGATGGTGCCATGCGTGACCCGGAAATAAAAGCAACTATATTAAACAAAAGCTTTTTAGGGGCATTAAAAAAACTATCAGAGAATCCATCTTTAGACAAAAACAAAATAATAGAAAAGTGCAAAGAATTAATAGATTTGGCTAAACAAGGAGGAAATGAGGCTGCTTTGGCTGAAGAGTTCTGGCGTTCTAATATAGGTTCTTTTATTAAGTGGATTTGGGAAATAACTCATCTAAGTCCAATTTTAAAACGTCTTCCTGAAGTTACTTTCGGCAATGCTTGGAAAGTAATTATGAATACCTATAAGACTAAATCTGCAAGAGTAGGTGTAATTTCCCTTTGTATGGCTGTCTTAGAAATAGTCCAGTATTTAGGGGCTACAGCATTAATGACAGGATTATTGGGCAAAGTATTGATTTTATTTCATTTAACAGCCTTAGGGACTGCATTTGCTGCTGGAGCATGGATTGCTTGGGGGTTAGTAGGGCTTATGAGAAAAGAGGGAGAGCAGTCTAAAATTATTGCTGGTCTAATGAAAGCGATTGATCCAGGGACTGATCTGGGTTTACTCGATAAGTTTTCACAAGAAAATCAATAATTTTCACAGTACAAGCAATTCTATCCTCTAAATCAATCATACCTGGCGTCTCTGTAGTAAGATAATTAACTCCAAAAGTCTTATAGACATAGTTCTCTATACTACAATCTATCTTGTTCCTGGCTTCAAATACCTCATCATGAACAATTATGCCATCTTTAGCCAAGTCACCCCTTATACGCTTTGACAGGTCTATAGGGAAATAAGACTCAGCTATCTTCTTAATTTCTTCATAAATGGCTATATTTTGGTCCGAATGGTAAAGATAGAACTTTGAGGCGGTATGATCTTCATGGACGGTATATAAAAAATCAATTTTTTCATTATTAATTACATTTTCTATAGCTTTTACCTCACCAACCCTTATTTCACCCTTGCACCAACGTCTATTTTGGTCCTTATTTTGTCCATTACGGCGGGTATTATTTATAAAACCATATGGATTGGCACATGGTATAATCAGCAACCTATGTTTACGTGCGATATACGGCGTTTTAAGCCACTCTAGGACACCTAATGGGCCAGCTACCTCATTTCCATGCAAACCCCCTATAATCGCAATCGTAGAGCGTTTATGAGGGTTTATAGTAATGAGTTGCAGCCTGCTTTTCAACTTTTTAACCAAAAATTGACGTTTTAGGCATATATCGGTTATATTTTGGGCAAATTGGGCGTAATTTCTTATCATTTTATTGCCTCAAAGGTATTTACATTAATAAATAAGAAATGGATTATGAGGCAATTGGAATAATACTAATACCAGAATTCATTACAGAGGCTGAAGAAGCTTATACTATTGCCCGTATTCATAAATATCCACAAATAGAGAACTGTAAGACAAGGAATAATATACAAAGATATGGTTCGACCATTCCATATAGAAATAATATGGCGGCGTCAAAAATACCCAAATTTCTAGATATGCTTTCTGACAAATTAATAGAAAACAAGTTAGTTGAAGAAAAACCAGATTCTATAACAATTAATCAATATTATATAGGTCAGGCTATTTTACCGCACATAGATAGCCCTGGAAGCGGTAAAGTCATTACGGTTATCAGCCTTAATAGTGATTCAACAATGAAATTCAGGAAGGATGAAGAAGAATTTAGTATTGAATTGCCAAGAAGGTCATTAATTCAAATAAAAGGTGAGATAAGGGAATTATGGGAACACTCTATTGATCCAGTTAAGGAAGAAAGATATTCAATTGTCTTTAGATGTAGTTTATCTTAAATCAACAGCATCATCAGATAAATAAGAATCAGCAAATGTATCAACGAATGTTTCTTTTTTTTGTTTAGGCTTGCCCCATAAATCAATATCTCTATCCGGCATATGGTAAATATCAAATTTGTCTTTTGGAGGAGTTTTCTTCTGTGATGATGCTTTTTGTGGTTTTGGCCTATAAACTATCTTTTTAGATAAGACATCATAAGCTTCTTGTATATTTTTAAATCGTGTAGCAGCTTCGGCATCTCCTGGATTACGATCTGGATGATTTACGAAGACTAGTTTTCTGTAAGCTGCCTTAAGTTCTTCTTCACTAAAATTTGGTTTTAAACCTAATATTCCTATGTAATTCATGCTATATTATATATTATGAGAATTAAAATTGGTGGCGGTGATATCTTTGAAAGAGTGTTAGATGAAAAAGAATCAAAGAATGTGCTTAGACTTTTCGAATTAGAAGAATTTGATAGTCCAAAATGTAAACTTAAAAATTTCTATTTTAGCTATGAGGCTGTAAACGATACAATAACCAATAAAGCTCAACGTATTATTGCTCCTCCTATACCTGAAAATCAAGCCCAAGAATGGACCGAAGCATTAAATGAAATTGATAGTTTCTATTTAAAGCTAAAAGATAAAGCTTCTTATGATGTGAAAACAAGAAATGTCGAAGATAATGTATGGGGAGGATACAGTGCAGAATATGAAAATCAAGAAGAAAAATATGTATCTTCGATTAGTTATGATAATGTAAAAATAACATTAGAACAATAATTAATTCTTTGTTGCATACTTGGGAAAAATATCTTCCATACACCAGCCACCCATAAAGAAACATCCAAATCATTATCTGTATTTCCAGTAGCGGCAACAACTGGATGATCTATTTCGAGTGATAAATCAACCATTATTTTATCAAACTTACCCAAATTGCATCCAGTTAATATAAACCAACCATTTTTTTTCAATTTTGATTTTAAAAGTTGTTTTGCTTCTTCGTTGACAATGACATCTTGCTCTCCTATTTTTGCTTTTCCATCTTTGCCATGTGAACCATAATAAATAATATCAATGGAGTTTTCTGGTAGTGTTTTTAAAATTTTAATCATTTCATCTACATTTTCAATATCGTAAAGATTTTCATGCATCCAGCCAGGGTGAATGAATTTTTCCCAAGGTTCTTTCGGATTTCCTCTGCACCACCCATTCTTATCCAAAAATGAAACTTGGACTTCCCCCATTTTTTGGTGAGATATAAGTACCGATTTGACATTGCCATAACCATATTCAGTTAAAGAAACACTTGAAAATAGCAACAAAAATGAAAGTAGAAATGACATAATTTATTTATTGACAATTTATTGGAAATTGGTATAATTCCATAATGACTGAAGAAGAATTAAGAAAAATGTACGAAGATGCTGGGTTTGATCCAGAACCGTATATAGAGCAGTGGAAATACGCTCATAAAGTACAAGACCAATATGATGTTGATCATGCTGCTTGTCCTAAATGTGGTAATGATAAACTTTCTAGCACATATGTAGGTTACGTTTTAAATATAGCACATCCAGAAAAGTATAAAGACGAAAACAGGGTGGGATGTAAATGTGGTTGGAAAGGTATAACGCACGATATGGTTCCCAAAAATGAATGAACATCCTGAAATACCTCTTGGTCCTTATTGTTATTCTGGGGATGTTGTGTGCCCTCATTGGTCCCATAAGGGTGAAGAAGGACTTTGTTGGATGTTGACTCCTCAGACTCAAGATATTTTCTGCTATGGGATCAAGTGAAGGAATGTGGTATAAACGATGATTATGAAGAACATACAGATTAAAGGGCATGGAGTCGGTTCGTTACAACAATTTCTAAAAGAAAATCCAAATGAATTTGATGCATTAGTCATTACAAATGTTAATTATGATTTCCCAAAAGGCGTAAGCGAATTATGCAAATCACATCTTCAACTCATTTTTGATGATGTTATAGGTTCCAAAGGAAGTTATCTAGCACCAAAAAAAGAACAAATTGAAGAAGCATTAAATTGGGGTAAAGATAAAGAAAATGTAGTTGTAGCTTGTCATGCTGGAATATCAAGAAGTTCGGCATGTGCTTTTTTGTTGGCACATCAAGCATGGGGAATCGATAAAGCATTTGGAATTTTAAACAAAGATGTACATTGGCCTAACTCTTTGATAATGAAACATGGATCAGATATATTAAATGATAACCAAATTTGGATTCGTTATACTGAATGGAATAATATAAAACTAAGTCTTTATGAAGATGTGCCTTTAGAAATCATTAATTGAGGTAATTATGAGAATATTAAAAACTCCGAAAGTTTATCTTGTAGCAAGGCCGCAAATTGCAGAAGAAGGTTTTGCGGAATTTTTGAAGGACCAAAAACTTGATTGGCCTACTCCGACAACAGATGTGGCTGGATGTGAGCGTTTAGTGGAGTTAGCCGGAAGATGTTGTTATATGTCATTTGGCAAAAAAGCTGGGAGTAAAACAAATTATCGTTATATTCAGAATTTATTAGGAAGAAACACAGATGGTTCTTGGAAACCAGGACCGGCACATGGATCAGTAGTAGAACATCCATGTTGGAGTTTTTTAATTGTTGGAGCAGGAAGAGGTTTTAGTCATGAACAAGTTAGGCATAGAACAGGATGGGCTTATTCGCAAATAAGTACACGTTATTGTGATTTTGAAAGAGAAGAGGAAGAAGGCACATGGGAACCTGGATTTTGCATTCCAACTTTAGGTCAGCTTGGTAATGAAACGGCAGACAAATTTGCAGAGAAAATCAAACAAAGTCAACAATCTTATGTTGAATTATTACATTTAATAGAAGAAGATTTAAAAGCAAATGAAAAATTCAAAGTAATTCTAAGTAATTATGATGAAAAAGAAAGAAACAGGATGTTAAGAAAAGCAGCAAGAGGAGCAGCTAGAGATATTCTTCCTATAGCCACTGAAGCAATTATGGTAATGAGTGCCAATGCAAGAGCTATATGGAACTGCATTGTTTTACGTGCAAATGAACATGCGGAAGCTGTTATTAGAGAAATTTATGTCCAAATTGCTAAGATAATGGAAAAAGAAATGCCCGCTTTATTTAATGGAATAAAATATGACCAATGTTGGGATGGTACTGAAGTTGTAATAATGCCAAGGGATAAACTATGATAGGAATTTATAAAATAATAAATAATTATAATGGATGTTAGATGTTATAGATAAAAAATTATGGACCAAAAAAGATACTATCGGCAACTGAAAAAAGCCGTAAAGAAAAAGGGCAATAAGAAAAGACGCCAATATCTAAAAGATGTAGATAAAAACCCAGATGATTTCGATTTTGGTAAAGGGAAATCATCTGGGTTAAACGGAAAAGACTACAAAGATTAATTAATCACATTTATTCTTATTACACCAACTCTAGGATACCTCACATACACATTTCTCAGGTTTCTCCAAGTAACTACTCTGCTGAATCTAACAGTATAGGTAGTTAAGACTTGTGCTGATGCATTAATAGGTGCAATTGTTTCAAGGTCATAAACAACACCATCATTTGTTGTTCTAAATCCATTGATTAGATTAACCTTGTACCCAGCTGTTCCAAGAGTAACTTGTCCTTCCACTGTTACTCTGTATCTACCAGGCCCAACTTTTTTATACCAAGCTTTCCATTGGTCATTGCCACGAAATACATCTTCCCCAAAATTTAGAACTTTAACGTATGTATCTTTTCCTTGTTTTTCCATAATGCCTTGAACCCAAATGTGCTTCCACTTAAGTTTCAGTGAAGTACCCACGACCCTAAAGGGTCGGGGCTTCCTGCTTCATCCACAGTCGCTTGTGTTCCACTTGGGAGGTAAGTCTTATACCATGTCCACAGGCTTAAATTCCCCCACTTCCTGGGGTATAAGAGCCTTAAATTTTGGTTCTCAAATACATCACACTTGGTTATCATGCGATGTATATTGAAGACGCTTTA
>Ga0194121_10000428_pt1 | contig 74336 bp, 72 predicted proteins | sample TA2MahCa50mmetaG_FD_148609 | JGI IMG/M metagenome (GOLD analysis project Ga0194121, IMG submission 148609) | Freshwater microbial communities from Lake Tanganyika, Tanzania - TA2015020 Mahale Deep Cast 50m | ecosystem: Environmental > Aquatic > Freshwater > Lake | place: Tanzania: Lake... | reverse complement strand
CGCCAGGCCGGTGGATTTGTGGATAACGCTCCGCGTTACCCACAACCCCACCGGCCAAACATCATCAGCAGTGGACATATGATGTGCTACAAGACGCGGACATCTTCACGCGCTACCGACACTCGCGATGCCGTCGGTTCAAGCCGGCGGCGGCTTCCGGCGCCGCAGCCGGACGATCGTCTCGTCGAGAACGGAAAGAAAGGCCGAGCGGTCGCGCTTGGCCATCGGCTTCGGCCCACCGGTCACCTCGCCCATGGCGCGCAGTTGCGACATCAGCTCGCGCTGCGCGATCGCCATGCCGATCGAATCCATCGTGAAGGGCCGGCCGGTCGGGCCGATCACGGCAGCACCCGCCTTGAGACAGCGCTGGGCGAGCGGGATGTCGGCCGAGATCACGACGGTACCCGGCCGCGCGCGTTCCGCGATCCAGTTATCCGCCGCATCGAAGCCGCCATCCACGACCACGCGCTCGATCAGGGGATCGGCGGGTATGGCCATCACCGCGTTCGAGACGACATGGACCTTGATGCCGTAGCGGAAGGCGACGCGATAGATCTCGTCCTTGACCGGACAGGCGTCGGCGTCGACGAAGATCTCGATCGGCGCCGTCGCCGTGGAATCGCTCAAGGCGTCAGGCGGCCAGCTTCAAGCGGCACGCGGCCACAGGCCGGTGGGCGCGATGCCCAGCCTCTTGCCCATGCGCCCGACGGAGGCCTGCGCCTCGGCGATCACGGCGCCCTCATCGACCAGGGTCGGCCGGCCGCCACGCAGGACGATCCGCCCGTTGACCAGCACGGTATCGGCAGTCGCACCGTGGCCGGCCGAAACGAGCTGATGCGCCGGGTCGACGCCCGGCCCGAGCTCGGCCAGCCGTGCCGAGCGGATGACGACGTCGGCGCGCTTGCCCGGCTCGATGCTACCGATGATGGTCTCGAGCCCGGCGGCACGCGCGCCGCCCAGCGTCAGCATCTCCAGGATTTCTTCCGGCACCAGCGTCACGCCGACCTCGGCGGAAAACACGAATGCCAGGAAGCCGGCATCGCCCGACGAGCTCTGGCGCGCGGAGTCCGTACCCAGCGCGATCACCGCACCCTTCCGCTTCATCTCCGGCAGGCGCGTCGCCTGGCGCAGCACCGTGGCGCGCGAGGCATAGGCGAAGGGGCACCACACGCTGACCGCGTCCGCCGACATGATCGGTTCGACTTCGTCGTCGCGGATCAGGTTCATGTGGACGAAGGTGGTGTTGCGCCCGAGCACGCCGATCTTCTTCAGATAGGCGAAGCGCGACATGCCCCAGTGCTTCTCCATCGCCTGGGCCAGGTCGAGGTCGTAGCCGATATGGCTGTTGAGCACGACGCCTTCGCGGTCGGCCAGCGCCTTGCCCGCCTTCAGCAGCTCCTCCGACGCCGTACCCTCGCCATAGAGCGCGACGTGGCCGTGGGTGATGCCGTCCTTGTCCTTGTTGCGATGGAGCTGGCCGCCGAGCAGCTTGAGGCAGCGCGCGCGATCGGGCGGCACGCGCTTGGCGAGGCTCGGGCTCATCAGCCCCGGAATATTGCCCATCAGCTGCATGTCGTCCCACAGATAGGCGTCGGCCAGCGAGCAGCGCACGCCGACCGCCTGCGTGGCGGCGGCGACTGCATCGGGATCGAAGGCGCTGCCCGGCTCGACGAAGGCCGTGATGCCATGGCGCAGCATCTCGACGCTGGCCAGCGCCGCCGCGGCCTGCTCGTCCTCAGGTGCCAGCGCAGCCTTCCAGTCTGCATAGCTGGGTCCGGCCTTGCTGCCCTTGCTGGCATCGCCGCGGAAGAAGCCCCGGCAGGTCTGGGCATTGACGTGGAGATGGGCGTCGATGAAGCCGGGATGGACGATGGCGCCCTCGGCATCGATGACGCGCAGCGCGCGCCATGCAGCCGTCACCTTGGCTTCCGGGCCCACGGCGGCGATGTCATGACCGCGTATGGCGACGGCGCCGGACGGATAGATCGTCCTTTGCCCGTTCATGGTCAGGACGCAGGCGTTGCGGATGATCAGGTCGCAGGTGTCGGGCGCAGGCTCGGCCATGGCACGTCTCCGGTAATCAGTTTGCCGCCGCGGGCATGTTGCGCTGCCAGCGCTCGAAGGTGGCCTGGTCGATCGTCACGCCCAGCCCCGGCGCTTCCGGCGGATAGGAGAAGCCGTTCTCGATCCTGAGCGCCGGCTTCAGCAGATCCTCCTCGTGATAGAGCACGCCGCAGGTGTCGCTGTCGGGTCCGAGGTTGGTCATGGCGACGCCGAGATGGATCTGTGCGGCCGTGCCGATGCCGAATTCGGGCATGCTGCCGATCATGCACGGCATGCCGGCCGCCTCGCACATGGCGAAGATGCGCATGGCATTGTAGAGGCCGCCCGCCTCGGTCACATAGACATTGGCGATGTCGGCCGCACCCCGCCTGATCACCTCCATGGCGCTCCTCGGATTGCGGATGCTCTCGTCGGCCATGAGCGGCACGCCGATGTTGCGCCGGACCTCGGCCATGCCGTCGAGGTCATGGGCCGGCAGCGGCTGCTCGACCAGCTCGAGATCCCACGGCTCCATGGCGCGGATCATGCGGATCGCGTGCTTGGCGGTCGGCCAGCCCATGTTGCCGTCGACGCGCAGCTTGAGATCGGGACCGATCGCCTCGCGGATCGCCTTGACGGCCGCGATGTCGCGCGCGCCGTCCTCGCTGCCGACCTTGACCTTGATCGTCTTGTGGCCGGCCTTGACGCGCTCCTTGGCGAAGTCGGCCATCTGCTCGGGCGTGCCGAACGGGATCGAATAGCTGAGCGGGATGCGGTCGCGCACCTTGCCGCCCAGCAGGTTGTAGACCGGCGTGTCGAGCGCCTTGCCCATGATGTCCCACAGCGCCATCTCGATGCCGGCCTTGGCTTCCTCGACGCCGTCGAGCGTCAGGTCCATCTTCTGGACGAGATGGGCGATGCGGAACGGGTCCTCGCCGATCACGGCGGGCGCCAGCGCATGGTCGACATCGCCGCGCAAAAGCGCGCCGCGCCGCTTGAACACGCTGCACACCTCGCCGATGCCGGTGATGCCGGCATCGGTATCGACGAACACGATGGTGTAGTCGGAGATCGCGGCTGGCCCGAGCGCCGTGCGCGTGACCTGGCCATAGGGCCGGCGCCGCGCGCACCACACCGGCACCGTGCGCACCTTGGTGATTTTCATGTCTTGTCCCCGCCTAGCATTTCGGACGCCTCACCCTGAGCCTGTCAAAGGGTGAGGCCGCGGATCGAAGGCACGCACTCACCTCCAAGCGCCTGGCTTGCCGGCGAGGCCCTCGTCCTTCGCCCCTTCGACAAGCTCAGGGCTCAGGCCGAGAAGTCTTGCTATTTCATCCCCAACACGGGGTGTGCGCTGATTGACCAAGTGTTCCGAACTCTTTATGACTTTAGCACCAACGCGGCGGGGCTCAATGAGCAAAGCGTGGCCCAGTCCAACCGTGCAGACGCTGCCCGACCAGGTGGCGCAGACGATCCTGCAGCGGATCGCCAAAGGCGAGCTCAGGCCAGGCCACCGCCTGCCCTCGCAACGCGACCTCGCGCAATCCATGGGAGTCGGCCTCGCCGTGATCCGCGAGGCGGTGCAGCGCCTGGCCGCCCTCAACGTCATCGAGGCCAGCCACGGCAGAGGCACGGTGATCCGGCCGTTCCGCTGGATGCCGCTGATCTACGATCCGGGTCTCTTCCACCTCGCGATGCAGCGCATCGGCATCCGCGATCTGTGGGAGGCGCGCCGCCTGCTCGAGGGACAGATCATCCGGCTGGCCGCCGAGCGCGCGACCGCCGCCGATCTCGCCGCCATGCGCGCCGTGCTCGAGCGCGCCGATCCGCTGCCGACCGACTACAAGGCGAGCCAGGCGCTCAACCGCGAATTCCACCTGGCGCTCGCGCGCGCCGGGCAGAACGCAGTCCTCGAAGACCTGTTGGCGCCGTTGCTCGACCTGCACGTCGACGGCGCGGCGCACCGTTTCAGCCGGGCGACATCGCGCCTGACCTGGCGGGCGCACCGGGCGATCTACGAGGCGGTGGCTGCCGGCAGCCAGGCCGCAGCCGACCGGGCGATCCAGCGCCATTTCGAGATCGGTCCGATCGCGCTGCGGGAAATCGACGCGCGCAGCCGCGCCGCATCCAAGCGCACGTCGGTCGCGCCGCGGCGGACGCGCCGCACGAGAGCCTGACATGTTCCGCTTCGAGGCCGTGATCGGCGATTTTCCGGTTCTGCTGCTCGGCATTCCGTTGACCCTCGGGCTCACCTTCGCCGCCTTCGTCGTCGGCACGGTCGCGGCATTGCCGATCGCCGTCGTGCGCATCGCCAGGATCCCCGTCGTCTCGCAGGTGGCGCTGGCCTGGATCGAATTCTTCCGCACGACGCCGCCGCTCATGCACATCGTGTGGGCCTATTACGCCTTGCCGGTCGTCGCCGACATCAAGCTCGATGCCTTCACGGTGGTGACCGGCGCGCTCGCCTGCAGCACGAGCGCGCAGATGGCCGAGATCTTCCGCGGCGGCATCCTCGCCGTGCCGCGCGGCCAATGGGATGCGAGCCAGGTGCTCGGGCTTGCCCATTGGCAGAGGCTCTGGTGGGTCGTGCTGCCGCAGACACTGCGGCTGATCCTGGCGCCGTCATGCAACACGCTGGTCAGCCTGCTCAAGCAATCCTCGCTCGCCGCCGTCATCGCGCTGCCCGAGATCATGAACCGCGGATGGATCCTGGCATCGGAAACCTTCCGGCCGATCGAGGTGCTGACCCTCGTGGCGTTCATCTACTTCGTGCTGACCTGGCCGCTGGTGCTGCTGTCGGCCGCGCTCGAGCGGCAGAGCAGCCTGGCGTTTCGTTCCGATTAGGCGCCGGCGCGCCGGCCAGGCGCGTCGGATGCCGACAACCCGCGGAGCTCAGGAGAGCCCGCACAACAGGGAGAGTGGCAATGTTCAGACTGGCAATCCTCGGCGCGGCGGCGGCCGCGATCTTTGCAACCTCGGTCCCGACGCCCACGGCGGCCCAGAGCGTGCTCGACGAGATCAAGCAGCGCGGCGAGCTGCGCGTCGCCGGCGTGCTCTACCGGCCCTTGATCGCGCGCCGGCCGAACGGTGAATACGTCGGCATGGACGTCGAGATCATGAAGCGCATGGCGGCCGATCTCGGCGTCAAGGTCAACTTCGTCAACGCCGAATGGGCAACCGTGGTGCCCGGCGTCGAGACCAAGAAGTGGGACCTCGTGCCGGCGCTGTGCATCACCGACAAGCGCAAGGAGTCAATCGACTTCACGCAAAGCTACGTGACGATCGGCGGCACGCTGGTCTCGCTCGCCAACAACCCGAAGGGCCTCACCACCGTCGAGGCGCACAACCGGCCGGAAGTCATCTTCGCCGTGCCGTCGGGCGCGTGGTCGGAAGCGGTCGCCAAGGAGATCGCGCCGAAGGCGACGCACAAGGCCTTCGCCCAGTCGACCTCGGCCGACCTCATCCAGGAGGTGGTTGCCGGCCGCGCCGACGCCGTCGTGCTCGACACGCCGAACCAGACGACGACGGCGATGGCCGCCTTCGGCGACAAGATCCGCATCGTGCCCGGCCACAACAAGCCGCTCGAAATCCGCACCGGCACCTGCCTGGTCGGCTACGGCTACATGAAAGGCGACAAGAAGTTCGGCGAGTATCTCGACGGCTTCACCAAGAAGCTGAAGGATTCCGGTCAGCTCGCGGCCCTGATGAAGCAGTTCTACACGGCCGAGCAGATCAAGGGCGAGTAACGACGGTTTCGGCAGCGCGCCGGCGCCGGCTCCCGGTGGGACACCATGGGTAGCTTTCGTTTCGACATGGTGGTGGGCTACTGGCCCGACATCGTCGACGGCGCGCTGCTGACCCTCAAGATGAGCGCAGTGAGCATCGGCCTCGGCCTCGTGCTGGGGCTGATGCTCGCGCTCATGCGCTACTCGCGCGTTCCCTGGCTCGATTGGCCGGCCTATGCCTATATCGAATTCTTTCGCACCACGCCGCCTCTGGTTCAGATCGTCTGGCTCTACTATGGCCTGCCGATGTTCTTCGGCCGCGACCTCAACGAGTTCTGGTCGGCCGCCGTGGCGCTCGGCCTCAACATCGCCGCCTTCTTCGCCGAGATCTTCCGCGCCGGCATCGCCGGCATCGACCGCACGCAGTGGCAGGCCTCGCGCGTGCTCGGCCTCAGCCTGACCGACACGCTGCGCTTCGTCATCCTGCCCCAGGCCTGGCGCAACGTGCTGCCGCCGACCGGCACCACGGTCATCTACCTGGTCAAGGGCACGGCGCTCGCAACCGCGATCGGCGTGCCCGAGCTGCTGCGCGTCGGCCAGCTCATCTCGCTCGAGACCTTCCGGCCGGTCGAATCGCTGACCATCGTGGCGATCGCCTATTTCGTGCTGACCTATCCGATCGCGCTCGCCTTCCAGGCGATCGAGCGGCGGCTCGCGGCCAGCCGGGTCTAGGGCAACGAACCCGAAACATGGCTGAGCCTCTGGTCGTCATCGATCGCGTGGTGAAGCGGTACGGCGCGGAGACCGTGCTCGACCGCGTCAGCCTCGAGGTGCGCACCGGCCAGGTCATGGTCGTGATCGGCCCCTCGGGATCCGGCAAGAGCACGCTGCTGCGCTGCCTCGCCCGCCTGGAGCCGATCCAGAAGGGCCGGATCCTGATCGATGGCGTGCTCTCGGCCAAAGGCACCGAGGACGAAGGCCCGGCGCCCGACAAGACCGGCGGTCACGACATCGGCATGGTGTTCCAGAGCTTCAACCTGTTCCCGCACCTGACCGTGATGGAGAACATCACGCTGGCGCCGCGGCGCGTGCGCGGCATGGCAGCGGCCGAGGCCGAGACGCAGGCGATCGAGCTGCTGCGCCGCGTCGGGCTCGAGGACAAGCGCGACGTCCACCCGGCGCGCCTGTCGGGCGGGCAGCAGCAGCGCGCCGCAATCGCGCGCGCGCTCGCCATGCGGCCGCGCATCATGCTGTTCGACGAGGTGACCTCGGCACTCGATCCCGAGCTGGTTGGCGAGGTGCTCAAGACCATGCGTGGCCTGGCCGAGCAGGGCATGACCATGCTGGTGGTGACCCACGAAATGGGGTTCGCGCGCGACGTCGCCGACGACGTCGTGTTCATGGACCGCGGCGCGATCGTCGAGCGCGCGCCGCCCGACCGCATCTTCAGCCAGCCCGCCGAGGCGCGCACGCGCGCGTTCCTGGAGCGGCTGCTCGAACGCGAAGGCGGCACCAGGAGGGAACGATGAGCGAGTTCGAATGGTGGCGGCTCAAGGCCTGGGAGCTCAACGATCTCGCCAAGCGCGACGCGGTCGTCATCGTGCCCGTCGGCTCGACCGAGCAGCACGGCCCCCATCTGCCGACCCAGGTCGATGCGCTGCTGGCCGGCGAAGTCTCGCGCCGCGCCGCACGACGCGTCATCGGCGGCCACCACGGCGACATGCCGGTGGTGGTGGCACCCACCGTGTGGAGCGGCCTCGCCGAGCATCACATGAGCCTGGGCGGCACGCTGTCGCTCGACCTCGCGACCTTTCACGCGCTGCTGCGCTGCATCGTGCGCTCGATCACGCGGCACGGCTTCAAGCGCATTCTGCTGCTCAACGGCCACGGCGGCAACATCGCGGCGCTGACCGCCATCGTCAACGACTTCGCCATCGAGTTCTCGGCGCCGATCGCGACGACGTCCTACTGGCTGCTCGCCGCCGATGCGTTCGGCAAGATCCTCGAGAAGCAGAGCAATGTGCGCCACGCCTGCGAGGCCGAAACCTCGATGCTGCTCGCCATCGTTCCCGATCTCGTCGACATGGGCCGGGCGCAGGATGCCGTCGGTCCGACCGGGCGCGAGCTCAAGGAGGTGATCGGCACCGATGCCGCCGTGCGCTATCGCTCGTTCAAGTCGCGCACCAGCCACGGCGCGATCGGCGATCCGCGCGCCGCCACGGCCGAGAAGGGCGAGCGCCTGCTCGATGCCGCCGCCGACGCGGTGGCGCGCCTGGTCGCCAACCGCGAGTTCTGGGCGCTGCCGGCATAGTTGCGTTGGGCGCCGGGCGCAGACCGGTCTTGCGGACCAGGCGCTGCAGTATCTAATCTGATTTCCGACGTTGCCGTGGAAGCGGGGGAAGGCGGCGCACATGATTCGTCCAGAAGTGCCGCGCGGACTGGCCGTGACGGCGGCCCTCGTGTTGGCAATTCATGTCGTTGCGTCGGCGCGGCCCGCCGCGGCCGCCGAGGCAATCAACCTGACGATCGAACCCGCGATTGGTGTGCGCCACTGGCAATCTGCGCAGTTCAGCTATGGTCGCGAGGATAGCCGAGGCGCCATTGTGTCGGAGCGGCTGGACCAACGATCGGCGGCCGTCGAATTGCGCGGAAGTCTGGCGTTGCCTCGGCTCGACGGGATGGCGACCTGGCTCAAGGAGCTTCGCCTGAGCGCTTCGGTTGGCCACGTCGATGGCGCCGCTAGCAGCGCCGGCGTCGTGAGCATGGCGGGCTCGCCGTTTCTTGTCGGCATCGGTGGCGGTGTCCAGATCGACATGGAGCTGCCGGCGCAGACGAGTCTTCGGGTCGAGCACCGCGAGACCACTGTTGAGATCGGCGTTTCGGGCGAGGTTGTCACGGCGGCTCCGGGAGTGACCTTCACGCCGTGGGCCGGCTTCGTCATCGGCCGGGGGCGCCAGAACTATCGCCTGGACATTGTGGAGCATGATTCGTTTCGCGATTTCGCAAATGAGACGGTGTCGCGCACCTATGTGGGCCCCGCATTGGGCCTCGGCGTGGGCTTCGAACTCACGCAGGGTGTGCAGCTCAACCTGGGCGTAAAGGGCGCCATGTTGCGTTCACGCGCGAAACTCACGGGTGACGACTGTGCGGGCGGCGACGGCGCCATTCCCTGCGACGGCGCGTTCTTCCGTTCGAACGTCGACGTGACCCGTTCATCTTGGGACTGGCGCGGCACGACGACTGTCGGGCTGGTGGCGAGAATTGGATCAGCCTTGGCGCGGCTTGAGGCCCTTCTCGAAAGCACCTACGCCGAGCAACGCATCGTCAATCCACGTGCAATCAACGAGGGGGCGGCGCGCCTGACCGGTGAGAATCGCACGGGGCTCGGCCTCGTGGCATCGATGATTTTGCCCTTCTAATCAAGACCCTGCCCATGATCGGCATGGGCGGCCCAAAATTCTCACGGAACGCTCGTCGAGCCCGGACGATTTGTCCGGCCATGAGCCGACGTCAAGCCACAAAGCGCAAGATCGCGCGCAAACCAACCGGCCTCGCCGCCATCAGGACCGTGCTCAAGCAACGCGCTTATGACCTGGCGCGCTGGCTGGCGCAGACGGTGCCCGATCCGCGGAAGGAGCAGCGACATCTCGATGCCGGCTCGCCGGAGCGGGCCTATTGGCACTACGGCTATCTGGTCGCCGTCAGGGATGTACATGCCCTGATCCAAGGGCGGCGACGGCGGCTTCGCTAGTCGAACACCGCGCAGCGCGGGCAGCGCCAGCCCGAGTTCGGCGCACGCGCGGGATGGGCCGCACCGCTCGACGACATGTACGCGTGGTACAGCTCGCATTCCTGCTCGAATGCGGCCAAGGCGGAGGTCGCGTATGCAAAGCAGAACGACGGATATTGGCCGACATGCGCGGTCAGCCGGTCGGCCACATCGGTATCCGAGCGCCCGACGTGGCGTGCCTCGAGCTCGCCGTCCGTCATCGTACCAAGCACGTAGCTGCCCGGACTTTTGCGCGGGATGGCGAGTTTCACACTTTCGGCATTGAGCGGCAAAGGACCGGTGAGCGCAGGGGCGGCCATTGGTGCACTCTTCAATGATCTGATGCTGACGCCGCCGGCGCCCCCGCGCCTGCAGCAATTTGGCCCCCCATCGTCGCCTCAGCCACGCATCGCACTCGGTTGCGCCTGCGGGTCCGACTCTGCACGAGCGATAAAACCGAAAATGCCGGCCGCTTGTCAACATTAACCACGATTGCCGGGGAAAAGAATCGTGGCTTCCCTCGTCTGCGGTTCACGCTTGCCCCGACCGCGCGGCCTACGTGGGCCGCCACGAGGGTGGGCCGGCCTGGGCACGCCGAAATGGGGCCAGGGATCCCACTGCCAAAGAACCCCGCCCCCGAGTTGACAGTCAAAGAACAATCGGGTCATCTTGCGCGCGCTTTACTCCGCGCGCGCAGCAAATACAGCATTTGGTTGTCGCCGATGAAGTCAACGCGTGGTCGAATCGCGCGCGACACCCGAATCGCGGCCCCTCGCGGCGCCCGGCCAGACTCCCGATGAACGACGATTTCGGCAGCATCGTCGTCGGAATCGACCCAGGCCACGGCTCATGCGTTCTCGCGCACGACAGAAGACTTCCGATGACGGTGGCTTGACCACCACGTCGACATCCGATCTGGCGCGCCGACGGGCGCGCAGCCTGGCTGTCATCATTACGACGTTCATCGTCCTGCTGGTCGTCAGCCTGGCGGCCAGCTATGCGGCGATCTTCGTCGTCGATGCGACGCGCGCCTACGCGACCGGCGAAGGACGCTACTCGAAGGCACAGAAGATCGCAGTGATCAGCCTCTATCGCTTCGCCTATTCGGGACAACAGGCGGATTTCGACGCCTTCCTCGCCGCGTCGGCGATCCCGCTCGGCGACCGCAAGGCGCGCCTGGCGCTCGAGAGCGCGCGCGTCGACGTCGAGGCCGCACGCGCCGGCTTCCTGGCCGGACAGAACGATCCCGAAGATATCGGTGCGTTGATCGCGCTGTTCCGGATGTTCTCGTGGTGGGGGCCGTTTGCCGCCGCCCTCGAAGACTGGCGCGAGGGCGATCAGCTGGTCGGCGAGCTGATCGAACAGGCTGTCCGCCTCAAGCAACTCGCCGATTCCGGCGGCATCGACGCGCAATCGAGGGGCCGGGTGCTGGGCGCCATCGACCGGATCGACGATCGTCTGACCGATCTCGAGAACACGTTCTCGACCCACATGGGCGAAGCGGCGCGCGCGGCGACCAGGCTGGTCGTGATCGGACTCGGCGTCATCATGGTGCTGTTGTGGGTCGCCGGCATGGCGTTTGCCGCCCGCCTGTTCCGCCAGCAGCTCGCCCTCGACCGCCAACTGCGCGATTCGGAGCAGCGATTCCGCGACTATGCCGACGCCGCCTCGGATTGGTACTGGGAGATGGATGCCGACCATCGCATCACCTACATCTCCGAGCAATTCTTCGCCGTGACGGAGGCGTCGCCGGATACCGTGCTGCAGCGGCCGTTCGACGATTTCGTCGCCGCCTATGCCGACTCGCCCGAGAATCAGGTCCAGCGCGCGGCCCTCGCCCGTGAGGCGCAGTTCCGCGACCTCCATCTTCGCTATCCGAGGCGCGACGGATCGATCGCCTACCTGTCCCTGTCGGGCCGGCCCTATTTCGACGCCGAGGGGCGCCCGCTCGGCTATCGCGGCATCGGCAGCGACATCACGGCATCGGTCAAGGAGGCCGAACTGATTCAGGCGCGCCAGAACGCCGAGGCGGCGAATCAGGCAAAGTCGAACTTCGTCGCGACGATGAGCCATGAAATCCGCACGCCGATGAACGGCGTTCTCGGCACGACCAGACTGCTCGCCCGTACCAGGCTGGACGAGCGTCAGGCGCGGCTCGTCGCCATCATGCAGCGCTCCGGCCAGGCTCTGATGGGCGTCATCAACGACATCCTCGATTTCTCGAAGATCGAGGCCGGGCGTTTCGAGCTGGACAGCGCTCCGTTCGATATCCGCGAGGTGGTCGCAGAGGTCGTCGATCTCTTCAACGGGCCGGCATCGAACAAGGGTCTCGAGCTGATCTACTTTGTCAGCGACAGCGTGCCGCGGATTCTGATCGGCGATGGCATGCGGCTCCGGCAGATTCTCGTCAACCTCGTGAGCAATGCGCTGAAGTTCACGGATCGCGGCGAGATCCTGATCGAACTGAACCGCATCAGCGCCGATGCCAAGGACGTGACCATCGATTTCGCCGTGAGCGACACCGGCATCGGCATCCCGCCCGAGAAGCACCAACAGGTCTTCGAGCACTTCCAGCAGGTCGACGCCTCCATGACGCGGGCGCGGGGCGGTTCCGGGCTGGGTTTGGCCATCGCCAAGCAGCTCGTCGAGATGATGGGCGGGACGATCGGCGTCGACAGCACGGTCGGCCGCGGGTCGCGCTTCCATTTTACGGTGCGATGCACGCGCGCCGCGGCCCACCGTCCGGTCGATCGGGCGCTTGACCGCAAATTGCATGCCCTGCTCGTCGATGCCAATGCCGTCAGCGCCGGGATCATCGCCCGGCACCTCGCGCGCTGGAATGTCGGTTCCGTCAGCGCGCAGTCGATCGACGCGGCCGAGCTGGCTGCGGTCAAGGCCGCCGGAGCCGGGCGCCTTTTCGATGTCGCCTTCATTGACATCAAGGGTCTTGGACGTGGCGGCATCGACCTCGCCCGGCGCCTCGTCGCCGGAGATCCGAGCCGTCAGCTCCAGATCGTTTTCCTCGTCGGACTGGACAGCACGTTGAGCAGCAACGAGCTTGCAGACGTCAGCCCGGCCGGCATCCTCGTCAAACCCGCGCGCGAAACGGATCTTTTCGATTGCCTGGCCACAATCGCAACGGGAAATCGGCAGCGGATCGCGGCGTCGCAGGTCTCGGCGAGCATCGCCAGTCGCAGCGAGCGCTTCGACGTGCGCGTGATGCTGGTCGAGGACAATGCCGTCAATCTGGAGGTCGCTTCCGGGATCCTCGAATTCATGGGGTGCCAGATCGTCACTGCGCCGAATGGTCAGGCGGCCGTCGACCTCTTCAGGACCCAGACCTTCGACCTGATCCTGATGGATTGCGAGATGCCGGTGATGGACGGGCTGGCGGCGACCCGCCAAATCCGGGCGCTGGAGTCGGGAGGCAGGAAGACGCACGTTCCCATCGTTGCCCTGACCGCGCACGCGCTGCAGGAAATGCGCGATCGCTGCCTCGCCGCGGGGATGGACGATTTCCTCGGCAAACCGTTCGATGAAGTGCGGCTCGGCGAGATGATGCGGCGCTGGCTGCCGGCGCATGACGCAGGACGGAGCGTCGGCGACCTGAGCCCGTCGCCCTCCAACACCAACGCTGTATCGCCGATCGATGCTGGCACCATCGAGCGGTTGCGCGCCATCAAGGTGGACGGTGGGACCACGCTGCTATCGCATGCCTTCGAGAAGTTCAGGACCCTGGGCCCGTCGCAGCTCGACTCGATCCGCGTCAAGACGGCCGAGGGTGATGCCGAAACCGTGTGGCGCACCGCACATAGCCTGAAGTCGAGCGCCGCGTCGCTGGGCGCGCTCGGCCTGTCGCAGCGCTGCGCGGAGATCGAAAGATTGGCCGTCGCATCCGGTGCGGCGGCTGTCGTCGGCCTCCTGGATGGGCTCGAAGCCGAATTTTCGCTGGCGATGCACGCTCTCGAAGCGCTGGCCGGCACCGGGGGCAGCACGTCCGACTGACGCCGGACCTTTGGCTAGACCGGCAGCACGCCCATGTCCTGCCCATGATGCTGCGCCACGCGCTCGCCGAACGGCGTCGGCGCCAGCGCGGGCTGGCGCGCATGGATTTCGGCAAGCCCGAGACGACGCGCCATGAAGCGCTTGCCGTAGCACAGCATGTGCTCCGGCGAGTGCGTCATGTAGTGGAGCAGCGGCAGGATCGATTTGTGGATCGCTTCAGCCTCGGCCTCGGCCTGCGATGTGGCGCGGCGCATCAGATCGTAGAGCCGGACTTGCAAATCGATGCAGTCGGGGGCTGGCACGCAGCCGACGCAGCCCGCGCGCAGGCTCATCGGCATCTCCTTGCCGGCGAGGCCGCAGAATACGTCGTAGGCGCCCTCGGTTTCCTCGATGGTGCGCTGGACCGCCGTCACCGGCCCCTCGCCTTTCAGCAGCCAGACATTGCCGTGGTTGCGGTTGAGCGTCTTGAGACCGGCATTGGTCAGCCAGACGTCGAGATTGACCGGGTTGTTCTGGATGCCGACTGGCGCCGCAGCCTTCTCGGCGACCGCGCCGAAGAAGCGCACGAGCTCGGCCTCGGGCACGCCCTTGACGGGCGGCGGCTGGAGAATGGTCCACGCGGCACCGGCGGCCTCGGCGGCGCGCACGAACTCGATCTGTCCGGCGATGCTGGGCTCGGGCACCGTGACCGCCAGCGGCACCCGGCCGGCGACGTCGTCCGCGACGATCTCGAGCACGCGCCGCCGCTCGCGCACGTCCATCTTGTTGTACTCGCCGACGATGCCAAGGATGGCGATGCCGTGGGCACCGGCCGCGATGCAGGCGTCGACCTGCCGCTTCATGGCGGTGCGGTCGATCCCGCCCGCGCGGTCGAAGAAGGTGTAGAGCATCGGGTAGATGCCGTGAAAACTGCCCTTCGCCATGCCTGCCCTCGTCCGTCGCGGCGCCGCCGACGCGCAAGCGCGGTTCATTGCTAGCGACTTCCCACCGACTGCGTCAAGGACGCCTGCCAGGGCGCGGGCCCGCCTTGTACTCCTGGCTGGGCAATGACAGTGTTGCGCTTCGCGCGGGGGGAGCCTCACAGCATGAAGATCACGGCCGTCACGGCCTATGCCGTCCGCTTCGACCAGGGCGATTTCTTCGGCGGCGCTGGACACGCCGATAAAGACGCCGCGCCGCGCGCATCGAGCTACCTGGTGCAGCCCGGCTGGCGCGGCATCTATTCGCCGCGCATCGAATCGATGGTGGTGCGCGTCGACACCGACGCCGGCCTCTTCGGCTACGGCGAAGGGGCCTCGCCGATCGCGCCCGAGGTGAGCGGCCAAGCGGTGCGGCGGATCCTGGCGCCCGTGCTGACAGGTCGCGATCCGTGCGCGCCGCGCGCGCTCCGGCGCGAGATGTACGACCTGATGAACCTGCGCGGGCACGCCGGCGGTTCCATGATCGACGCGATCAGCGCGGTCGACCAGGCCCTGTGGGACATCGCCGGCAAGGCGGCCGGCCTGCCGGTCCATGCGCTGCTCGGCGGCCCCGGTCGCCTGGACTTGCCGGTCTACGTCTCGGGCATCAGAGGTGTCACGATCGACGAGCGTATCGCCACCATGCGCGGGTTCATGAGCCGGGGTTTCAGCCAGTTCAAGCATTTCGGCGGTTTCGGCGTGGAGCGCGACGCCGAGACGATCGGCGCGCTGATCGACGGCGCCGACGGCAAGGCACGCATCGCGATCGACGCGCTGTGGAACTATGACGTGACCGACGCCGTGCGCCTGGGACGCCGGCTCGAACGCCTCGATGCGCTGTGGCTCGAGGCACCGATCGAGCCCGAGGATGTGCGCGGCAATGCCGAACTGGCGCGCGCCCTCGACCTGACGATCGCCAACGGCGAGACCCTGCGCACGCGGCTCGAATTCCTGCCCTGGTTCGAGGCGCGCGCCTTCGACCTGGCCCAGCCCGACATCGGCCGCTCAGGCATTACCGAGGGCGTCGCGATCATCGACCTGGCGGAAGCGTTCCATATTCCGGTGGCGCTGCACCTGGGCACCGGAACGCCGGTCATGGTCGCGGCGAGTCTGCATGTCGCCGCCGCCTCGCCCCAGGTCAAACTGGTCGAGTACCAGCCCGTGGTGCTCGCCGCGGCGAACCGGCTGCTCAAGCAGCCGATCTCCTGCGAGGGCGGCCAGATCCGCGTGCCCGAGGGTCCGGGCCTCGGCATCGAGGTCGACGAAGCCGTCTTGCGGAAACTGTCGGTGCCGATCGACTGAGTCAGACCGAGGTTCGCGCCGGCGCGGCGCTGGCCGCCGCATCCGATCCGGCGAAGTAGCGGCTGCCGAGCTCGCGCTGATTCTCGTAGATCGAGCCCTGGTTCGTCGCCGGCGGCAGCGGCAGGCGCACCGGCACGGGAGCGAGACGCGGCGCCAGCGTCTCCTCGCCCGACACGAGAAGCGACGTCCAGGCCGCGAAGTCCTGGGGTGCGCGCGTCAACGGCCAGGCGTCGGCGGCGCGGTACTGGTGCAGCAGGAAGCGGCGCTGCCGGTTCGACCGGTTGGTCGCCGATCCGTGCACCATGCGCACGTGATGCACCGTGATGGTGCCGGCCTTGCCGAGGCACGGCACGGCGCCCGCGACGTCGAGGCCCGTGGCCGCCGCGTCGATCGCGCCGCAGAACCGGCCATTGGCGTGGTGATCGTAGACCGGGCCGGTGTGGCTGCCCGGCACCAGGAGCATCGGGCCATTATCCTCGTCGACATCGTCGATCATGATGCCGACGGCGGCGAGATCGTCATTGGTGTGCGGATAGAAGGCCCAGTCCTGGTGCCATTCGATCGGCGAGCCGTAGCCGGCCGACTTCATGTTGAGCTTGGACTGGTCGAAGCGGACATTCGGCCCCCACAGCGCCTTGAGCACCTCGACGATGCGCGGATGGCGCACCATCGCCTCGTAGACCGGGTGCCAGCGATGGGGCGAGATGAGCCGGCGCAGGCGCGGCGACGCGGGCGAATGGCCATCCTCCAGATCGAACATCTCGGTGTGGCCGGTCACCGCGCGCGAGCGTGCGAGGAATTCGTCGGTGACGCGCCGGAGCTCGGCGATCTCGGCCGGCGACACCACGTCGGGAATGACGAGGAAGCCCTGGCGCCGGTAGGCCTCGACGTCACGTGCGCTCAGCATGCCGCCGTCATCCCGTCGCCAGCTCGCGGCGCACGATCGCCGCGCCGTCGACCATGGCCTTCATCTTGCCCCGGGCGACATCGCGCGGCAGGTATTTGAGACCGCAATCGGGCGCCACCACGATGCGCTCGGGCGCGATGTGCGGCAGTGCGCGACGGATGCGCTTCGCCACCGTCTCGGGCGTCTCGATGTTCATGTCGGAGAGATCGAGCACGCCAAGCAGGATGGTCTTGCTCGGCAGCTTGGCCAGGATCGAGCAGTCGAGGTTGGCCTGCGCGGTCTCGATCGAGATCTGGTCGATCTTGGTCGTCTCGAACTCGGGCAGAAAAGAGTAACCGGACGGGCGCTGGTGGATGATGGCAGCATAGCCGAAGCAGATATGAACCGCCGTCGTGCCGGTCACCCCCTCGAGCGCGCGGTCGAGCGCCTGGGGACCGAATCTCTTGGCCTTCTCGGCGCGCGCCTGCATATAGGGCTCGTCGACCTGCACGACGTCGGCGCCGGCGGCGAACAGATCCTTGATCTCCTCGTTGACCGCGGCGGCATAGTCCATGGCGAGCGCCACCTCGTCCTTGTAGTAATCGTCCTGCGCCTGCTGGGACATGGTGAAGGGCCCCGGAACGGTGATCTTGATCGGGCGATCGGTGTTGGCGCGCAGGAATTTGACGTCGCGCACCTCGACCGGGTGCCGGCGCCTGATCCGGCCGACCACGCGCGGCACCGGATTGGGGTGGCCGCTGCGGTCGAGCGCAGTGCCGGGATTGTCGATGTCGACGCCGTCGAGCGCGGTGGCGAACCGGTTGGAGTAGCTCTCCCGGCGCATCTCGCCGTCGGTGATGATGTCGAGACCGGCCCGTTCCTGGTCATGGATGGCGAGCAGGGTCGCATCGTCCTGCGCCTGCTCGAGCCATTCGTCGGCGACCCGCCACAGCTCGCGCGCGCGCACGCGCGGCGGGAAGCGGCCGGCGAGCTTCTTGCGGTCGATCAACCAATCGGGCTGCGGATAGCTGCCCACCAGCGTGGTCGGCAGGGGCTTGTTGACCGGCACGCCTAAAACCGCATGAAGACGGAACGGCTGCCGTCCGGGCGCCAGGCTATCACGTCATAGCGTTCGGGATTGGGCCCTTCCATGCCGGGCGAGCCGATCGGCATGCCCGGCACGGCGAGGCCGACGAAGGCCGGACGAAGCGCCAGCAAGGTCCTGATCGCGGGCGCCGGCACATGGCCCTCGACCACGTAGCCGTCGATCTCCGCGCTGTGACAGGACTCGAGGTCGCGCGGCACGCCGAGCCGGGTCTTGGTCGGGCTCAGGTCGTCCTGATTGATGACCTCGGCGGTGAATTTGTTGGCCTGCAGGTGGCGCACCCAGCCCATGCAGCAACTGCAGCCCGGCGTCCGGAACACGCGGGCGCGCACCTGCGCCTGCGCATGGGCGCCGCCGCCGGGACAGGCCAGCAGCACGCCGCCGGCCAAGAGGCCTGTTGCGAAATTGCGGCGGGACAACTCGGCCGACGGAGTCGACGAGCGGAGTGTCATATCGATCATGACGCCATGGTAGACCCGGCCAGCCCGACACGACAACCGGCAGCAATCTCTGCCCGGGCGGCGCTCAAAACCCGCCGGTCACGTCATCATAGAGTTCGTCGACCGCGAGGCGGCGCGGCACGAGGCGCTGAGCGGCGGCATAGCCGGCGATCAACTCGAGCGACGGACGAATGGCGGCGCAACCGAATGGCCGAAGATCGACACCATCGGTTGTGTCGGCGGCGGCCTGCTTGCCCCGCAACAGGAGCCGATAGACCGATCGAACTGCCGCGGGGCTCGACTGGGTCAGCGTGCTGCGAACCACGACCACGTGGTTGATCGGCACCGCGCCATGCTTTCGGCACCAGGCGCGGGCCGCGATGTCCGGCTCCGCGATCAGGGTCCGGACGCGCGGGTCGGTCGCCGGCTCGCCGATGACCGCGTCGAGCTCGCCATCGAGCAGCATGCGCATCAGGGGCTTGTCGCCCTTGACCCGCTCGGTCGGGTCGGTTGCACCGGCGACATGGGCGGCCTCGACCGTGAGCCAGCGGACGCGGTCGAGATCGACGCCATAGTCGCTGGCGAGAATCCCCCTCACCCAGACGCCGGTCGTGCGTGACCACGAGCGGACGCCGACGCGTCTGCCACCCAAGTCGGCCGGACCGAGCGTGCCGTGCCCCGAATCGTAGACGATCTGGCCGTGCTGCAGGCGCGCCAGCATGGTCGCCGGAAGCAACGACAGCGGCGCGCCCCCCGCCTTGGCCTGCAGGTAGGTCACGATCGGCATTTCGCAGAAATCGAAGGCCTGTTCCTCGATCATCCGCGTGAAGGCGCGCGGCGTGGCGAGGTCGAAAAATTCGAAGCCGATGCTCGCATCCGCGATCTCGCCACGCTTGAGGGGCATGACATGGGGATAGTCGCCGACCACGATGCGCAGCGCGGTCACGGCGGCACTCACGGCTTCATCGTCGGATCGACGAACAGGCGCCCGATCGGCAACCGGGCGGGCATCAGACCCTGCTCCACCGTGTAGTCGATCAGCGCATCGATCGCCGGGCGGTTCTCGGCAATCCCATAGGGCAGCGGGTCGCCCACGACACGGGACAGTTCCCGGTAGTGGCGGTCATCGGCGCCGTCGCCCACCCCGGCATGCAGGCGCTCGACATAGCGTCGCTTCGCCTCGACGAACCCCGCGTACAGCGCTTGCGCGAGCCAGGGATTGTCCGCCAGCACCGACTCCTTGATCACGACGAGACCGTGAATCGGATAGATCCGGGTCTTGCGGAACCACGCGGCATCGCGCTCGGCTGCGTCGGGGAAGAGCGGCGGGTAAGTCGTCGGGCGAACCGCCGCGCCCTGCTCCCAGCTGCTGACCGGCGGCCCGGCCCGACCGATGCCGGCGGGGCCGGTGAACGCCGCGTCGAGCTCGCCCGCCGCCATCATGCCGGCGAGCGACTTGCCGTCGGGCGCGCGCTGCACGTTGGACGGAAGCCGGAGCGTCGTCACATGCTCCTCGTCATCGACCACCCAGGTGACCTTGGACAAGTCGACGCCGTATTCACTGGCGAGAATGCCGCGCATCCACACGCCGGTGGTCACGGTGTAGGCGCGCACGCCGACGCGCCGGCCTTCCAGGTCCTTCGGACCGGCGATGCCGGCATCGGCGCGGCACGCGATGAAGCCATGATGGAAGCGCCGCATGATGAAGGTCGGCAACGCGATGAACGGCGCGCCGCCGGCGCGCGCAATGAAATACGTCGTCGGCGCCATCTCGCAAGCGTCGAACTCGAGATCGCGCACCATGCGCCGGAAGGCGGAGATGACGTTGCCAACCTCGACGAAGTCCGCGGCCATGCCTTCGATCGGAATGCTGCCGTTCTTCAATGCCGCGGTATGGCCATAGTTGCCGAGCGCGATCCTGAGCGGCAGCTTTCCGCCGGCGGCGAGCGGTGACGATTGGCTGGCTGGCATTCGCGACTCCCGAGCGCGGCGTGCGCACGAGCGGGCGCACCGACATTCGATGTGCGCGATCCTACACCAAAACGGAAAAGCGCCGGTCCTCTGGGGACCGGCTCCGGGACAGCCGCATCGCTGTTCGGCTTCGGTGGTTCGCACGGTCTTGACCCCCGTTTGACTCGCTCAAATACCCCTTCTATGCTTGAATGGTAACGATAACTGAAATCGTTACCAACGGGAGCTGCAGCGGGCGCTCGGGCACTGACCGCACGCAGGGACTCCCGGCATTCGAGGAGCGGCACATGAGCGACGTGCGACGCGGTTTTCAGCGACCCCTAATCATCGACGCCCTGCAGATCCCGACACCCGAGCGGCGCTGGTTCGAGGAGTGGAAGGCGGGCGGCGTCGGCTGCGTGCACATCACGCTGGCAATCTGGGAAAACGCGACCGAAACGCAGTCCTACATCGGCAAGTACCGCCGCGTGCTGCTGGAGAACGCGGACCTCGTCGAACTCGCCACCTCGGCAGCCGACATCGAGCGCATTGCTGCCAGCGGCCGCACCGCCGTCGTGTTCGGCTTCCAGAACACGGCGCCCGTCGAGCACGATATCGAGCTGTTCGGCGCGTTCCGAGACCTCGGCGTGTGCATCATGCAGCTCACCTACAATCTGCAGAACTACATCGGCTGCGGCTATTGGGAGGCGAAGGACACCGGCGTTTCCTCGCGCTTCGGCAAGACGGCGATCGAGGAGATGAACCGGGTCGGCATCCTGATCGACCTGTCGCATTGCGGCGAGCGCACGACGCTCGACGCGATCGAGATGTCGGCGCGGCCGGTGTCGATCACCCACGCCAACCCGCGCGAGTTCGTCGGCAGTCCGACCTTCGGCGCCAACCGCCTGAAGACGACCGAGGCGATCAAGGCGCTGGCCGCGCGCAAGGGCGTGATCGGCCTCAGCCCGAACCGCAACATGGTCAGGGGCGGTGCGGCGATCAAGCCGGAGGATTTCGTCGACATGGTCGCGTGGACGGTCGACCAGATCGGCATCGACGCGGTCGGCATGGGCACGGACTACTGCCCAGGACATCCGCCCAGCATCCGCACCTGGTGGCGCTACGCGCGCTGGTCGCGCGAGAAGGCTCCCGCCGAGCAGATGAAGATTGCGCCGCACGAGGGTTGGCAGAGCTGGTTCAGCTCTCCGGCGCACTTCCAGAACATCGTGGACGCGCTGTCCAAGCGCTACTCGGCCGACGACGTCGCCAAGCTGATGGGCGGCAACTGGCTGCGCATGTTCCGCGAAGGCTTCGTGCCGGCCGCCGCGGCAAAGCCCGCCGGCAGCAAGCCTGCCGCCGCCGCGTCCTGAGTTCACGAGCCCAGGGCGCAAAGCGCGGGGAGACGTTGCGTGACGACGGTGCTTCTCCAGGACGTGCGCAAGGTCTATGGCGGCACGCAGGCCGATGTCGACGCGCTGGGCCCCATCTCGTTCGGCATCGCCAAGGGTGAGACCGTCTCCGTCGTCGGCCCGAGCGGCTGCGGCAAGAGTACGCTGTTGCGCGTCATCGCCGGACTGGACTCGGCGACCGCCGGCACGGTCACGGTCGCCGGCCAGCTGGTCAGTTCGCCGATCGGCGATGTCGGCATCGTCTTCCAACGCGATCTGCTGCTCGATTGGCGCAGCGTGATCGACAACGTCCTGCTGCCGGCCGAGCTGCGCCGCATGGACCTTTCCGCGGCGCGCACGCGCGCCATGCAGTTGCTCGCCGAGCTGGGCGTTGCTGATTTCGCCCTCCGCTATCCCTGGGAGCTGTCCGGCGGCATGCGCCAGCGCGTCGCGATCGCGCGTGCGCTGCTGTGCAAGCCTTCGATGCTCTTTCTCGACGAGCCGTTCAGCGCCCTCGACGCGCTGACCCGCGACCAGATGAACGTGATCCTCCAGCAGGTGCAGATCCACGAAGGCGTGACCACGCTGCTGATCACCCATAGCATTCAGGAGGCGGTGTTCCTCGCCGACCGGGTGATCGTCATGTCGGGTCGGCCGGGGCGGACGCTCGACGAGATCGTCGTGCCCTTCGCGCGGCCGCGTCGGTTGAGCCTGCGCGAGGCCCCGGAGTTCGCCGCGATCGCCGGCCGCATCCGGATTCATTTCGAGCGCACGGGGATACTCGTGGGATGACTGCGCAGGAGATCAAGGCCGAGATCAAGGCCGGCGAGCAGCCCTCTGCGTTCTCGCCGGCGTTGGCGGCACGGCGCCGCGCCCAGGCGCGCGCCGACCGGGTGGCGGTTTTCTACCCGCTGGCGAGCGGCGTGCTCGGCCTGGCGATCTGGGAGGCGGTCGTGCGCATCCTGAAGATGCCGCCTTATCTGCTGCCGGCGCCGACCCACGTGCTGGCCGAGACCTGGCTCTACCTGCCGATGCTCTTGAAGCAGCTCGGCATCACAGCCTTTGCGGCCGGTGTCGGGTTCGCCATCGCCCTGGTCGGCGGCGTCGTCGCGGGCGCGGCGATCACGGCGTCCCGCTTCGTCGATCGCACGCTCTATCCCTGGCTGGTCATCTGGCACGCCATTCCCAAGGCCGTCGTGGCGCCGCTCTTCATCGTTTGGATCGGCTTCGGCATGACCAGCGAGATCATCTTCGTCATCGTGTTCACGGTCTTTCCGATCGTGGTCAACACGGTGACCGGGCTCAAGTCAGCCGATCCCGACCTGCTGCTGCTGGTGCGCTCGATGGGTGCCGAGCGCTTCCAGATGCTGTGGAAGATCAGGATTCCCAACGCGCTCCCGAGCATCTTCGCGGGCATCAAGATCTCCGCGACGCTGGCGCCGGTCGGCGCGGTGATCGGCGAGTTCGTCGCGGCCAACCAGGGGCTCGGTCATCTGCTGATCCAAGCGATCGGCGGCCTCGAGACGCCGTTGGCCTTCGCGGCCGTGTTCGTGATGGCGGTGTTCGGCATCGCCATCTGGTATCTCACCGAGGCGATCGAGCGATGGACTATCCCCTGGCACGCAAGTCAGCGCGGATCGGTGCTGGGTCTTTGACGGGATAACCGAGGGAGGAGTGAACGTCATGACAAAGATTCGTTTCGAGGTGCGGACGCGCCGCGCCTTGCTCGCAGCGGCCGGCATTGCAGCCGCGCTCGTCGCCACACCCGCCCAAGCGCAGAAGATCAACTTCCTGCTCGATTGGGCGTGGATTCCCTATCACACGATTTTCCTGACCGCCGAGGACCGCGGCTTCTATCGCGAGGCCGGCCTCGAGGTGAAGATCGAACAGGGCCGCGGCTCGGCGACCACGGCGATCGTGGTCGGTCAGGGCAATTTCGACATCGGCCACATCAACAGCACCAATGTCGCCCAGGCGATCGGCAAGGGCGTCCCGCTCAAGTCGATCGCGGTCTATCAGCACAGATCGTCCGCCTCGTTTGCCGCGATGAAGGAGAAGCACACCCTCAAGGGTGCGGAGTCGCTGAAGGGCCTCAAGATCGGCAGCACGCCGGGCGGCTCCGATGCGCTGAGCCTGGCGATCTTCAAGAAGATCAACAACATTCCCGAGGGCGCCTTCACCGTCGTCGGCCTCGACGGGGCCGCCAAGCGCGCCGCCGTGCTGACCGGCGCGGTCGATGCGGTCAGCGGGGACAGCCATGCCTTCGCGGCCATTCTCAGGGGTGCCGGCAAGGAGCCGTCGATGTTCCTGCTGTCGGACTACGGCGTGCCGCTGCTCGGCTTCGGCTTCGCCGCTAACGAGGAGTTCATCAAGAAGGAGCCGCAGGCGATCAAGAAGTTCCTTGCCGCCACCAAGCGCGGCTTCCAGGCCGCCATCAAGGACCCGAAGGCGTCGTGCGAATTCATGAAGACCAAGGTGCTGCTGACCGGCACCGTCGAATTCTGCGTCGACTACTACATGGGCCTGATGGAGCTGTCCCAGTCGCCTGACGATCCCAATTGGGGCCGCCAGACTCCGGAGGAGTGGTCGAAGCTGGTCGCGGCGCTGAAGAGCGTCGACGAGATCAAGAGCGACAAGAAGTCCGACGACTACTTCACCAACGAGTTCGTGCCGTGATGGCGGCCGAACAGCAGAAAGCAGTTTCGAGGAACTATGGCTAGCTTCGACGCCATCGTCGTCGGTGGCGGCCACAATGGCCTGGTCTGCGCCGGCTATCTGGCCGGCGCAGGCCTCAAGGTCGCAGTGGTCGAGCGCGCCGAGATGCTGGGCGGCCCGGCCGGGCGGCGCGAGTTCATGCCCGGCTATTTCGGCATCTTCCCGAACTCGCCTGGCTCGCTCGAGCCGATGATTACCCGCGATCTCGAGCTCGAACGGCACGGGCTGCGCTTCATCCCGCAGAACCCGACGCTCGTTCACCCGTTGGAAGACGGCCGGCTGTTCGTTGCCTGGCGCGAGAAGGAACGCACGTCAGCCCAGCTCGACGCCTTCGCGCCGGGCGAGTCCGCGCGTTACGACGCTCTGTTCAAGTACGTCCAGGATTTCGCCGACAAGCTGGGCGTGTCGCTGTTCAAGCCGCCGCCCACGCTCCAGGAGCTGGTGCGCAACCTGACCTCGCTCGCCGACCAGGAGGCGTTCTCGCGCATCTTCTTCGGCAGCGTGCGCGACCTGTTCGAGGAGTTCGAGCTGGCGCCCGAGACCAAGGCCGTGCTCGGCCCGATCAGCACGATCGGCGCGATTGCGGCACCGGCGACGCCGGGCACGGCGATGAACCTGCTGATCCGGCCGCTGTCTCTCGCCTCGGTCGCGGCCGATGCCGGTTACGACCCCAGGCGCATGCCGCTGCGTGGCTCGACCGGCCTGCCGGCGGGCGGCATGGGCGCCATCGTCGACTCCATGGCGTCGAGCGCGCTGCGCCGCGGCGTCGTGCTGCGCACGGGCAGTCCGGTCGCGCATATCCGCATCCGCGGCGGCGCGGTGACCGGCGTCGTCACGGCATCCGGCGAGGAGATCGATGCGCCGATCGTCGTGTCGGCCGCCAATCCGCACATCACCGTGCTCGACCTGATCGGCGACGAACCGGAGTGGCGCGACTTCAAGGCACGCATGGCGCGCCGGCGCATGTCGGGCAAGGCCTACAAGCTCGTCCTCGCCCTCGACGCCATGCCGCGCTATGCGGCCGCCGCCGACGATGCCGAGGCGGCGGCGCTGGCCGGCGCCCAGTTCCGCATCGCGCCGACCCTCGACTATCTCGAGGAGGCGCATACCGACCTGCTGATCGGCCGGGCGCCGGTCAAGCCCGTCATCTGGGGGCTGTGCACGACCATCACCGCGCCCGAGCTGGCGCCCAAGGGCAAGCACATCCTCAGCATGAACATCGGCAACGCGCCCTATGAGCTGCGCGACGGCGACTGGCGCACCGAGCGCGACAAGCTGGCCCGGCGCTGCATCGAGGCGGCGTCGCGCTGGATCACCAACCTGCCGAACATCATCAACGACTATCGCTGCTACGACCCGACGCAGATCGAGCAGGAGCTCGGGCTCAGCGAGGCCAACATCACACATGGCGACATGTCGCCGTGGAACCAGTTCTGGATGCGTCCCCTGCCCGGCCTGCACGATTACCGCACGCCGACGCGCGGCCTCTATCTGAGCGGCGTCGGCACCTGGCCCGGCAACTACGTCTCGGGCATTCCCGGGCACAACACGGCGCATGCGGTGCTCGACGATCTGCGCGCCGGCCGCATCGACACGCGCCAGGCAGCTAAAGCGGTGGCCGGCGCCAGGGTGATGGCAGGCGAATGAGTTTCGAGAGGCGCACGGCATGGTGACGGTGGTCGACGTTGCGCAGCGTGCCGGCGTGTCGCCGACCACCGTGTCGCGCGTGCTGCTCAGTCCGGACATCGTCAGCCCCGGGACGCGATCACGCGTGCTCGAAGCGGTCGAGGCGCTCGGCTACCAGCCCAATCCCATGGCTCAGGGCCTGCGCATGGGGCGCGGGCGTTCGGTGGCGCTGCTCGTCGGCGACATCGAGCAGAGCGTCTATTCGGCGCTGACCAAGCACATCCAGGCAGCGCTCGAAGCGATCGGGCTCGAACTCCTGCTGTTCAACCTCGGCCACCGTCAGGACCGGTTGCGCGGACTGCTTGAACGCGCCGCGGCGCTCCGCTTGCGCGGCATCTGCATCGCGTCGAGCGACGTCATTCCGATCCGCGAACTGAAGCCGACCATCCAGGGGCTGGTCGCTGGCGGCATACCCGTTATCTCGATTGGCCAGCGGCTCGAACGCGCCGGCATACCCTCGGTCGCCCATGACGACACGGCCGGCGTCAGCCGTGCCGTCGACTATCTCCTGGAGAGCAAGCGGGGGCCGGTCGCCTATCTCGGCCGCATCAAGACGTCAGCAGCCGGCCGCGCACGCTTCCAGGGCTATCGCCAGGCGCTGCAACGCGCCGGTATCGCCGTCGACGAGAGCCTGGTCTGGGAATCGCAGAACCGCTACCGCTACGAGGCGGGTTATGCCGAGATGAGCGAAGCGCTGGAGCGCGGCGTTCGGGTGCGCAGCGTGATGGCGGCCAGCGACGAGCTCGCGCTCGGCGCCATGGCAGCCGCTCTCGACCGCGATCTGCGCGTGCCGGATGATATCGCCATCATCGGCTTCGGCGGCGTCAGCTGGGGCGCCCATGTGCGACCCGCCCTCTCGACCATCGCCGGCAATCCCGAGGCGCTGGGCGAGCACGTGCGCGGCCTGTTCCAGGCGATCGAGGACGGCCGCGACATTCCGCTCAGATCGTCGGTCGAGCTGAAGCTGGTGCTCAGGCAGTCGAGCTGATCGCCGGCTTCCGGTCGGGCGGCGCGGCGCCGGGCGCGGACGATCCGAACCAGCGCGCCAGCGCCTCCTCCCATTCGACGGCGCGCTGCGACCAAACATACCTGGCGTTGACGTAATCGACCTGGCGGCGCAGATGGGCATCAAGCTCGTCGCCGCGCGTCTCGGCGACGCGCAGGACGCGCGCGCCGGCCTCTGCAAACTCGCCGATGTTGAGACTTCCCATGACGTTGAACCTGCCCTCCTCGGGCGGCTTCCGGATCGCGACACGGCTGCCATAGCCGGCCAGCGTCTCGGGCAAGGCGCCGAGTGCCGGCACCACGATGACGCAGCCCGCCGCCATCGCTTCCATCGTGCAGATGCTCGAGGTTTCCGCTTCGGTATTGGGATAGTAGAGCGCAAGCGCGCGAACCAGCGCGTCCACGAGGCGCGCCGGCTCGATCCAAGCGCTGTAGTTCATGCCCGGCGTGTTACGACAGGCATCGTAGACTTCCTGCCAGTCCGCGTCGCGGAACACGCTGTTGGCCGGTCCGGCGGACAGGCTTGAATAGACCGCGATCATGGCATCGGGGCGAAGCCGCCGCAGCCGCGGAAACACCTTGACCAGAAAGCGCAGCCCCTTGGGCGGCGAGCTCGTGAAGATCAGCTCGAACGGCCGCACCTTGCGCGCCAGCACGGACTCGCCTGGGGCGAACAGGCGCTCGAAGCGCGGGCCGATGGCATTGCCCAGCACCGCTGTGCGCTCGCGCTCGACGCCGAAATCGGCGAGGCGCTGCTCGCGCTGCCAGTTCGAGACGAAGGCGACGGCATCGAACCTGGCGCGGCCGCTCCGGTAGAAGCGCTCGGTGGTGGCCGGCGTCACCATCGACTGTTCCCAGACCACAAGCGGCACCTCCCGCCCCGCGGCGGCGCGGATCGCATCGAGCGCCACCTGCGAGCTGAGTACGACGAGAACGTCGTAGCTGGCGAGCTCGGACATGGCCGAGGCGAGGCCGGAACAGCGGACGCCACGCGCCATGCGTGCGTCTTCGCGACCGGTCAACAGCGACACCGCATGGCCGCGCGCGGCCACGGCAGACGCGAGATGGCACATGGCCGCCTCCGACCCCGACATCGGCACGTGCAGCGGCGTCTCCGCATCATAAGTCTGCGCAGGGTTGGCATCGATGAAGGCGATCTTCACGGCTGACCCCTCGCCCCCGTCGTCAATCGATCTCGATCCAGCGCCGCTCGCGCGCGGAGAGGATCGCCGCATCGACGACGCGCTGGATCTGCCAACCCTCGTGGAAATCCGGCCCTCCGGCCCCGGCGCCCCCGATCGCCAGCAGAAGATCACGCACCTCGATGGTCTTGAGATCGTTGAAGCCGAGTTGATGCCCGGGTGCCGGGCAGAAGGCGCCGTAGGGATCGTGCTCCGGGCCGGCAGTGATCGTGGTGAAGCCCTGGCGTCCGGCAGGGCCGCCGGCACGATAGAGCTGAAGCTCGTTGAACCGCTCCTGTGTGAATGCGAGGGAACCTTGCGTGCCGGTGATCTCGAAGGCGAGCTGCATGGTGCGTCCCGGCGCGATCCAGCTGGCCTCGATCGTGCCCGTGGCGCCCGAGGCGAAGCGGACCAGAAGCTGCGCCTGGTCGTCGACGGCCACCGGCCGCGTTTCGGCCGAGCCGCGCGCAACCGGCCGGCGTTTCACCACGGTCGACATCTGTGCCGTCAGCGCGGCGATCGGCCCGACCAGGAAGCGCGCCATGGCAATGATGTGGCTGCCGAGATCGGCAATCGCGCCGCCACCGCCCGCGGGATCGTGCCGCCAGGACCACGGTGTCGCCGGGTCCGCCATGTAGCCCTCGGCATGGATGCCGCGGAACCCCACGACATCGCCGATCTCGCCCTTGGCTATGATGCTGCGCGCGAGCGCGATGATCGGGTTCTTCAGATAGTTGAAGCCGACCTGGGTGATGCGGCCGGCGGACCGCGCCGCGCGCGCCATCCGTTCGGCCGCCGCCGCCGTCGCTGCCAGCGGCTTTTCGCAATAGACGTGCTTGCCCGCCGCGATCGCCGCCAACGCCATCTCTTCGTGGAGCGCGTTGGGCGCGGTGATGTCGACCAGCTCGACCGCCGGATCGGCGACCAGCGTGCGCCAGTCGCCGGTCGAGCGGGCAAAGCCGAGACGCGCCGCTGCCGCCGAGGCCATAGCCGAATCGATGTCGGCCAGCACCACGTAACGCGGTCGGATCGGCAGATCGAAGGTCGTGGCAGCGGCCGCGAAGGCAAGCGCATGTGCCTTGCCCATGAAGCCGCTGCCGATCAGACCGATGCCGACATCCCGCACGCGCCGCCCTCCGCCGCGCCGACCTTATCGGCTCGGCGGCGGGCTGTCACCGGCGAGGCTCAGCGACGCAGGCTCGACAGGAAGTCCGTCAAGCTGCGGCGAACCGATCCGATGACATCGAGCGCCTTGGCCGCGATCGGCGTTGCCGCGGATTTCGGCGCAGCGGACCCGATCGGGATGCGACGCGGCTCGGCAGCCGCCGGCAGCCGCCGGACAAAGTCGACGATCAGCAGGCCCTTGTCCAGACTTGCGCCGGTCACCTCGACTTGGTCGGCAAGCGCAAACCTGCGGACGAAGGAACCGGCAGCAATGCCGCGGTGCAGGTAGGTGCCATCGACCCCCGTCTGCGGCGCCTTGCCGCTGATCGTCAGCGTGGTGTCGTCGACCGACAGTTCGAGATCGGACGCCGCGTAGCCGTCGACCGGCACGGTCAGCCGATAGTCGTCTTTGCCCAGTTTGATCAGATCATAGGACGGCGCAGCGAATGGCACGCCAAGGCGGTCGAAATCGCGAAGCAGTCCGTCCAGCAATCCGAAATCCACGAGGCCGGGCCGGAACGGACGGAGTCGTAGTGCCAACATCTTCATCCTCCTTCTCTGGAAGCGAGGCAACTCAGGGCCGGGCCCGCGAGGCAGCGCCCGGCGGTGAAGAGATGGGTCGAGCGTGGCCGCTCCGCAAGGGGTCACCCGCGCATGTATCGTCTTGCAATTCACCGACCGCTACCGAGACGTTGCGCCGTTTCTTGACAGCCTTCTCCGGCCGCCTTCTCATTCCCTGGCTTGCCAAACGGCAATTCTTGGGGAGGATCGACATGACGAAAGGACTGAGCCGGCGCACGCTGATCCGATCGCTCGCCGTTGGCGGCTTGGTGCTGCCGGGCCATCGCGTGTGGGCGCAGGCGAGCTCGGGCGGCGCTGGACTGCTCGCCCAGCTTCAGGCGGCGAAGTCGGTCAAGATCGGCCTCGCCAACCAGCCGCCCTATAGCGGCATGAATCCCGACGGCAGCATCACCGGCATCGCGCCCGACGTCGTCAAGATCATCATGGGCCGCCTGGGCGTGCCCAAGGTCGAGGGCACCATTGCCGCCTATGGCGAGCTGATCCCGGGCATGCAGGCACGGCGCTGGGATTTCGTCGGCGCATGCCTGACCATCACCAAGCTGCGCTGCGAGCAGGTGCGCTTCATGGACCCGATCGTGATCGACGGCGGATCCTTCCTCTATATGAAGGATCGCATGGCCATTCCGCCCAAGACCATGACCGAGCTGGCGCAGATGAACCTCACCGTCGGCGTGCTGACCGGCGGCGCGCACTCCCAGCTGACCATCGCCAAGGGCGTCCAGCCGGCCAACCTGAAGCAGTTCCCGAACGATCCCGCGCTGATCGAGGGCATGCAGGCAGGCCGCATCCAGATCGTGCTGGGCAGCCTCGCCGGGTTGAAAGCCGTGTTGAAGGGCCGGAATCTCCCGATCGGCATCGTCTACCCGATTCCCGACAACCCGCCCAAGGGCTCCGGCCCGGTGTTCCGCCACCAGGACACGGATCTCTATGACGCGTTCCGCAAGGAGCTCGTCGCCATGAAGAAGTCAGGCGAATTCGCCAAGGTCAGCGAGCGCAACACGTTCGAGATGCCGCCCGAGGTGATGGACGGCACCGCCGAGAAATACTGCGCGGAAGCCGTGACCTGAGGTCGCGATTTAGGCGAATTTCGGCAGCACCTTCTCGGCGAACAGCCGCGTGCTCTTCCGGCTGAGCTCCGGGTCGAGCTCGCCCCACGAGCAGGAGATGATGACGTTGTCGATGTTGGCGACGTCGCGCAGCTCCTGCAGCTTGTCGACGACGAAGGCGGGGTCGCCGAACAGCAGGCTGCGCTCGTGCACCCAGTCGTAGGTCAGGCCCTTGCGCAGCGCCGCCTCCTGCTCGGGCGGCAGCACCTCGCCCGGATTGGTGTAGATGTGCGGCCCGCGCCAGTTCGAGAAGTTGAGGTGGCGCATGACGTGCTCGCCGGCGATGTCGCGCGCCTCCGCCATGGAGCCGGCGATGAAGGTGTCGCGCAGGATGCTGGGGCCGGGCGCGGCCGGCTGCGTCTTGCCCGCCGCGCGCGCCGTCTCCGCATAGTGGCGATAGTGTGCGGCGAGGCTCTTTGCCGTCGGGCGCCACATGATGAATTTGAGATCGTTTCGGGCGGAGAACTCGATCGACTTCGGGCTGTCGACGACCTGCCAGAGCGGCGGATGCGGCGTCTGGATCGGCCGGGGCATGATCGAGAGCTTGGTGAACTCCTTGGTCTCCGGGTTCATGAACTCCGATGAATCGCCGCTGGTCGGACGATCCCAGGTGCAGCCCTTGGCGGGGTACTCGTATGTCTCGCCCTCGAAGGAGAAATAGCGCTGCGACAGAGCGCGCTTCATGATCTCCAGCGTCTCCTCGAAGACCTTGTAGTTGCCCTCCTGGTTGCGCGGGTCGGCCGGCGCATTGAGATTGAGCGCCTCGACCGGATAATTGCCGCGCCCGACGCCGACCTCGAGACGGCCGTCGCAGAGCTGGTCGAGCAGCGCCACGTCCTCGGCGAGCCGGATCGGGTTCCAGAACGGGATGATCAGCGCGGCGAAGCCGATGCGGATCCGTTTGGTGCGCGCCGCGATGTCGGCGCCCATGACGATCGGATTGGGCAGCGGCGTGCGGCCCCAGAAGCCGAAATGGTGCTCGGCGAACCAGAAGGCATGGAAGCCGGTCGCCTCGCACTCCTCGGCCGTGCGCCGGATGTCGGCGATGATCTCGCTGTAGGGCGCCTTGGTCTTCAAGCGGACGGGGTTGTAGACATAGCCGAACTTCATGTGACTTCCTCGAACGGCTCAGGCGCGCGCTGCGTTGCGCGCCTCGAGCAGGCGCACGCCGCGCGCCGAAGCGTAGCTGATGATGAAATAGAAGCCGGCCGCCATGGTCAGCGGCTCGACGAAGCGGAAGCGCAGGAACCCGGCATCCATCGCTTGGGCGAGCAGCTCCATCACCGTAATGGTCGAGAGCACAGCCGTTTCCTTGAACATCACGATGACGTAGTTGCCCAGCATGGGAATGATGATGCGCAGCGCCTGGGGCAGGATGATGTGCGTCCACACCCGCCGGACCGGCAGGCCCAGCGTCAGTGACGCCTCCCACTGCCCCTTGTGGATGCCCTCGATGCCGGCGCGATAGACCTCGGCAATGAAGGCGCTGTTGAAGAGCGCCAGCGCGATGACGCCGGTCATGAAAGCCGAAAACGTGATGCCCAGTCCCGGCGTGACGTAGAACAGGAAATAGACCTGTACCAGGAACGGCGTGCCGCGCACGAACTCGACAAAGAGGGCGGCGAGCGGGCTGAGAATGGGCACGTTGGCAAGACGCAGCAGCATCCAAACGAGGCCCAGCACGAAGGCCAGGATCGAGCCGAGGAAGGTCAGCGCGATGGTCAGCTGCAGTCCCTCGATGAGCTGGGGAATGCAGGCGATCGCGTATTGCCAATTCCAGCTGAAGCCGCCCATCTATCCGGCTCCCTTCACTTCGCCCCGAGGGCCCAGGCAGGAATCGTCGTCATCGCCCGCTGGCTGGCGAACAGCGGCCCGACCTCGCGACCGGCGCGGCGGTTGACCCAGCGCTCGAGCAGCTTGACCAGGAAGGCCGCCATCACGGCCATGATGAAATACAGAACCAGCGTGATGGCGAAGATCGGCCCGCTTTCGCCAAGCGACGTGCGGATCAGCCCGGCGCGGAACGACAGGTCCTGGATCGTGACCAGCGACACCAGTGCGGAGAATTTGAGCATGCCGACCAGCGCGTTGCCGAAGGGCGGGATCATGATCGGCAGCGCCTGCGGCAGCATGATCCGGAAGAAACGATATCGCCGCGGCAGGTGAAGCGCGATCGCGGCCTCGCGCTGGCCGGCCATGATCGAGCCGAGCGCGCCGCGCACGACTTCGGAGAAATAGCTGCCCTCGTTGAGCCCGAGCACGAGCACGCCGGCCGCGAGCGGCGGCAGGTTGATGCCGAAGAAAGGCAGCACATAGAACGCCCAGAACAGCTGGATCAGTGCCGAGGTGCCGCGGAAAGTCTCGATGACGAAGCCGGCGCTCCAGCGCGCCGCGCGCCACTGCGAGCCCCTGCCCAGCGCGAGGATGACCGAAACCGGCATGGCCAGCAGCATGGCGTAGAACGTCACCTCGAGGGTGACCGGGATGCCCTGCAGCAGGAACGGCAGGTAGTCGATCAGCGATGCGTTGCCGGTCATGCCGGGATGGCTCGGTTTCTCGAGTTGGCGGATATCCGCGCTGCGATCAGGCGTTCATAAGATCGTACCGGTTCCGGCGCCGCAAGGTCTTCCCCGAAACCGGGCTCACACCGGATGACGGATGCCCGCTGGCATTAATGGGCGATAGCGCGTTTCCGTCAGGCCGAAGTCGCCTGCGCTCCTACGCGGCGCGCATTCAACAGCCGGTCGAGCCAGTCCGTGCGCATTTCCGGCACCGAGGACAGCAGCAGCTCGGTATAGGGATGGTGCGGCGGTGTCAGAACCTCGCCCTTCGGGCCCTGCTGCACCACCTTGCCCCACTGCATGACCACGATCCAATCGGCGATCGCCTTCACAGTCGCCAGATCGTGAGTGATGTAGACATAGGAGACGCCGAGCTCCTTCTGCAGCCGGAGCAGCAGCTTCAGGATGCCTTCGGCGACGATCTGGTCGAGTGCGGAGGTGACCTCGTCGCAGATGATGAGATCGGGCTCGACCGCGAGCGCACGGGCGATGCAGATGCGCTGCTTCTGGCCTCCCGACAGTTCGCTCGGCAGGCGGTTCAAGAAGCCAGCGTCGAGCTCGATCATCTCGAGCAACTCGACGATGCGGTTTTCGCGGGCCGCGCCGGACAGGCCGCGATGCAGCTCGAGCGTGCGGCCGAGGATGTCGCGCACGCGCCGGCGCGGATTGAGCGCCATGTCGGGCATCTGGTAGATCATCTGGATGCGCCGGAGCATGTCCTTCGGACGCTCGCTCAGGGCCGGCGGTAGCGGCTTGCCGGCGAAGACGATCTCGCCCTTGTGCGGCGGCAGGAGGCCGGTGATGACGCGCGCCAGCGTCGACTTGCCCGATCCCGATTCGCCGACCACGGCGACGGTGCGGCCGCGGCGCACCTCGAGGTTCACGTCGTGCAGCACCTTGACCACGCCCGAGTAGGCGGCGTCCACGCCGCGCACGCTGAGCACCACGTCGCCGCCCGACTCTTCCGACTTGTTGAGCGAGCGCACCGCCCAGAGCGATTTGGTGTAGGGCTGACGCGGATGGGCCAGCATCTCGCCGGTCCGCGCCTCCTCGACCAGCCTGCCGTAGCGCAAAACCATGACGCGATCGGCCATCTGCGCCACGACCGCGAGATCGTGGCTAATGTAGATGGCGGCCATGTTGGAGTTGCGGACCAGCTCCTTGATCGCCGCCAGCACCTCGATCTGCGTGGTGACATCGAGCGCCGTGGTCGGCTCGTCGAACACGATCAAATCGGGTCCGCACGCCATGGCCATGGCGGTCATGACGCGCTGGAGCTGGCCGCCGGAGACCTGGTGCGGATAGCGCAGCCCGATCCGCTCGGGCTCCGGCAGATGCAGCCGGCGGAAGACGGCGTGCGCGTTGCGCTCGGCCTCCGCTTCGCCCGACTTGCCGTGATAGACAGGCACTTCCTTGTATTGGTCGATCAGCCGATGCGCCGGATTGAACGAGGCGGCAGCCGACTGCGCGACATAGGCGATGCGCGTGCCCCAGAGGCGCCGCTTCTCCGCCTCGGGCATGGCGATCAGGTCGAGCCCGTCGAAGCTGATCGTGCCGGAGAGGATACGGCATCCCGCCCGCGCATAGCCCATGGCCGCGAGACCGAGCGTTGACTTGCCCGCACCGGACTCGCCGATCAACCCCAGCACCTCGCTGCGCCGGAGCGTAAGATTGATGTCCTTGACGATGTCCTGCCAGACCTCGCCGCTCTGGCCCTGGATGTGCAGACCGCGAATCTCGAGCAGCGGCGCGGCGCTAGGCTTCATCCCGGAGCCCGCTCGTCTTGTGGAGGAACCAGTCGACGACGAAATTGACAGCCACGGTCAGCAGCGCAATGGCACCCGCCGGCAGCAGCGGCGTCGGGTCGCCATAGGCGATCAGGGTGGCGTTCTCGCGCACCATCGAGCCCCAATCCGCCGTCGGCGGCTGGATGCCCAGGCCGAGGAACGACAGCGCGCTGATGGTCAGGAAGACGAAGCAGAAACGCAGGCCGAACTCGGCGGTCAGCGGCGGCAGGATATTGGGCAGCACCTCGCGGGTCATGATCCACAGCAGGCTTTCGCCCTGCAACCGCGCTGTCTCGACGAACTCCATGACCACGACGTTCATGGCGGTCGCGCGCGCCAGTCGGAACACGCGCGTCGAATCGAGCACGGCGATGATCAGCACCAGGTTGAAGACGGACGTGCCGAAGATGGACAGGAGCACGAGAGCGAAGATCAGCAGCGGAATTGCCATCAGCACATCGACGCAGCGAGACAGCGCCTGGTCGAGCCATCCGCCGACGACCGATGCCAGCAGGCCGAGCAGGCCGCCGATCAGAAAGGCGAGCCCGGTCGTCAGAACGGCGATCCCGATGGTATTGCGCGCGCCGTAGATGAGACGCGTGAGAAGGTCGCGGCCGAGCTGGTCGGTGCCGAACGGGAATGCCGCGCTCCACGGCTCGAACTGCGCGCCGACGATCTGGGATTCCCGGAACGGCGCCAGCCAGGGGGCAAAGACCGCGACGAAGACGTAGGCCAGGATCACGACCGTACCGAACTGGGCGGAGAGCGGCATGCGCGCGAAGACGCGCCACATGGTGGCGAAAGGACCCGGCTGGGCCGGCTCGGTCGGGCGGGGCCTCTCTTCGACGCCGGCAATGTCGACGCGTTCGGTCATCGCGGGTGCAGCAGTCTCGGGTTGGTGACGATGCCGACGATGTCGGCTAGCAGATTGAGCAGGATATAGGCCATGGCGAACAGCAGCGCGCAGGCCTGCACCACGGGAATGTCGCGGGCCGCGACCGAGTCGACCATGAGCTGGCCGATCCCGGGATAGACGAAGACGACTTCGGCAACGACGACGCCGACGATCAGGTAGGCGAGGTTGAGCGCGACCACGGTGCCGATCGGCGCCCAGGCGTTCGGCAGCGCGTGGCGCAGGATGACGCTCGAGGGCGCCAGTCCCTTCAGCTTGGCCATCTCGATATAGGGGCTGGCGAGCAGGTTGATGATCGCCGCGCGCGTCATGCGCATCATGTGCGCGACGATGACCAGCATCAGGCTGATGGCGGGCAGCGCCGTGCGCGCGACGCGCTCGAAGAACGGCGTGTCGGGCGAGACATTGGCGAGCGAATAGAAGATCGGGAACTTGACCGCCAGGATCAGCATGAGGATGTAGGCGACGAAGAACTCCGGCACCGAGATCGTCGTCAACGTCACCAGATTGACCGTGCGGTCGAAGATGCTGTTGCGGTAGAGCGCGGCGAGCAGGCCGAGCGCCAGCGACAGCGGCACCGAGATCAGCGCCGTGAAGCCCGCCAGGAACAATGTGTTGGACAGGCGCGGGCCGATCAGCGAGGCGACGGTCTTGGCATGTCCGCCGCCGAGCGCGCCGGCGCTCGAGAAGGATTCGCCGAAATTGCCCTGCAGCACCCCGCCGATCCACTCGAAGTAGCGCGTGACCGGCGGCTTGTCGAGACCGATCGAGCGCTGGAAGGCGGCGACCGTCTCCGGCGTGGCGGTCTGGCCGAGAATCGCCGAGGCGAAATCGCCCGGCAGCATCTCGATCATGGCGAAGATGATGACCGAGACGGCAAGCAGCGTCAGCACGCCGAGCCCGACGCGCTGCAGCACCGTCGTGACGATGGGATTCACGCCGCCGGCACCCCTCAGGTGAGGGACGCCATCGGGCGGGCGAGAGGCATCGGCCCCCTGCCCGCTCGATGGCTATCCGTCACGTGCAGCCGCGATTGCGGCTCAGGTCAGCCACCACCGCTCGGCGATGCGCAGACCGTCGAGGTCGAAGACGCTGGAGATGCGGCCATGGGCCAGCTTCTTCGAATGCGCGCTGACATATTTGTAGAAGACGAGGACGACGGCGCCGCCATCGTCGTGCACGAGCTGCTGCATCTCGGCATACATGTCTGCGCGCTTCTTGTCGTCGGTCTCGGAGCGCGCCTGCAGCAGGAGCTGGTTGAACTTGGGGTGCTTCCAGAACGTCTCGTTCCAGGCCGCACCCTCGGCATAGGCCGTGGTGAACATCCAGTCGCAGGTGACGCGGCCGCCCCAATAGGTCGCGCACCAGGGCTTCTTGAGCCACACCTTGTCCCAATAGCCGTCGTTCGGCTCGCGCACGACCTCGATGTCGATGCCGGCCTTGGCCGCGTGCTCCTTGTAGAGCACCGCCGTGTCGACCGCGCCGTTGAAGGCGGCGTCGGCGACGTTGATCGCGACCTTGAGATTGGACAGGCCGGCCTGCTTCAGATGGAACTTGGCCTTGTCGATGTCGTAGACGTGCTTGGGCAGCGGGTCGATCGCATAGCGGATGCTCGGCGCGATCGGATTGTCGTTGGCGACCGCGGCATAGCCGAGGAAGATCTTGTTGACGATGTCCTGGCGGTCAACCGCGTATTTGAGCGCCTTGCGCACATCGACATTGTCGAAGGGCGCCACGGTCGTGTTCATCGGGAACGCATAGTGACCGAGGCCGGTCAGCTCGTAGACATTCACGTTCTGATTGCGCTTGAGCAGGTGGACGGTCTTGAGGTCGCAGCGGCTCATGAAGTGGGTCTCGCCCGTGGTCAGCGCGTTGGTGCGCGCCGCGACATCGGTCAGCGCCAGGAATTCGACCTCGTCGAAATAGGGCATGCCCGAGCGGTGGTAGTTGGGATTGCGCTTCAGCTTGGCGCTGACGCCGGGCGTGAAGCGGTCATAGACGAACGGGCCGGTGCGCACGCCCGATTGCCAGTCCGACGTGCTATCGGACTTCGCCGGCGAGATCACGAGATGGTAGTCGCTCATGATGGCGGCGAAATCGGCGCTGCCTTCGCGCAGCGTGATCACCACGTTGTTCGGGCCGTCGGCCTTGATGTCGGTGATGGCCGCGACCAGCGACTTCGCCGCCGATTTCGAGTTGGCACCCATGTGGTACTGAATCGAAGCGACGGCATCGGCCGCGGTCACGGTCTTGCCGTTGTGGAAGGTCAGTCCCTTGTGCAGGCGGAAGACTCAGGTCTTGGCGCTGTTCGACGGCTCGAAGCTCTCGGCGAGATCGCCGATCACCTTGCCGTCCGGATCGAGCTCGGTCAGCGTGTTCGACATCGCGCCCGAGAACGCGCATTGCGAGAAGGTGTCGGGATAGGTGCCCGGATCCAGCGAGTCGGTGGTCGCACCGTGCGCCAGGCCGAAGCGCGCGAGGCCGCCGCGCTTGGGCTGCTGCGCCACGCCGGCCGCCGACAGCATGCTGGTCGCCATAGCCGTGGAGACGCCGAGCGCCGCGGCGCGCCCCATGAACTCGCGCCTGAAGATACGGCCCTTCGCAACCTGTTGGGTCCAATAGTCTATTTCGCGCGTGGTCCTCTCCCTGTGTCTGTTTTGTTCGCTTGAGGCGGCGGCTGCTTGCTGGTGAACCGCGTTGTTGGCGGTCATGATAGGTGTCGGAGAATCGACCCGTCAAATGCCCGTACGACGCCGATCTTCGGAATTGCGACGCCGCTATGTGACAGTCATGCGCCAGGGAACCTGCCGCATTGACCCGATGTCGCTTGATCTCTAGCGTCAATCTTGATGCGCAGCACACCGCTTCATTCCCGCTTCGGCGTCGAGATCCACGACGTCGATCTGACGCGCGTGACTGCGGATGACGGGTATCCCGAGATCCGCGCCGCGTTTGAATCCCATTCGCTCCTACTCTTCCGCAATCAGCAGCTCGACGATGAAGCCCACCTAGCGCTCGGCGCTCTGTTCGGACCGATCGAGGACCGCTCGCAGGGACGCAACGGTCCGGAGCCGCGCATGGACAACGTGACCAACCGAATGGCCGACGATCGGATCGCGGCACCCGATGATCACGTCACGCTGAACCTGATCGCCAATCAGCTCTGGCACACCGACAGCACGTTTCTGCCCGTGCCCGCGCTCATCAACATTCTCGCGGCCTGCGTTCTGAGCTCGCGCGGCGGCGAAACGGAATTCGCCTCAACGCGCGCCGCCTGGCGCGATCTGCCCGAATCGCTCAAGGCTAAGGCGAGGCATGCGGTGGTTCATCACAGCGCCGCGCATTCTCGCGCCAAGGTGTCGGCCGAGCTCGCCAGGCTGGAGCGCTACACGAAATGGGGCAGCCAGGCCTGGAAGGCGGTCTGGCGCAATCCCATCAACGGCGAGGATTCACTCTATATCGCCTCGCATGCCTTCGCGGTCGACGGGCTGCCGGAGGCTGAAGGCCGCGCGCTGATAGACGAACTGATCGCCTTCGCGACCCGCCCCGGAACGGTCTACACCCACGCATGGCGGCCGGGCGACGTACTGATCTGGGACGAGCGCGCCGTGCTCCATCGCGGCCGGCCCTGGCCCTATGAAGAGGAGCGAACGCTCGCCAGCATCTGCGTCTCGGCGCGCGACGTCGACGGCCTCGACGGGATACGGCCAGGAACTTGATGGCTCACTTCACCGACGAGAAGCTCGTCGGCTGCAGCATCATGTTGGTAATCGACGCGATGATCAGGCCGTCCTTCTCGGACTCGGCGCGCTTTGCCTGCCATTCCGGATCGGCCATGAAGGCCGTCCACTTCTTCTCGCGGTCGGCCAGCGAATCCCAGGCGATCATGTAGTAGAGATCCTGGTTCGAATCGCCGATCGCCACGGTCCAAAAACCGGCCTGCCGGATGCCGTGGCGCTCCCAGATCTTCAACGTCGTGGTCTCGAAGCGCTTGATGAGCGCGGGCAGGCGCCCGGCGATGCAGTGGTAGATCCTGAGCTCGTAGATCATGGGATTCCCCCGGGGTCTGGCGGTTTCGTCGCACCGCCCTAGCTAGCCGATCGCCAGCGCCTTGAAAAGATCCCAACCCTCTTCTCAAGCGCCGGCTTAAAGGTCATCCTGTCGAGCGTTGCAGGTCGAAAGAAGAACCCAGTCAGGGAGGATCGTGTCATGGCGTTCAGTCTTGGCGAATTCCTGCGCGGCCTGTTCAGCGGCGGCGGAGGCGGTGAAGCCGCAGTCGCCGCGGACCCTGTCGAATACAAGGGCTATATGATCGTGGCGACGCCGCGCCAGCAGGGCTCGACCTGGACCACCGAAGGGACCATCAGCAAGCAGTTTCCCGAAGGGCCGAGGGAATCGCGCTTCATCCGCGCCGATGCCTATGCCGAGCGCGAGGCCGCGGTTGCGACCAGCATCTCCAAGGCCAAGCGCATCATCGACGAGCAGGGCGACCAGATGTTCGAGCAGCAGCGCTGAGCGGTTACACTTACTTGGTGAACAGGCTGCCCAGGCTTTCGATGTTGTAGTCGATGCCGGCAAGCCTGAGGCAGCGCCAGAAACCGGCCTGACCGCCGGTCACCACGGGCAATCCCGTCTCGCGCTCGGCCGCGTTGATCATCTCGAAGCTGCGCATGCCGCCGCCCGCGAAGATGACGCCGTCGGCACCCTTGCCCTTGGCCAGGCGCGCCGCCTCGACCATGGCGCGGAACGGCCGCTCCGGCCCGATGAAGGGCAGCGTCTTGGGATCGGCCGTGTTGAGGCCGACGACGGACAGGATCTTGAAGCCGCGCCGGATCAGGTCGGCCTGCATGTCCTTGTTGAAATCGTCGCGATAGGCGGTCGACATGGCGATGCGCTTCATGCCCAGCGCCTTCATCGCGTCGATGGTCGCTTGGTGCATGGTCGTCGCCGGCTTGCCCGTGATCTTCTTGAGCCGGGCGATCACCTTTTCGTCGGTGCCGGGCCCCTGCGTGAAGGTGCCGGGCGCGCAGCACTGGATGACGACATCGACCTGCGCCTGCGCGACGTCTTCCGCCGCGCGGTCGACGTTCGACATCATCTTCTTCATGTCCTTGTGGGTCATCAGGCCGGTGTTGATCAGCGACGGCATGATGGCGACACCCGGCGGCGACCAGCGACGCCATTCCTCGATTCCCTCCAAGGCGGTCGCGGGCGTGATCCGCCCGATCCGGCAACGCCAGCCATACATCGGCTCAATCACCATCGACAGTCTCCTTCGCGAGGCAATCTCGGCATGCTGCGCATTATTGAATTTTCATGTGCGGCAGCTCATTTCGGCGCGGCACGGTAGGCCCGCGCCTTCTTCTCCGTCAATGCATCGTTCCCTCGCTATCCACTATCGGCGCCTATCAACGGAAAGTGGCACGCCACGGTGCGCGCGCCGGCGATCTGCCGCAGCTGCGGCGGCTCGTCGGTGCAGCGCTGCTGGGCGAAGGGGCAGCGCGTCCGGAAGCGGCAACCGCTCGGCGGGTTCGACGGGCTCGGCACCTCGCCAGTGATGAGCAGACGGGCGCGACCGCGCTCGGCGGCGGGATCGGGAATCGGCACGGCTGTCAACAAGGCGCGCGCATAGGGATGCGCGGGACCGGCGTAGAACGACGCCGTATCGGCGAGCTCGACGATCTGCCCCAGATACATGACGGCGATCCGCGTCGCAAGGCGCCGGACCACGCCGAGATCGTGCGAGATGAAGACATAGACCAGGTCGAGCTCGCGATGCAGCGCCAGCAGCAGCTCGGAGATCTGCATCTTGATGCTGACGTCGAGCGCGCTCGTCACCTCATCGCAGACGAGCAGCGCCGGCGAGGTGACGAGGGCGCGCGCGATGCCGACGCGCTGCTGCTGACCGCCCGACAGCTTGCCCGGCAGGGCCATCGCGTGCTGGGCGCCAAGACCGACCAATCCAAGCGCCTTGGCGACCCTTTCCCTGCGTTCGCCGGGCGAGCCGATGCCATTGGCATCGAGAGGTTCGCGCACGATCGCGTCAACGCGCATGCGCGGATCGAGTGCGCCATAGGGATTCTGGAACACCATCTGCAGCATGCGCCGGAGCGTGCGCCGTTCGGCCCCGCGGTAGGAGGCGATGTCGCGGCCGTCGATCGCGACTCGCCCCGCGGTCGGCTCGATGATGCCGGCGATCACGCGGCCGAGCGTGCTCTTGCCGCAGCCCGACTCGCCGACCAGGCCGAGGATCTCGCCGCGATCGACCCGCAGCGAGACGCGATCGACCGCGCGGACCGGCGCGGGTGGCGGCCGGCCCAGGCGCCGGCGTCCGGCGAACTCGACCGTGACGTCGTCGAGCGCGAGAAGCGGAGCGCTCGACGCCGGACCTGCCGCCCGTGCCGGCTCAGCGACCATCGCCATTCCCGGCGTCAGCGATCCGCGGCAGCCAGCACGAGGCCGCGTACCGCTCCAGGACGGCTCCGCTGCCGACTGGTCGGAGCGCGGGCTCGTCGCGCCGGCAGACCCCCATGACCTCGGCGCAGCGCGCCGCGAACGGACATCCCGCGAAGGCCAGCCGCATGTCCGGCGGAGCACCCGGGATGATCTGCGACGCCTGCTCGCCACGGTCGATGCGCGGACTGCACGCCAGCAATGCGCGGGTGTAGGGATGCTGCGGCCGGCTGAATATGTCGTCGACGCCGCCGCGCTCGACGATCCGGCCGGCATACATGACTTGGACGCGGTCGGCGACGCGGGCGATGACGCCGAAATCATGGCTGATCATGACGATCGACATGCCGGTGCGCTGACGAATCTCGAGCAGGACGTCGAGAATCTGCGACTGCACCGTGACGTCGAGCGCGGTGGTCGGCTCGTCGGCGATCAGCACGCTGGGGTCTGCGCTGATGGCCATGGCAATCATCACGCGTTGGCACATGCCGCCCGAGAGCTGGTGCGGATAGAGGTCGAGGCAGCGCGCGGCGTCGGGGATGCGCACGAGGTCGAGCAGCTCGGCGGCACGCCGTCGCGCCGCCGGGCGGGGCATGCCCCCGCCTGACTTAGGCTGCCGCGCCATCAGCGTGTCGGTCATCTGGCTGCCGACGGTCAGCACGGGATTGAGCGAGGACACGGCGTCCTGGAAGATGATCGCGAGCTCGGGCGAGCGCGACGACCAGGGATCGGGAGCCGCCAGCTCGCGCCATTCCGTTCCGCCGACCGTCACCGATCCGGAGATCAGGCGCGCGGCCTCGCGGTCGAAGAAGCCCATCACGGCCAGCATGGCCACCGACTTGCCGCTGCCGGATTCGCCGACGATGCCCAGGATCTCGCCGGGCTTCACGGCAAAGGAGATGCCGTTGACCGCATGCACGGTGCCGTGGCGCGAGCGAAGATGGACGTGAAGGTCCCTGACGATCAGAGAATAACCGCTCGCCACAGGAGCGGGATCAGGTCGTCGGCTGTCGGTCCGGGCCGGCTGCATCGGCGACCGTCAACTCAGGTCGGGATCGAGCACGTCGCGCAGCCAGTCGCCGAGCCTGGATATGCTGAGCGCGGTCATCATGATGACCAGGCCCGGGCAGACGCAGATCCACCAGGCCGTCTCCAGATAGCTGCGCCCGGAATTGATCATGCCACCCCAGCTCGGCGTCGGCGGCTGGATGCCGAGACCGAGGAAACTGAGCGAGGCCTCGAGCAGAATGACGCGGACGAGATCAATGCTGGCGACGACGAGCAACGGCGACAGCGAGTTCGGAATGATATGGCGGCATACGACGCGGAGATGGGACGAGCCGACCGCCCGCGACGCCTCGATATAGGTTTGCGCGTTGACCTTGAGCACGACGCTGCGCTGCACGCGGGCATAGGTCACCCACCCGGTCAGGCCGACGACGATCACCAGGATGGTCGTGCTGGTGCCGAACACGGCGATCACGCCGATGGCGAACAGGATGGTCGGGAAGGCCAGCTTGACGTCGACCAGCGCCATGCACACACGATCGACCGCGCCACCGAAATAGCCCGCCAGCGTGCCGGTGACCGTGCCCAGCAGCATGCCCGCCAGCACGCCGAACAGCGCGATCACCAGCGTGGGACGCGCGCCGACGATGACGCGGGCAAAGATGTCGCGGCCCACCTGATCCGTACCCATCCAGTGCGCGGCACCCGGCGGCTTGAGCCGCGTGCCCAGACTCTGCTGCATCGCCTGGTCGCCAAACAGGACCGGCCCGAACAGCGCCGCCGCCAACATGAGCAGGAGCCACGCGACAAAGAAAGCATTGAGCGGCCCGAAGCGCCGGGACGAGGTTGCCTCGCCGCCCTGCGCGGCAATATCGAGGCTGACGCCGCTCATGCCGAGTCTGCCCGATGGAGGCGCTGCCGGCTCATGCTGCTACTCCACGGCAATGCGCGGATCGAGGAGCTGATAGACGACGTCGATCACGGCGTTGAGCGCCACGAAGATGAAGGCCGTGATGCAGACCACGGCCTGCACGACGGCGTAGTCGCGCCGGCTGATCGCCTCGAGCGCCAGCGTGCCGATGCCGGGCCAGCCGAACACCGTTTCCGTCACGATGGCGCCGCTGAGCAGCACACCGAACTGCAGACCGGCCAGGGTCACGATCGGGATGGCGGCATTCTTGAGCACATAGGCCAGGATGAAGCGAATGCGCGGCAGACGCTGCGCGCGCGCGGTGCGCACGAAGGGCTTGCCGAGGACTTCGAGGACTTCCGAACGCGTCATGCGCAGCAGGCTCGCGGTCGAGGCGACCGCGAGCGTCGCCACGGGCAGGATCAGATGGGCGAAGCTGCCGGAGCCGCTGGTTGGCGTCAGCCGCAGCCAGACCGAGAAGATCAGGATGAGCACGATGCCGACGAAGAAGGTCGGCGCCGTGTTGCCCAGCACGGCAAAGCCGACCAGCGCATGATCGAACGGCCGGTTGCGGTAGCGCGCGCAGATGAAGCCCACGGGAATGGCGATCACGATCGAGATCGCCATGGCGAGCACGGCGAGCGTCATGGTGGCGCCGACCCGGCTCATCACCACGGATATGGCCGGCCGGCTGTATTGGAACGAGGTGCCGAAATCGCCGACCAGGATGTTGCCGATGAACTGCACGTACTGAATGTGCAGCGGCTGATCGAAGCCGTATGCCTTGCGCAGTGCCGCGATGTCGTCGACGGTCGCATCCGGTGGCGCCACAGCCGAGACCGGGTCGCCCGACAGGCGCAGCAGCAGGAAAACGATGGTCACAACACCCGCCATGACCACAACGATGCGGAGCAGCTTGGCGAGGATCAGGACCGCGAGGCGGTGCATCATGATGCTCCCTCCCCCGCGCGAGCGCGCGGGAGGAGGTCAACTACCGACATCCCGTTCTGATGCTCACGCCGGCGCCAGCGTTTCCTTCCGGAAATTGAGCAGGATGTTCGGGCCGGGGCTGAGTTTGAACTCGCGCACCGTGCCGTAGATGATCGGCGGCTGGAACAGCAGAATCCAGGGCATGACGTCGAGGAAGATGTCGACCATCTCCTTGTAGATCTTCGCGCGCTCGGCCTCGTCGAAGATTTGCACGGCCTTGGCGCCCAGCTCGTTGAACTTCGCGGGATCGTTGGCGCCGGGCACGTTCCAATAATGCGCGAGGATGCCGCTCGGGTTCATCGAGCGCCAGAGCAGGCCGGCGGCATCGTTGTACTGCGAGGCGAAATAGGCGGCGAACAGGCCGTTGAACGCGCGCGCCGAGTTTTTCTGCGCGCGCACCGCCGGCTCGAGCACGCTCATCTTCACGTTCAAGCCGACCGCGCCCCACATGGCGGTCATCGCCTCGGCGATGTCGCGGTCGACGCCGAAATAAAGGCTGGCCAGCGTCTCGAACAGGATCTCTTCGTTGCGATAGCCGGCCTTCCTGACCAGGCTCTTCGCCATGTCGGGGTCGTAGCGCAGCGCCGGACGCGACGGATCGGCGCCGACCGAACCGGGCAAGATCGGCTCCTTCAGCGGCTGGGCCTGGCCGGCGAACAGGTTCTTGCTGATGGAATCGCGGTCGATCGCCAGACTGAGCGCATGGCGGATATCCTTGTTGCCGAGCGGCGCCGTGCGCATGTTGATCGGCAGGAAAAACGCCGAGCCCGACAGGCTGGTGACGGGCCGGGTCGTGCCCGTGTCGATTTGCGGTGCAGCGTCGGGCGACACGCCGTTGATCATGTGGACCTCGCCCGTCTTGAGCGCAGCGACGCGCGCCGACAGCTCCGGCAGGCGCCTGATCGTGATGGTCTCCATCAGCGGCCGCTCCCAATAGCCGGGATGGCGCTCCAGCACGACGACCTGCCCTGGGTTGAACTCCTTGAGCTTGTAAGGACCGGTGCCGATCGGTTCGGAGGCGAACTTCGCCGGGCCGACGCTCTGGAAATACTTGTGCGGCAGGACATGCGAGCCGTAGTTCGCGAGCCGCATCGGCATGAACGGGTCCGGCCCCTTGGTCGTAATCTGCAAGGTGTGACTGTCGATCGCGGACGCCTTGTCGATGACCGCGAAGTTGCCGGCGAAGATCGAGCGCGACGCCGGATCGACGACGCGCGCCAGGCTGAACAGCATGTCCTCGACGGTGAAGGGATCGCCGTTGTGCCAGGTCGCACCCTGGCGCAGCTTGAACACCCAGGTCGTCGGATTGGTCGTGCTCCAGCTCAACGCCAGGCTCGGCGCGAGGCTGGAATCGGGCAAGGGCCTGACCGGGTTGTCGAACAGATTGAAGAACGCGATGTTCTCGACCAGATCGGTCGAAAGATAGGGATCGAAACGCGACACGCCGCCGGCCGAGCCGAACACCATGTTCGAGACGGCGGCGTGGCCGTCCAGGACGCGAGCGAAGGACAGCATGACGCCTGCGGGCACGGAAAGCTGAAGGAACCGCCGGCGATCCATCTGCCAGATCTCTCGACCCAATTGCGTCTCTCGGCTCATCTTGGCCTCCCCTGTTCCTTTTCAGATCGATGCGGCACGCGTCGGTACGCTCCCCCTTTTGCGTCCGCGACCCCAGCCCGCTCAGTGTACCGCTTTTTTTTCGCCCCGGTGAATTCCCCCGTGAAATTCGCTCTGTCATTGCCATGCGACACCGCGCCTCGCCTCGGCCGCTGCCGTGGCGACGGTCATTGCCATGCTCCACCAACCGGCCCTTGTTGCGTCTGCAAGCCTCAAGCTATTCTCAACGAATGCTTGAGTTTCTTGCGCGCCGTCTGCTGGTCGCGCTTCTCGTCTGCGTCACCGTCCTGACCTTTGCGTTTGCCCTGACGCGCCTGGCGGGCGACCTTGCCATTTCCATAGCCGGCGCCCAGGCAACGGCCGCCGATATCGAGATCATCCGCAAGGCCTATGGCCTCGACCGGCCGATCCTCGAGCAGTTCTTCGACTGGGTGGGCCGTGCCGTGGTCGGTGATTTCGGGCAGTCCTATTTTTTCCGCGAGCGCGTCTCCAAGCTGATCGTCGACCGCCTGCCGATCACGCTCACGCTGGGGCTGGTCGGCCTCGGCATCGCTCTCGTGGTGGCGCTGCCGCTCGGCGTCATCTCAGCTCTCAACGAAGGGCGGCTGGCCGACCGGTTGATCTCGGTCGTGGCCTTGCTCGGCCAGGCCATGCCGTCCTTCTGGCTCGGCCTCCTGCTGATGATCACGCTGGGGTTGCGCCTCGGCTGGCTGCCGATTTCCGGCACCGGCACCTGGCAGCATTTCGTGATGCCCGGCATCGTGCTCGCCTTCTCGGCGATCCCCGCGCTCATGCGCCTGACGCGCAGCGGCATGATCGACGCGATGGGTTCCGACTACATTCGCACGGCGCGCGCCAAGGGGTTGTCGCGTGCCTCGATCCTGCTCAAGCATGCCGCGCGCAACGCGGCCATGCCCGTCGTCTCGATCGCGGCCGTGCAGTTCGGCTTCATGCTCGGCGGATCGATTGTCATCGAGACCGTGTTCGCGCTGCACGGCGTCGGCTTCCTCGCCTGGGAGTCGATCAGCAAGAACGACTACCCGACCGTGCAGGCGGTCGTGTTGCTGCTGGCGATCATCTACACGCTCCTGACGCTCGCGGCCGACCTGCTGAATGCCGTGCTCGATCCGAGGCTGCGCGCCTCGTGACGGTCCCGTTCTTCGCAGGGGATGGGCGCCGATGAAGGGCTGGCGCAACGCCGGCTTGTGGGTGGGAGCGTTCATCGTCGCCTTCACCCTGCTCGTCGCGCTGTTCGCCCCCCTGTTGGCACCGCACGATCCCTTTGGCATGGACCTGAGCCGGCGCCTGAAACCGCCGATCTGGATGGAGGGCAGCCTGCCGGGCCACCTGCTCGGCACCGATCACATCGGACGCGACTACCTGTCGCGCCTGATCTATGGGGCGCGCATTTCCGTGCTGATCGGCGTCATGACGGTCATCACTTCGGGCTTGATCGGCATCGCCCTGGGCGTGACCGGCGGGTTCTTCGGCGGGCGGATCGACGACGTCGTGCTGTTCGCCATCACCGCGCGCCTGGCGATTCCGCTCATTCTCGTCGCCCTGGCGGTCGTGTCGCTGATCGGCAGCTCGCTCACCGTGGTCGTCGCGACCCTCGGCTTTCTCCTGTGGGAGCGCTTCGCCGTCGTGGCGCGCGTGGCGACCATGCAGGTGCGCACGCTCGACTACGTGTCGGCCGCGTGGTCTGCCGGCTGCTCGCGCGCGCACATCCTGCTGCGCGACGTGCTGCCCAACATCGCCTCGCCGCTCGCGGTCGTCGCGACCCTGGAGATGGCGCTCGCCATCCTGCTCGAGGCGGCGCTCTCCTTCCTCGGCCTCGGTGTGCCGCCGCCCCTGCCCTCCTGGGGCCTGATGATCGCCGAAGGCAAGGAGTACATGTTCTTCAATGCCTGGGTCATCACCATCCCGGGCATCGCCCTCTTCGTCTTCGTGTTCGGCATCAACCTGCTGGGCGACGGCCTGCGCGACCTGCTGCGCACGGGACGCGTCGCATGACCGCTCTGCTCGAGGTCGAGGGGCTGGAGATCAGCTTCGGTTCGCTCGCCGCCGTGCGCGGCGCCTCGCTCCAGGTCAACAAGGGCGAGACCCATTGCCTGGTCGGCGAATCGGGCTGCGGCAAGTCGGTGACCGCGCTCTCCATCATGGGCCTGCTCGCGCGCAACGGACGACGCGACGCGCGCGTCCTGCGCTTCGACGGCACTGATCTGCTCGCGCTCAACGAGCGCGCCATGTCGCGCCTGCGCGGCAACCGGCTGGCCATGATCTTCCAGGAGCCGATGACCAGCCTCAATCCGGCCTACACGGTCGGCTCGCAGATGATCGAGGTCATGCAGCGCCATCGCGGCGCCACGCGCGCCGCGGCGCTGGCGCGCGCGGAGGAGCTGCTGGCGCGGGTGCGCATCACCTCGCCCGGCATGCGGCTCGGCCAATACCCGCATCAGCTCTCGGGCGGGCTGCGGCAGCGCGTCATGATCGCCATGGCGTTGATGTGCTCGCCCGAGCTCCTGATCGCCGACGAGCCGACGACCGCGCTGGACGTCACGGTCCAGGCGCAGATCCTCCGGCTGCTGAGCGATCTGCAGAAGGATCTCGGTCTCGCCATCCTGCTGATCACCCACGACCTCGGCGTGGTCGCGCGCACGGCTCACCGCGTCTCCGTCATGTACGCCGGGGAGGTGGTCGAAAGCGCACCGGTGGCGCAATTGTTCACCAAGCCGATGCACCCCTACACGCGCGGCCTGCTCGACTGCGTGCCCGTGCCGGGCAAGGTTCGGCGCGACCAGCCGCTCGGCTCGATCCCCGGCATGGTGCCGCGCATGACGCAGAGCTTCCGCGGCTGCGCCTTCGTGGAGCGCTGTACGCTTGCGCGGCCCGACTGCGCCGGCGAGATCGTCCGCCACCGACTGGCCGCGCAGCACGACTATCTCTGCCAGATCCCGCCCGATCGGGTGACGGCGCCGTGACGACACCGCTGATCGAGATCCGCGATGTCGGCCACCAGTTCCGGGTCAAGTCGGGGCTGTTCGCCCAGCCCAAGCGCATCGTCGCCGTCGACGGCGTGTCGCTGAGCCTGCCGGCGGGCGGGGTGCTGGGCGTGGTCGGCGAATCCGGCTGCGGCAAGTCGACCCTCGCCAAGATCATATTGGGCTTGATCGAGCCCAGCGCCGGCGAAGTGCTGATCGACGGCAGACGCCTCGACGGATTGGACCGGCGCGAGCGCGCCCGGCTGATCCAGCCCGTGTTCCAGGACCCCTATTCCTCGCTCAATCCGCGCCGCCGGGTACGCGACATCGTCGGCGTGCCGCTGGTCGCGCAAGGCGGCATTGCCGATGGCGAGATTCGCCGCCGCGTCGACGCCATGCTCGCGCGTGTCGGCCTCGATCCGGAGCTGGGCGAGCGCCAGCCGGCGGAGCTCAGCGGCGGCCAGCGTCAGCGCGTGGCGATCGCGCGCGCCCTCGTGCTGCACCCGCGCATCGTCGTGTGCGACGAGCCGACCAGCGCGCTCGACGTGTCGGTGCAGGCGCAGATCCTCAACCTGCTGGCCGAGCTCCGGCGCGAGCTGGGTCTTTCCTATCTCTTCATCAGCCACAATCTCGCGGTCGTCGAGCATGTCGCGAGCGAGGTCGCCGTCATGTATCTCGGCCGCATCGTCGAGCGCGCCGAGACCGAGACGCTGTTTCGCGCGCCGCGCCATCCCTATACCAAGGCGCTGCTCGCTTCGGTGCTGACGCCGGAGCCGGGCCTCGGCATTCCCGACACCGAGCTCGGCGACACCATGCCCGACCCGGCGAACATTCCCCCGGGCTGCCGCTTCCACCCGCGCTGCCCGGCCGCGATCGATCGATGCAGGAGCGATGCGCCGATGCCGCGCCGCGACCGGCGCGGGCTCGCGGAATGTCATCTGGTGGAGATGGCGTAGGGCCTGGTCCGCGAGCGCCACTCACGTCATCTGGCGCTGCCCCTCACACCCCCTCGGGTCGTTTCGCGACCCGAGCCCCCAGGGAGAGGATCTAGCGCCCCTCTCCTTGGGGGATCGAACCGCGAAGCGGTTTGATGGTGGCGCGAGGCGCATGGTGAGGGGCAGCATTCAATGTCGCGCGATCTGTTTCCAGCTAGCCAATAGCTCGATGCCTCACTGCCACTTGGCGAGCCAGAAGCGCGGCATCTCGTCGGCATAGGTCTTCATGCCGACCGTCTTCGACAGGCCGTAGGTGGTGACGTAGGTGTGCAGCGGCACCCAGTAGGCCTGCTCGGTCGCGCGCTTGATCGCGGCGGTGTAGTTCGCCTTGCGCTTGGCCGTGTCCATGGTCGTGCCGGCGGTCTCCAGCAGCTTCTGCACCTCGGCGTCGCGGGCATAGTCGTCGTTCCCGCCGCCAAAGTAGACCGGCATGATCGCCGACACGTCGTTGATCGAGTAGGAGCCCCAGCTGCCCATGTCCATCGGGCACTCGCCGCGGCTGCAGCGCTGCACGAGGGCCTGGACCTGGAGCTGGCTGATCTTGGCCTTGATGCCGACCGCGTTGAGGTAGCTCTGCACCGAGGCCGCCCATTGCGGCAGCACATAGGTCACGAGCTCGGTCTCGAACCCGTTGGGGAAGCCGGCTTCGGCGAGAAGCTGCTTGGCCTTGGCCGGATCGTAGTTGTACTTCACGGCGACATCGCCGTCGCAGCCGAACTGCGAAGGATAGCAGGGTGCCGGCGGCACGCGCGATCCGCCGCGCACGAGCTCCTTGGCGATCTGCTCGCGGTCGATGGCATGAAAGATCGCCTGGCGCACCTTGACGTTGGTGATGGGGTTGTTGGCGCCCGAGCGGCCCGCCGCGTCGAGCCGGATGAAGCCGACGCGCATCGATTCCTGGCGCAGCGCCTGGAGCGTCGGGATGCGACTGACCGATTCGAACTGGTCGGGATTGAAGTTCCAGATGAACTCGGCGCGGCCGGCGAGCAGCTCGGTCATCTCGGTCGCCGCGTCGGGCACGAAGCGGACCTGCAGCTTGCCGATCGCGGGCTTGCCCTTGGGGCTGTCGTAGTAGCCGTCGAACCGCTCGAAATCGACCTGGTGCGCCTCGGCGCGCGTGATCTTGTACGGGCCGGCGCCGACCGGCGCCTTGGCGTATCCATCGGGCCCGACCTTCTCGCGATAGGCTTTGGGATAGATCGGCAGCACCATGGCGAAGTACTCGAGTGCGGCCGGGACCGGGCGCTTCAGCTTCACGCGCACCGTGTAGTTGTCGAGCTTCTCGGCCTTCTCGATCCAGTTGGCGTTGCTCGGCGTCGAGATCTTCGAATCCGCCGCACTGACGAGATTGAGCGTGTAGACCACGTCGTCGGCGCTGAACGGGTCGCCGTTGTGGAACTTGACGCCCTGGCGCAGCGTGAAGTCGATGGTGAGGTCATCGTCGATCTTCCACGACGTCGCCAGCAGCGGCTTCGGCTGGAAGGTGTCGGGATCGCGGTAGATCAGATTGTCCCATGCCTGGTGCGCGATCACGAGGCCAGTGCGGAGCTGGTTGTAGTACGGATCGACATTGGTGACCGCGTCGCGCAGCACGATGCGCAGCGTGTCGGAGGATTTTTGCGCCAGCGCCGGCGCGGTGCCGAGCGCTACGGTAAGCGCCAGGCCGGCGAGAATTGTCTTGGTTTTCATCGAATTGCCTCCATGTCCCTGGGATGGCCGGATGATGAGTGCGCTGACTTTCACTCCGTCGCGCAGGCCCATGGCAACCACGGTAGGGCGGCCCCGGACGCAAGGTCAAGGTCCGGTCCGGCATCCTCGCGACGGCGTTCGTGCGTACCCGTGGCCGCGGCTTGGGCCGGACGCTCACCTCCCATCTCTGCCGATGCGCGCTCGTGCGCGGCGAGCTACCTTTTCTGCATGTCTTGCCCGGCAACCCCGCAGTTGCACTCTATGGCCGTCTCGGATTCCGCGGGCGCGCGCGGCCCTGCGTGATCTTGCGGCGACCGCGGACATGACGTCATTCTTCGGCTGGAAGGTCGTCGCCGCCGCCTTCACCGCCGCCCTGTTCGGCTGGGGCATCAGCTTCTATGGCCCGCCGGTCTTCCTGCAGGCCTTGCACAGCCGCACCGGCTGGCCGGTCTCGGTCATCTCCTCGGCCATCACCTTCCACTTCATCGCCAGCGCCGTGTTCGTCGGCTGGCTCGGCGGGTCCTTCCTGCGGCGCGGCGCGGTCGCCATGGTCCGGCTGGGCGCCGTCGCGCTCGCGGTCGGGGCGATCGGCTGGTCGCTCGCACAGGAACCATGGCATCTCTTCGTCGCTGCGCTGTCGACCGGCCTCGGCATGGCGCTCACGACCGGCGTCGCGGTGAACGCCATCGTGACACCTTGGTTCGACCGCCGGCGCGCGACCGCCCTGTCGCTCGCCTTCAACGGCGCCAGTGTCGGCGGCGTGGTGTTCACGCCGCTCTGGGCCGTGTTGATCGATGCGCTGGGCTTCGTCGGCGCCGCCGCGGCGATTGCCGTGATCACCGTTCTCGTGCTCTGGCCGATGGCCGGCACCATCCTCGGCGAGACACCGCAATCCAGGGGCCAGCATCCCGACGGCGTCGCACGGCCGCCTGCAGGCGAATCCGCTTCACGCGCCGCCCCGCGCAACCGGCGCGCGCTTCTGGCCGACGGGCGTTTCATCACGCTGACGGGGGCCTATACGCTGGCCCTCTTCGCCCAGGTCGGGCTGATCGCCCATTTCGTCGCCGCGCTGGCGCCCGCGCTCGGCGGGACGGGAGCCGCCGTCGCACTCAGCTTTGCCACGATCTGCGCGGTTGCCGGCCGCTTCGCGTGGACGCCCTTCCTCGAGAGGCGCGACCGTCGCGTGGCCGGCGCGCTCAACCTCGGCCTTCAGGCCATCGGCATCGCCATGCTGGCGCTGGCGCTCGACGGCTCCTGGCCCCTGCTGCTCGCCGGCTGCGTGCTGTTCGGTCTCGGCATCGGCAATCTCGTCTCGCTGCCGCCGCTCATCGCCCAGTCGGACTTCGCGCCTTCCGACGTGCCGCAGGTGGTGGCATTGTCGACCGCCATCTTCCAGATCGTCTTCGCCTTCGGTCCCGGCACCTTGGGCGCCGTCCGCGACTGGTCCGGCGGCTATCCCGCAGCCTTTGCCATCGTGGTCGCGCTCTATCTTGCCGCTGCTCTCATCCTGCTGGCCGGCAAGCTGAGACGCTCATGACGCGCGCGGTCGCCAGCTCCGGAATCGCATGCGCTTCAGCGTGTTGGCGATGTCGTCGACATCAGCCTTGGGTTTCATGATCAGTGACGGTGGCACGAGCTCCGCGACCGCGCCCGCCATGGCAATCGCGTTGCGGTTCGTGCTGCCCTTCTCGTCCAGCAGGCGTACGCCGGAAAAGACCCTGCCCATGGCCGTCGCCAGCCGGTCCGCCTTGCGGTCGCGGCTGTTGACGATATAGGCATTGGCGAACAGGCATCCGCGCGGCTTCTTCAAGCGCGTGCGCGCCAGCTTGAAAAAGCGTGGCTCAAGGAACTGTGCGGGGATCTCGGTGCCGATATAGGCGTCAAGCACGATGGCATCGTAGCGGTGGCGCCGTTGGGCCAGGAACGTCTCGCCATCGGCAATGTAGCATTCGACCGCCTTCGGCAGCTTGAAGTAGCGCCGTGCGATGTCGAAGGCGGTCTCGTCGATGTCGACCATCGTCACCGTCGCGCCCGCGCGATGGAGCATCGTCGCGAGCGTGCCGCCGCCGCAGCCGATCAGCAGGACATCGCGGCTGCCGGCCTGCTGCAGCAGGCCGAACAACGCGTGGATATAGGCCGATATGCTGACGCCATTGGCGTCTGCCTCGCTCTGATGGCAGTGGCCCTGCTGATAGATAAGGACACCGGTCTTCCTGTTCTCGAGGATCGCGATGGTGCCGAGCGGCGACGCCTGCTTGGTGACTGTGGACATGAGGCGAGCGGCGCTTTTCGGTCAGATCAGATGCCGGTCATGCTTGGTAGCGCTGCTCATAGTTCAATCAGGCAACCCGACTACCGCCTCGATTTCGACGCGCATGCCTGGAATCACCAGGTTGCTGACCTCGACGAGCGTGCTGGCCGGTCGCGATTTGCCAAAGAATGCCTGACGTACAGGATTGATCTTCGGCCGGTCGGCGATATGCGTCAGATACACGGTCACCTTGAGAACATCGCCAAAGCCGACGCCCGCCGCATCCAGAATTCGCTTCATGTTGCGGAAAATCTTAAGGGTCTGCTTGGCGGGATCGCTGCCGCCAACCAAACGTCCTTTGGCGTCAAGCGGTGCCAGCCCGGACAAGAACAGCAGATTTCCGAAGCGAACCGCGTCCGTATAGTGGCTGATGGGCGGGTTGAGGCCAGGCACCGAGATTTCCTGACGCGCTGATTTTCGCCGAGCCGGTTTGCGCTTTTTAGAAAGGGCCATGCGATCCAAATTCTGAGGTCGACCAGAGTCCTATCTTATGTCTGCCGCCGTGTGACGGTCCATCGCGACGAACGGCGATTGACGCCGGCTCAGCCATGGCTCACAAGCTTCCGCCATGGACCAGGCCAAGCCGCTCTTTTCCTACCGCAAGCACTGGGCGCACCGGTTCGGCACGGCGCCGTTCCTGCCCATGTCGCGCGCCGAGATGGACGAGCTCGGCTGGGATGCGTGCGACATCGTGCTGGTGACCGGCGACGCCTATATCGACCACCCGAGCTTCGGCATGGCGCTGGTCGGCCGGCTGCTCGAGGCGCAGGGCTTCCGCGTCGGCGTCATCGCCCAGCCTGACTGGCAGAGTGCGGAGCCGTTCAAGGCGCTCGGCCGGCCGGTGCTCTTCTTCGGCATCACCGGCGGCAACATGGATTCCATGGTCAACCGCTACACGGCCGACCGTCGCCTCCGGCACAATGACAGCTACACGCCCGACGGCGAGGGCGGCAAGCGGCCGGACCGCTCCGTCATCGTCTATGCCCAGCGTTGCCGCGAGGCCTATCGCGACGTGTCGCTGGTCCTGGGCGGCATCGAGGCGTCGCTGCGCCGCATCGCGCATTACGACTACTGGTCGGACAAGGTGCGCCGCTCGATCCTGGCCGACGCCAAGGGCGACATTCTTCTCTACGGCAATGCCGAGCGCGCCATCGTCGAGGTGGCGCATCGCATGGCCCAGGGTGCCGCTCCTTCCGAGCTCGACGACATCCGCGGCGTGGCGCTTCTGAAATCATCGGTGCCGGAGGGCTGGACCGAAGCCAGCGCCGAGGACATCGATTCGGCCGACGAGGGCGCGCGCCTGCGGCCGGGCAACACGGTCGTGCGCCTGCCCGCCTACGATCACGTCGAGAAGAGCCCCGAAGCCTATGCGCGTGCCAGCCGCGTGCTCCACCGGGAAAGCAATCCGGGCAATGCGCGGGCACTGGTGCAGCGCCACGGCGACCGCGAGCTGTGGCTGACGCCGCCGCCGATCCCGCTGACCACGCCCGAGATGGACGGCATCTACGGCCTGCCCTATGCGCGGGCGCCGCACCCCCGCTATGGCGATGCCAAGATCCCCGCCTGGGACATGATCCGCTTCTCGGTCACCATCATGCGCGGCTGCTTCGGCGGCTGCTCGTTCTGCTCGATCACCGAGCACGAGGGCCGCATCATCCAGAGCCGCTCGGAAGAATCGGTCGTACGCGAGATCGGCGAGATCCGCGACAAGACCAAGGGCTTCACCGGCATCATCTCCGATATCGGCGGGCCAACCGCCAACATGTACCGCATGGCGTGCAAGGACCCGAAGATCGAATCAGCCTGCCGGCGGCCGTCCTGCGTCTATCCCGGCATCTGCGAGAACCTGAACACGAGCCACGAGGCGCTGATCGGGCTCTACCGCAAGGTGCGCCAGGTGCCCGGCGTCAAGAAGGTGATGGTCGCCTCGGGCGTGCGCTACGACCTCGCGGTCAAGAGCCCGGCCTATGTGCGCGAGCTGGTGACGCATCACGTCGGCGGCTATCTCAAGATCGCACCGGAGCACACCGAGGACGGGCCGCTCACCAAGATGATGAAGCCCGGCATCGGCGCCTACGAGCGCTTCAAGCAGCTGTTCGACCAGGCGGCGAAGCAGGCCGGCAAGGAATACTTCCTGATCCCCTACTTCATCGCGGCGCACCCGGGCACGACCGACGAGGACATGATGAACCTCGCGCTGTGGCTGAAGCGCAACCGCTATCGCGCCGACCAGGTACAGACCTTCCTGCCCTCGCCCATGGCGCTGGCGACCGCGATGTACCATTCCGGCGTCAACCCCTTGCGCGCGGTCCGGCGCGGCGCATCCGAGCCGGTTCCCATCGTGCGCAATCTGCGTCAGCGCCGGCTGCACAAGGCCTTCCTGCGCTATCACGACGCGGAGAACTGGCCGCTGCTGCGCGACGCGCTGAAGCGCATGGGCCGCGCCGACCTGATCGGCCCGGGCAAGCACCAGCTCGTGCCGCTGTGGCAGCCTGCCGGCACCGGCACGGGCGGCGGCGAAGGCAAGCGGCTCGGCCGCAAGCACGGGCATCAGCGCTTCACGACGACGGGCTTCCGGAAGCGGGTGCGGTAGCTACCCCGAGGGCGTTGGCAAGAATGATTGGTGCTGCACAATCTCATGGTGAAAGATGACATTGACGGAAAGCAAGCTTGAGGAGGCGCGATTTTTCCTTCGCCACCTGGAAGCACGTCCAAAGTTTCCTGAGTTCGACTACTACCTCAACGCCTTCATCAGCTCGGCAAGAAGCGTGACCTGGGTAATGAAGGCGGAATACGCCGATGTCGCGGGCTGGAACGAATGGTACGACAGCAAAGCGCCAACCGCAGAGATCGAACCGATTCTCGGCGCAATGACTGACGCCAGGAATCGATCTCAGAAGCGCGGCACAGTATCGGCGCAAGCTCGAGCGACAATCGAAATTCCTCCATCAAATCCAAACATTGCGGCTGTGCTTCTAACTGACGCGCCAGGCAAAGTCGAAATCGTTCCAATTGATGGCACCGAGGCGAACAGGGCAATGCTAAAGGAGAGGCGCGTGATCGCCCTATGCACCGTCAAAGGGGTCTTTTCAGAGATCGAAGAGCTTGCCGGTCAGGACATCGTGACTGCTTGTGGAAAGTATGTTCAGTGGCTCGACTCGGTTGTTGACGAATGCAGGAAATCGTTCGAGCACATCGCACATGGGACTCAGTCCCGGCCGGCGTGACCCGGGAAGCTTCCCATCGGACTGAATCCGGACTAAAATAGGTCCGATCAGCAAGGAGGTCGGCAATGAAGCTCGCCGGCAAGGTCAAGCCAATCAGCTATCTCAAGGCTCACGCTCCGGAGGTCATTCGCGGACTCGATGAGCATGGCGAGCCAGTCATTCTCACCGTCCGCGGCGAAGCGAAGGCCGTGTTGCAGGACATCGCCAGCTTTGAGCAGGAACAGGAAACTCTGGCACTGCTGAAGATCCTAGCGCTCGGCAACCAGAGCGTCATCACGGGCAGGCTGGGTCCGGCACGAGCGGCGTTTGCACGCATTCGCGGCCGCATCAAACCCTGATCCCAAGTCATGGCATTTCAGGTCTTGATGACCGATGATGCCGAGCGAGATATCGAGGACATCTGCCGGCATGTCGCCGCGTATGACGCCATCGATCGAGCCGCGCATATCTTGGCTAACCTCGAGAGGACCTGCCGAAAGCTCTCGATCTTTCCCGATCGTGGCAACGTGCCGAAGGAACTGGCACGAATCGGGATCTCGGACTACCGGGAGATCCACTGGAAGCCCTGCCGAATTGTCTACCGGATAGACGGTCGGCGCGTTCTCATCTACTGCGTCCTGGACGGAAGAAGGGATATCCGCACCCTCCTTCAGCATCGATTGCTCCGCTGACGCGCGTCAGCAACCCATTGCAAGATCAGATAGCCAGCAAGTCGAAGTTGCCGATTCCGAACGCTTGTCGTTGCGGCGCCGGCACGGCAGGTTTCGTCGTCGATTTGCCAACAATCAGCACATTTGCCTGGGGTTGACCCCGTCTGCCGAACATGTGCTCTAATGCAGCAAGAACGCCGGACGCATCGCCAATCCGGTGGAAAGGGAGGCATCATGAATCTCGGCACTGTGACACTCGGGCGAAGCATGCTGGCCCGGTTGCTGCTGGGCACCGCGCTCGTCTTCGGTATTGCGTCGGCGCCCGAAACCCTGGCTCAGAGTTCGCTCAGCCAGTCGGGGCTGGTCGGCCAGCCCGAGGGCATCACCATCATCACCGACCCGGCACAGTGGCCGAAGACCTTCAACGAGGCGCCGCAGCTGGCCGAACTCGTGAAGCAAGGCAAGCTGCCGCCGGTCAAGGATCGCCTGCCCGAGGATCTGATGGTCATCAAGCCGGTGCGCGAGATCGGCAAGTACGGCGGCACGTGGCGGCGCGGCTTCACCGGCCCGGGCGACGACGAGAACGGCAATCGCCTGAACGCCTCCGACCGTCCGCTCCTCGTCGATCACACCGGCGCCAAGCCAAACCCGTCGCTCGCCAAGGCGTGGAAGATGAGTGACGACGGCAAGACCTTCACGCTCTTTCTGCGCAAGGGCCTGAAATGGTCGGACGGTGCGCCGATGACGGCCAACGACTTCGTCTTCTGGTTCGAGGACATCTACTCGAACAAGGACATCCTGCCCCAGGGCATTCCCGATATGACCCCGCAGGGCAAGCCGGGCCGGATCGTCAAGGTCGACGACTACACGGTCAATTTCGTGTTCGACGTGCCCTTCTACCTGTTCGAAGACCTGATGGCGGGCGACACCCTCATCGGCGGCGGCCAGGCGGTGCGGCAGTCGAACAAGCGCAGCCATGGCGCCTATGCGCCGGCGCACTATCTCAAGCAGTTCCTGCCGAAATATGCCGGCGGCGTCGAGGCCGCCAATGCCGCGGCCAAGGCGGAGGGTTTCGACACCTGGCTGACGCGCTTCCATGCCAAGAAGGACTGGACGCTCAACCCGGCGCTTCCCGTGCTCGGGCCGTGGCGCACGGTCCAGCCGATCAACAACGCGATCTGGGTCATGGAGCGCAACCCGTTCTACTGGGTCGTCGACCCGGCGGGCAACCAGCTGCCCTATCTCGATCGCGTCACCATGACGCTCGCGGAGAACCTCGAGGTTCTCAACCTGCGCGCCATGGCCGGCGAGTACGACCTGCAGGAGCGCCACATCGACATCGGCAAGCTGCCGGTCATCCTGGAGAACCAGACGCGCGGCAAGTACAAGGTCCATCTCGACCTGGCGCTCAACGGCACCGACGCGATCTATCATTTCAACCAGAGCTTCGAGGCCGATCCCGAGATCGCGAAATGGCTGCGCAACGCCGACTTCCGGCGCGCGCTGTCGCTCGCGGTCGATCGCAAGCAGCTCAACGAGACCTTCTGGCTCGGCGTCGCCACCCCTGGCTCGACGGCGCCGGGCGAGGCACTGCCCTACTTCCCGGGCCCCGGCTGGCGCGAGAAGTGGTCGACTTTCGATCAGAAGAAGGCCAACGAGATGCTCGATGCGATCGGGCTCGCCAAGAAGGACGCCCAGGGCTTCCGCGTGCGCACCGACAACGGCCAGCGCCTGCGCCTGCAGGTCCAGGCGGTTCAAGCCTTCCTGCCCTGGCCCAAGATCAGCGAGATGGTCGCCGATCAATGGGCCAAGGTCGGCATCCAGGCCGACGTGCGGGACACTGAGCGCAATCTCGCCTTCACGCGGACCCAGAACAACGAGCACCACATCATGGTGTGGAACAATGGCGGGACCGAGCTGCTTTATCTCTTCCCGCGTCACGCCATTCCGGTCGATCCCACCGAGGCGTTCATGGGTCCGGAGCACGCCAAGTGGTTCAATTCGGGCGGCACGCAGGGCAAGAAGCCCGACGATCCGAACATCATGAAGATCTTCGAGCTCTACCAGTCCGCCGCCGGCCAGAAGTCCGATGATCGTGTCAAGACCGCGCAGGAGATCTGGAAGATCCTGATCGATCAGCAGTACGCGATCGGAACCGTCGGCCAGTCGCCGGCTCTGATGGGCGTGAGGCTGGTCAGCGAGCGGCTCGGCAACGTCCCGTCGCGCAATTGCATCGCCCAGCACTGCCGCACGCCGGGCGGCGCGCATCCGGAGACCTGGTACTACAAGAATTGACCCTGAACTGCTCTCTGCACATGCCGCTCAGCCCCCGACAATTGGGGGCTGAGCCGGCATGATCGCCTACATCGTCCGGCGCCTCATTCTCGCCCTCCTCACCATCTGGGCGATCTCGGTCGTTACCTTCGTCATCATCCAGCTCCCGCCCGGCGACTTCGTCGACGCCTATATCGTGCAGCTTTCCGCCTCGGGGTCGGTCGTCCGCTTCGAGGAGGCCCAGGCGTTGCGACAGCTTTACGGGCTCGACCAGCCTGTCTGGGTTCAGTACGGCAAGTGGATCATCAGGGTCGTGCAGGGCGATTTCGGCGCCTCGATGGAATGGAACCGGCCGGTGACCGAAGTGATCGGCGACCGGCTGTGGATGACCATCGTGATCTCGTTCGCGGCGATCATCATCACCTGGGGTATCGCGCTGCCGATCGGCATCTACTCGGCCGTGCGCCAGTACTCGTTCGCCGACTACATCTTCACCTTCGTCGGCTTCGTCGGCATCGCGGTGCCGAACTTCCTGCTGGCGCTGATCATCATGTATTTCGGCTTCAAGCTGTTCGATCTCAACATCGGCGGCTTGTTCTCGTCCGACTACCAGCTGGCGCCCTGGTCCTGGGGCAAGGTCTGGGATCTGATGAAGCATCTGCCGCTGCCCGCCGTCATCCTGGCGCTGGCCGGCACGGCGCAGCTCATCCGCATCATGCGCGCCAATCTGCTGGACGAGCTGCGCCGGCCCTATGTCACGACCGCGCGTGCGCGCGGCCTCGTCGAGTGGCGGGCGGTCATGAAGTACCCGGTGCGCGCCGCGCTCAACCCCTTCGCCAGCACGATCGGCTACCTGCTGCCCTTCGTCGTCTCCGGCTCGATCGTCATCTCGCTCGTGCTGTCGCTGCCGACGGTCGGCCCGCTGCTGCTGCGCGCGCTGCTCGCCCAGGACATGTTCCTGGCAGGCACGATCGTGCTTCTGCTCGGCATATTGACCGTGATCGGCACGTTCATATCCGACCTGATTCTCATGTGGATCGACCCGCGCATCCGCGCGGGCATGCACGAATGAGCGGCGCGGTTGCCGACCAGGCCGTCCCGCTCGTCACGGCGGCCGAAGAGAAAATCGCGATCGCGAGCCAGCTTCAGCTCACCTGGTGGCGGCTGCGGCGGCACCGGCTCGCCGTCGCGAGCGGCGTGCTCGTCATCCTCTTCTATCTCGTGGCGGTGTTCGCCGACTTCCTCGCCATCACGTCGCCGCACGCGACCAACTCTGCGCGCAGCTACATCCCGCCGCAGACGATCCACTGGTTCGACGAGGATGGCAGCTTCAAGCCCCATGTCTACGCGCTCAAGGGTCGGCGCGACATGCGGACCTTCAAGCTCGTCTATGCGCCCGATCCGTCGGACAAGCGCTATCTCGCCTGGTTCGTCGAGGGCTACGGCTACGAGCTGTTCGGCCTGATCGCGACGAAGCGTCACCTGCTCGGCATCGATCGCGGCGTGCCGGAGGACGCGTTGTTCTTGCTCGGCACGGATCAGCTCGGCCGCGACGTGTGGTCGCGCCTCATGCTGGCGACGCGCACCTCGCTGACGATCGGGTTGGTTGGAGTGGCGCTTTCGCTGTTTCTCGGCGTGCTGCTCGGCGGCATCTCCGGTCTCTATGGCGGCGCGATCGACACGGTGATCCAGCGCATCATCGAGGTGTTGCGCTCGATCCCGACCATTCCGCTCTGGATGGGCCTCGCCGCCGCGCTGCCCAACGACTGGTCGGTGATCCAGGTCTATATGGCGATCACGGTGATCATCTCGCTGATTGGCTGGACCGAGCTCGCCCGCGTGGTGCGCGGCCGCTTCCTTGCGCTGCGCGAGGAGGATTTCGTGACCGCAGCGGAGCTCGCCGGCGCGTCGCGGCTCCGCATCATCTTCCGGCACATGGTGCCCTCCTTCATGTCGCACATCATCGCCGCGATCAGCCTGGCGCTGCCGGCCATGATCATCAGCGAGACGACCCTGTCCTTCCTCGGTCTCGGCCTCCGGCCGCCGGCGATCTCCTGGGGTGTGCTGCTGCAGGATGCGCAGGACATCCAGGCGCTGGCATTGGCGCCATGGCTGCTCGTCGTCGCCGTACCGGTGATCGTCGTCATCCTGGCCTTCAACTTCCTGGGCGACGGGCTGCGCGACGCGGCCGATCCCTATGGTTGAGCCGATCCTGTCGGTCCGCGATCTCGTGACCTATTTTCGTCCCGAGGAGGGCGTGGTGCGCGCGGTCGACGGCGCGTCATTCGACCTCCATGCCGGCCGTACGCTCGGGATCGTGGGCGAGTCAGGCTGCGGCAAGAGCGTGACCGCGCGCTCGATCCTGCGCATCGTCGAGCGGCCCGGCCGGGTCGAAGGCGGCGAGATCCTGCTGCGCCGCGCCGATGGGCGCGTCGTCGATCTCGCCAAGCTCGACGATAAGAGCCAGGAAATGCGCAACATCCGGGGCGGCGCGATCGGCTATATCTTCCAGGAGCCGATGAGCTCGCTGTCGGCTTTTCACACGGTCGGCAACCAGATCATCGAGGCGATCAGGCTCCATCGCAAGCTGACGGCGAAGGAGGCGCGGGAGAGGGCCATCGAGCTCTTGCAGCTCGTCGGCATTCCCCAGCCCCAGCAGCGCGTCGATTCCTATTCCTTCGAACTTTCAGGCGGCCTGCGCCAGCGCGTCATGATCGCGTTGGCGCTCGCCGCGGAGCCCGGCATCCTGATCGCCGACGAGCCGACCACGGCGCTCGACGTAACGACGCAAGCCCAGATCCTCGAGCTCATCAGGCGGCTCCAGGCCGAGCGTCACCTTGCCGTCATCCTGATCACCCACGACATGGGCGTCATCGCCGAGATGGCCGATTCGGTCGCCGTCATGTATCTCGGCAAGATCGTGGAATCGGGGCCGGTCGATGCCATCTTTCACGCGCCGCGGCATCCCTATACGCAGGCCCTGCTGCGCTCGATCCCGTCGGTGCTGGCTGCGCCGCGCTCGCGGCTTGCCACGATCGCCGGCAGCATTCCCCATCCCTATGCGCGGCCGCCGGGCTGTCCTTACTACCCGCGCTGCCACAGCTTCATGGCGGGCGTCTGCGACAAGTCGACGCCGCCGGTGAACCGCATCGACGCCGCACACGAGGTGCGCTGCTTCCTCTACGGCGCGGCGACCGAGACGGCGGCTTGATGGCGGCCCCATGACTGCGGCGCACAACGTCCTCTCGGTCGAACGGCTGAAGAAGTATTTCCCGATTCGCCGCGGCCTGCTGCGGCGCATCGTCGGCCATGTCAAGGCAGTGGACGACGTGTCGTTCACCATTGCGCGCGGCGAGACTCTGTCGCTGGTCGGCGAATCCGGCTGCGGCAAGACCACGACCTCGCGCTGCATACTCAGGGCGATGCAGCCGACCGAGGGCGTGATCCGCTTTCGCACCGATGCGGACCGCGACGTCGATGTCGCAAGCCTGGCGCGCTCGGAGCTCCGGCCGCTGCGCCGCCAGATGCAGATGATCTTTCAGGATCCCTATTCCTCGCTCAATCCGCGCATGACGATCTCCGACATCATCGGCGAGCCGCTGCTGGTCAATCGCATAGGCGATCTCGCGACACGGCGCCAGCGCATCGCCGAGCTGCTCGACGTCGTGCAGCTGCCGCGCGCCTACATGAACCGGTTCCCCCATGCCTTTTCGGGCGGGCAGCGCCAACGCATCGGCATTGCGCGCGCGCTCGCGCTCAACCCGGCCCTGATCGTCGCCGACGAGCCGGTTTCAGCCCTCGATGTCTCGGTCCAGGCGCAGATCATCAACCTGATGCTCGAGCTGCAGGACCGTTTGGGCCTTTCCTACCTGTTCGTTGCGCACGACCTCTCGGTCGTGAAGCATGTCAGCCATCGGGTCGCGGTCATGTATGTCGGGCGCATCGTCGAGATCGCGCCGACGGCAACGCTCTTCGCTGCGCCCAAGCATCCCTATACCGAGGCTCTGCTGTCGGCTGTTCCGGTGCCCGATCCGCGCCAGCGCGCCAAGCGCATCGTGCTCGAGGGCGAGGTGGCCGACCCGTCGAACACGCCGGCCGGCTGCGCCTTTCATCCGCGCTGCCGCTATGCGGTCGAGCGCTGCAAGGTCGAAGTGCCGGTGCTCGCGCCGACGGCCGAGGGGGCTCTCGTCGCCTGCCATCGCGCCAGCGAGCTCGGTCTCGCGGGTGTCGGCGCAGTTTCGTAGCCACGCCGGCGCGGCTTGCCCGCCGCCCGGAGAATCTGCACACTTGACGCGTTCCGCGCCCGTCTGGCAAGCCGTCTGCGGCGCAGCGCGAATCCAGGGGAGGTCCACCGTGCGTCTTGCTCATCGCCTTCGCTCACTTGCCATTGCGTCTGCGCTTCTCATGGGCACGGCGCTCGCCGTCGCGCCGACGTCGACCGACGCCCAGGAGCCGAAGCGCGGCGGCACCTTGCGCTTCGTCATGAAGTACGAGCCGCCGACACTGGCTGCGATCAACAACACGTCGACGCCGACGACCTCCGCCAAGATCTTCGATGGCCTCGTCACCTATGACTTCGATCTCAACCCCAAGCCGCAGCTTGCGACCTCGTGGAGCGCCTCGCCCGACGGATTGCGCTACACATTCAAGCTGCGCGACGGCGTCGTCTGGCATGACGGCAAGCCGTTCACCTCGGCCGATGTCGCCTTCTCGATCCTGCGTCTGAAGGCCGGGCATCCGCGCGGCCGCGGCACCTTCGCCAACGTGACGGAAGTGCAGACGCCCGATCCACTGACCGCGATCGTCGTGCTGTCGAAGCCGGCACCCTACCTGATGGTGGCGCTCGGCCCGTCGGAATCGCCGATGGTGCCCAAGCATCTCTACGAGGGCGTCGAGGTCGCGACGCCCCCGGGACCGCCGCTGCTGGTCGGTACCGGTCCGTTCGTGCTCAAGGAATGGGTGCGCGGCAGTCATGCGCTGCTCGAGCGCAATCCGAACTATTGGGACAAGCCGAAGCCCTATCTCGACCGGGTCATCATCCGCTTCATGCCCGACGCCGCGGCGCGTGCAGCCGCCTTCGAGGCGGGCGATCTCGATCTCGGCGGCAGCGCGCCGGTGCCGCTCGCCGACCTGCCGCGCTATCAGAACCACCAGCGTCTCGTCGTCGACACCAGGAACTTCGCCTATACCGGCGCCCAGCATCAGATCTTCTTCAATCTCGAGACGCCAGTGCTCAAGAACAAGAAGGTCCGCGAGGCGATCGCCCATGCGATCGACATCAACCAGATCGTCGAGACGGTGTTCTACGGCCAGGCCGCAGTCTCGCCCTCGCCGATCAGCGTCGCGCTGACCCCGTTCTACGATCCGACGGTCAAAGCGCGGCCCTTCGACGTGACGCTCGCCAACCGCCTGCTCGACGAGGCCGGCCATCCGCGCGGCACCGGCGGCAACCGGTTCCAGCTCCGGCTCCTGATCAACCCCTTCATCGATCTGCGTCTTGCCGATTTCCTGCGCCAGAACCTGCGGCGTGTCGGCATCGACGCCGTCGTGCAGAACCTGGAGTTCGCCGCCTATGTCAAGGCGGTCTATACCGACCGCGCCTTCGACATGACGGTGGAATCACTGACCAACGTCTTCGATCCGACCGTCGGCGTGCAGCGTGGCTACTGGTCGAAGAACTTCCGTGTCGGCCTGCCCTTCTCGAACTCGGCACGCTATGAGAGCCCGGAGGCCGACCGGCTGCTCGAGGCCGCCGCCGTCGAGATCGACACCGCCAAGCGCAAGGCGCTGTTCAACGACTTCCAGCGCCTCGTGCACAACGACATACCCGCGGTCAACCTGATCTCGCCCTACGAGGTCATCATCGCCAATCGCCGCCTAAGAAACTACGCCGTCGGCGCCGAAGGCCTCGGCAGCGGATTCCAGGACGCCCACTTCGTCGACTGAGGCACGCCTTTCTGCGCCGGCTCCTGCCGTCACGCCTCGGCGTGATGGCAGGCGACGGCATGCTGCGGCCTCAGCTCGCGGAACGCCGGATCCTGCCTGCGACAGATCTCGGTCGCGAGCGGGCAGCGCGGGTGAAAGCGGCAGCCGGGCGGGACGTTCTCCGGGCTCGGCAGGTCGCCGGACAGCGCCGGGGCCTGGCGCCGGCGCGCGGGATCGGGCACGGCCTGCATCAAGGCGCGCGTATAGGGATGCAGCGGCGCCTGCCATAGATCGTCGCCCGCCGCGCTCTCGACGATGCGGCCGAGATACATGACCAGCACGCGATCGCTGATGAAGCGCACGACCGAGAGGTCGTGCGAGATGAACAGGTAGGACAGGCCGAGCGCCCGCTTCATGCCGACCAGCAGGTTGAGGATCTGCGCCTGGATCGAGAGGTCGAGGGCCGAGACCGGCTCGTCGCAGATGACCAGATCGGGTTTGAGGATCAGCGCGCGGGCGATGCCAATGCGCTGACGCTGGCCGCCGGAGAACTCGTGCGGGTAACGCGACAGGGCCGAAGACGACAGCCCAACCTGCCCGACGATCTCCTCGACACGGCGCCGGCGCTCCTGGCGATCGCCCAGACCGTGGACGACCAGAGGCGCCGTCAGGATGCTTTCGACCGTGTGGCGTGGATTGAGCGAGCCGAACGGGTCCTGAAAGACGATCTGCATGCGCCGGCGCAGCGGCTGAAGGTCGCGCGCGGACAGGGTCCCGACGTCTTGGCCATCGAACAGCACGCGACCTGCAGCGACCGGCAGGAGGCGCAGAACCGCCTTGGCCAAGGTCGATTTTCCGCAGCCGGATTCGCCGACGAGACCGACGCTCTCGCCGCGACCGACCCCAAGCGACACGCCGTCGACCGCATGCAGCGCCCCGTTCTGCGTGGAGAAGCGCACATGCAGATCATGCGTCTCAAGAAGCATGGACCGCCTCAGGCACTGCCGCGATCGGGCATGCCACCAACCGCCCGCCGCCGAGCTCGACCAAGGGCGGCGGCGCGACGCGGCAGGAGGGCTGGACGAGATCGCAGCGCGGAACGAAGGGGCAGCCCGGCTCGCCCGCCGCCGAGGCAATGGTGCCTGGAATTTCCTCGAGCGGTCCCTGGCGATAGTTCGCGCCCGCTGAGAGCCGTGGCGAGGCGGCCAGCAGGCCGCGCGTATAGGGATGAACAGGATGGGCGAGCAGCTCGTGGGGCGACGCCTCCTCGGCCTTGCGCCCGGCATACATGACCACCACCCGGTCGGCCCACTGGCCGACGATGCCGAGATCATGGGTGATCAGGATCAAAGCCATGGCGAGGTCGCGCCGGAGCCGGTCGAGCAGATCGAGGATCTGCGCCTGGATCGTGACGTCGAGTGCGGTGGTCGGCTCGTCGGCGACCAGCAGCGAGGGGCGGCATGCCACCGCGATGGCGATGACCACGCGCTGACGCATGCCGCCCGACAGGCGATGGGGATAGTCGTCGACGCGCAAATGGGGATCGGCGACGCGGACGAGATCGAGCAGCTCGATGGCGCGGGCGCGCGCCGCCGCCGAGGACAGGCCTTCGTGACGGCGCAGCACCTCGCCGATCTGGCGCCCCACCGTCATGACCGGGTTGAGCGAGGTCATCGGCTCCTGGAAGACCATGGCGACCTGCCGCCCGCGGATGGCGCGGCGCTCCTTCTCCGGCAGCGCCAGGAGATCGACGCCACGGAACGCGATCGTGCCGGTAGCCGCGGCCCGGCGCGGCAGCAGCCCCATGATCGCCAGCGCGGTCAGCGATTTTCCGGACCCCGACTCGCCGACCACCGCCACGGTCTCACCCTGCTCGATATGAAAGCCGAAATCGATCACGGGCGAGCCCGTGGGAAAGCGCACCGAGAGCCCGCGCACGTCGAGCAGCGGCGATGCCATCACTCGATTCCGGGCGAGCGCGGATTGAGCGCGTCGTTGAGCGCGTCGCCGATCAGATTGATCGACAGCACGGTACAGACGATGGCGATGCCGGGAATGGCGCTCAGATACCAGGCGCTGCGCAGCAGTTCGCGGCTCGATCCGATCATGCTGCCCCAGCTCACCAGGTTGGGATCGCTGAGCCCGAGGAACGACAGGGCCGATTCCATGAGGATGGCAGTGGCGACCAGCACGGAGGCCGTGACGATGATCGGCGGCAAGGCATTCGGCAGAATTTCGAGCATGACGATCCTGATATGGCCGAAGCCCAGCGCGCGCGCCGCCGTCACGAAATCGCGCTCGCGGAGCGTGCGGAACTCGGCGCGCACCAGACGCGCCACCGTTGGCCAGGTGACGATGGCGATCGCGAAGGTCACCGTCTCGATCGTCGGCTGTGCAATGGCGACCAGGACGACGAGCAACAGGAAGCTCGGCAAGGTCTGAAAGATCTCGATCAGGCGGACCAGCAGATTGTCGATCCGGCCGCCGAAATAGCCGGCAGTCGAGCCGACAACGATGCCGAACGACACGCCGAGACAGGTTGCGGCAAGGCCGACCGCGAGGGAGATGCGACCGCCCCACACAAGACCCGCCGTGACGTCGCGGCCCAGGGAGTCCGTGCCGAGCGGAAAGGCGGGATTCTGTCCCGGCCAGAGGAAGGGCCGCGCCACCATCGACAGCGGATCTTCGGGATAGAGCCAGGGTGCCATCAGCGAAAGCATGGCGACGAAAGCGAGGAACAGGCTGCCGACAATGGCCGTCGGGTTGCGCAGGAACGCGCGCAGCGCGCGGCGGCCGACCGGAGCGATGCCCGAGGTTTCGACCGTTGCTGCCATCAGCGCAGCTCGATCCGCGGGTCGAGCCAGGCCTGCACGAGGTCGACGATCATGTTGGCGATGATCACGAGGAGGGACGACAGCAGCAGCACGCCGAGCAGCACGTTGAAGTCCCGGCGCAGCACGGACTCGAAAGCGAGCCGGCCAAGGCCCGGCCAGCTGAACACGGTCTCGACCACCACCGCGCCGCCGAGAATGCCGCCGAGATGCATGCCGGCCAGCGTCGTCACGGGCAGCAGCGCATTGCGCAGGATGTGCCGAAGGACCACCGACGCCTCGGAAATTCCCTTGGCGCGTGCTGTGCGCACGAAATCCTGTGCGGTGACCTCGAGGATCGCGGCGCGCATAAGGCGGGCGTAGATGGCGATGAAGAAGAGCGCCAGCGACGAGGCCGGCAGGATCAGGTGGCGCAAGCGGTCGATGACGGCATCGACGCCGGTCAAGCCAGCGCCGATCGATTCCGAGCCGCCGCTCGGCAGCCAGCCAAACTTGACCGAAAACATCACGATCAGCATCAGGCCGATCCAGAAGCCGGGCACCGAATAGAACACCAGCGACACCACCGAAAGGATTCGGTCAGGCCAGCGCGACACGTTGAGCGCCATCGCCGTCCCGAGCGCGATGCCGATGACGAGGGCGATCGTCAGGGCCGAGACCATCAGAAGCAGCGTGACCGGCAGGCGCTGGCCGATCAGGTCGGCAACGGGAAGGTTGTAGCGCGGCGAGAAGCCGAGACTGAAACTGGCGATCTGTCCGACATAAGCGAGGAACTGGTGCAGCACCGGTAGATCGAGGCCGAACTGCCGGCGCAGCATCGCCATGGTTTCCTCGGTGGCGGCTCCCGACTCGGCGGCCATCACGTCGGCCGCATCGCCGGGCGCCAGCTTGAGCAGCGCGAAGTTGAGGATGAGGATGGCGAGAACGGTCGGCACCGCCTGCAGGAGCGTCCTGCGCACGACCTTGAGCATCTGGCGCCGGCGATTCATCGCGCGATCTTATGCCGCTGGCTCAGGGCCGGGCAAGCGAGCCCCACCCTGGGGCGGCTAACGCCAGCGCTGCTCTTGCCGGTCGTAGCAGCCGACGCGTAAATCCGGCTTGGCGGCAATCAGCGCGCTCTTCTTGATCTTGAGGCTGGGCGTGCGCGGGAACTCGGTCACGTATTCGATGTAGCGCGGGATCTTGAAACGCGCGAGCAGCTTCTCGCAATGGGCGACGACCGTTTCCGGCGGGCAATCCGCCCGGGTCCTGCCTTCGGCAAGCAACAGGTAGGCCTTGACCTCCTCGCCGCGCAGCTCGTCGGGCACGGGCAGCACGGCTGCCTCCATGATGTCCGGCAATCCACGCAGCACGCTCTCGACCTCGACCGCGCTGATGTTCTCCTGGTTGCGCCGCACCAGATCCTTGCGCCGGCCGAGATAGAAGAACCAACCGGACGGGTCCTGGCGCGCGGCGTCGCCCGTGCGGAACCAGCCACCGTCGTGAAAGGCGGAGGCGGTCGCCTCGGGCTTGTTGTAATAGCCGAGCAGGATCGAGGTTGGGGCGCCCGGCTTGGAGCGCACGCACAGCTCGCCGACCTCGCCGCGTGGAACCTCGCGCCCCTCGGCGTCGAGCACCTTGACCTCGCGGAAGGCGACGGGAATGCCGACCGTGCCCGACCCGGTCATGGCGGTCGCTTCCATCGGCACGTAGAGCACGCAGCCCGCCTCTGTCATGGAGAAACCCTGGCGCGCACGGAAACCGTAGCGTCGTTCGTACCAGGGATAGTTCTCCGGCCGATGGCTGTAGCACGAAGCGACCATCATGGCGTTCTCGCCATCATCCGCGCGCTCCGGCTGCTTGGAGACCACTTCGGGGAAGTTGCAGTAGTTGATCCGGTACTGCTTGAGCCAGCCGAGAAACCGGCTGGCGCTCTGGCGGCGCGCGACATAGGCAGTCGCGCGCTGATAGATCGTCATCAGCAGCAGCCATTGGGCATCGATGTAGTAGAATGGCTGGGCGATGAGCAGGCGCTCGATCCGATCCTGGAACTGTGCCGCCCCGACGCGCCCGAACGTCAGCCAATAGCGCTGCGTCTGGAGCGCGCCCTTGGGCATGCCGGTCGTGCCGCTGGTATACTGGATGTTCATCAGGTCATCGAGAACCGGTTCGCGCGCAGGCGTGAAGGTGCTGGGGCAGTCGGCAGCGATGCTTCGCCACTCGTGCGGATACCCGGGCGCGGCGCTGCCGACAACGATCACACGCTCGCGCGGCAGCAGCGCGCGCTCCATGCCCTCGAAGACCGGCAGCAGCGCGCGATCGATGATCAGCAGCTCGGCGGTCGAATCCTCGAGCATGTATTGCAGCTCGCGGCTGGTGTAGCCGTAGTTGAGCGGCTGAGTGACCGCACCGATGCTCGCCAGCGCCAGCCAGGTCACGGGATAGGTCGCCTCGCTGTACACCATGACGCTGACATGGGTGCCGTGCCGTACCCCGAGCCTGACCAGCGCATGGGCGGTGCGGGCGACGCGGCGCGCCAGCTCGCCATAGGTGATCGTCTCGTCGTCGTCGAAGAAGACCAGGACCGGCCGATCCGGGACTTCGGCCGCGGCCTCGTGGAGCAGCGCAGCGACGTTGGCCGGCAGCGGAGCCGCCTCGATCGCATGCATGTTGCGCTCGGAGTCCCAGAGCGCGGTGGTGGCCGCGTCGGGCGCCTCGAAAGTCTGCTCTGGCATGTGCCGGACTGTCGGCTAGAGCTGCTCGAACTGCCAGCGTCCCGACCCGTTCAGCCGGAAATGCATCGGCGCGGCATTGGTCGGCTGGTCGGCATTGTAGGCAATGCCGAGAGCGGCAGTCAGCACATAGAACGTGCCACCATGGGCTGTCACCAGCGTATCGCTGTCGACGAGCGCCGCGACCAGACCCTTGAGTGTGCGTGTGGTGAAGTCGGCCAGCGTCTCGCCGCCGGCGGGCGATGATCCCCAGTCGAGTCCGATATTCGATTTGCCGATCAGCTCGCCCCAGTGGCGCTCGCGCAGGTCGGGAGCGGCGCGGACCGGCCAGCCGCACACGCGCGCCACGGTCTGCGCGGTCTGCCAGGCGCGGTCGCTGTCGCTCGCGACGATGTTGCTGATCTTCCGGCCGACCAGCTTGGCCGCCGCTTGTTCGGCCTGACGGCGGCCCGCGTCGTTGAGCGGCACCCCCATCTGCGGCTGCACGATGCGGCGAAAATTGTGCTCGGTCTGGCCATGGCGCAGAAAGAAGAACTCGGCATGACCGGGCCTGAGCCCGCCGCATTCGCCGGCGACCCGGCAGATTTCATCATGCCACTCGCGCTTGAACTCGTTTGCCATTCGCCCCGTGTCTCCTCGGCAACTCGGGGCGCATCCTGCACCAGAGCAAGCGCGGCGGTAAACCCCGGCGGCGACCTTGTCTCAACGCGGCTCGCGCAGCACCGCATCGATCAGCGCGTCCATCATCCAGCGCACGACGGCCTTGGTCTCCCGGTCGTTCACGCCACAGATGTCCTTGAGCACGATCATGGGCTCGATGCCGTAGACCACGGCCAGAGCATTCATCAGACGCCCCCAGCTGCGGCTTCCGAGCAGGGGGCGCATCGGCGCCAGGGTGGATTTGAGGATTTCCTTGCGCTGGCCGCGCCGGAACGGCTCCTCCTCGAGCAGTCCGGCCTTCTCCAGCGATTGGTGCTCGAGCGCGAGCTGAAGCGCCGCGCGCATATGGGGCTCATAGTCGCGAAAGCGCGTATAGGTACGATCGAGCAGCTCGTGCAGGCGTCGCTTCGGGTCGCCGCGCTGCGGCACGGCGCGCCGGACCGGTGCCAGCGCCTCGGCGATGATGACGCTCACGAGCTTGGAGCGGCTCGGGAAATAGCGGTAAGCGGTCGCACGGGACACTTTGGCCGCCTGCGCCACTTCGGGAATCGAGGGAATCCGCCCGCTGCGGCGGACGAGCGCCAAGGCCTGCTCGAGCAGCCGACGGAACTCGCGCCCGCGCCGGCCGGTCCCGAGTTCAGGCAGCGAATAAAACGATACCGCCGCCTTTGCCATCTCAGGTGTCGGTAGCGCGTGAAGATGTCCGCGTCTTGTAGCACATCATATGTCCACTGCTGATGATGTTGGGCCGGTGGGGTTGTGGGTAACGCGGAGCGTTATCCACAAATCCACCGGCCTGGCGCGCTGAGCGGACTTAAGCGGCCAGTGGGTT